>LUMD01001250.1_pt1 | contig 13405 bp, 18 predicted proteins | sample 729651 | NCBI WGS metagenome assembly LUMD01 (sample SAMN03860272, study PRJNA289734) | marine metagenome | biome: seawater column; feature: ocean; material: water; isolation source: Red Sea water column Station 34 - depth 258m | place: Saudi Arabia: Red Sea | collected 2011-10-15 | depth 258 m | reverse complement strand
CCTAATATTTTAGCATCCTCTTCTGGTGAGTCCGTATTTAGAAATATGCCATACCCACGTTCAAGACCAGACCAAAAATTAATCAAGGGATATACTTCAATGTGCCAGTGAATTTGTCTACTATTTTTCTTTTCAGGAGATAAATGAAATACTAGATTATATGATATGTTTTTAGTATGTTTTGATAGACCACCTAGAGTTGCCCTTAGAATTAATGATAAATCGTTGATATCTTTTTGAGTTATTTTTGAGAAGCTAGTAGTATGCTTTTTAGGACAGATCCAAAATTCAAGTTGGTGAGAAGGTGCCCAAGGACAAAATGCAATGAAACCTTCAGTTTGCAAAACCTGTCGTGGTCCACCAGTTTCAGTATTAACAATTTGACATACTGGACATACACCCTTTTCATTTAGAAGTTTATGTGAAGACTCGGATTCATCCTCTATTATAGGAGGTGTGTTTGAAAAACTTGCAATGTTAATATTCGCATGATCTACTGTACTACCAGCTTCTTTACCATGATTAACAAAAATCGAGACGTACGAAACACCTCTTTGTGTATACAACCATCGAAGTCTATCCTGTATTACTACCAATACATTTGACCATTGTTCTATGTCTATGGTAGATAATGTATCACTATGTTTGGGTGAAGCTACTATAACATAATGATAACCATATGCAGGTTCGCTATACAATGGTCTATCACTATATGAATTTTCAGCAGATGTTGAAACCGCTGGGTTTGAACTTTCAAATACACGAACTGACCAATTTTTTACAAAATTATCCTCGTCGTCCTGTAGTCTTTGTAGCATTCCATCTTTTGCAACAAGAGATAGTAGAGAAGGATTAGTCATAGACTCATTCCCAGGACAGTATGGACATTTTTGATGAGCAGTTATTTTTTTCTTTTTTTTAGATACAATCACTGATCGCTCAAGAACATAATCTTTTCGTATCTCCCCCATGGAAATTATTGTTTTTTTGAGAGTTAAAATCTTTCCAAAACTTTAAAGCGACCTCAATTAGCAATAAAATGAGGCTGAAAAAAATTAGTGAAAATTTAGATGTGAAATTGGTTTATGTTCTACTAGATGGTGTTGGTGACTTACCACATCCAGACTTGGCAGGAAAAACACCACTTGAAGCTGCTAATACGCCAAATCTGGATCGCTTGGCTGGTAATGGTACAATGGGAGAAGTTATTTCGGTAGGAAAAGGAATAGCACCAGAATCAGACATAGCGGTCTTTAACATGCTTGGATACAAATTCAAACACGATGATTATGTTGGAAGGGGAGTTGTAGAAGCGATAGGTATCGGTATTGACTTCAAGGATGGTGATTTGGCGCTGAGAGGAAATTTTGCAACATTAAACGATGACGGAGTAATCACAGACAGAAGAGCTGGTAGAAGGATTGAAAAACAAGATTCTGAATCGATCGGAAAGGAGATTGAGGATGGTGTTGAATTTTCCGATAAAAATGCGACAGTTATAGTAGCCCCAACTATAGGACATAGACTGGTTATTAGAATCAGAAGCAATATGCATCTTTCATCAAATATCACTAACACGGATCCTTCTTACGTAAGAGTTGCAGGAATGGGAATCGCAAAAGCTGTAACTGATTTCTTGAAAATTGAAAAATGTCTTCCACTAGATGAAAAACACAATTCCAAAGTTACAGCAAATTTGGTAAATGAATTCACAGAAAAATCTTTGGATATAATGAAAAAAAGTAAAGTAAATGAGCGAAGGGGAGAAAAAGGAAAGAAGTTACTCAACGGTATAATCGTACGTGATGCTGGAAACAGATTTCCCAAAGTTACTCCTATTAATGATTTTTACTCGTTGAAATTTTCTTGCATAGTTGACATGCCAGTTGAAATTGGTATTGCGTCTGTTTTGAAAATGAAGGCGTATAGTGCAGGAGGATTAACTGATTATGAGAAAAAAGCTCAGGTTGCTGCAAAATCACTGGATGAGCAAAATGCTATCTATGTTCATTTGAAAGGACCTGACGAATTTGGACATGACGGGGATGCACAAGGCAAAATGAAAAATCTTGAAGAGATAGATAAGAGATTTTTTGGAACATTATTGGATAATGTAGATATATCCAAAGTCACTGTTATTATTTCAGCAGATCATTCTACACCATGTATCAAAAAAGGGCATAGTGATGATCCAGTTCCTTTGCTAATCTCAGGAGATATGATACAGAATGATAACTCTCAACGTTTTACGGAAAATGAGGCAAAAATAGGAAAAATTGGCGTGATTGAAGGAGCACAAGTAGTTAAAACTGGTATAGATCTTATTAAATCACAAAAGTAGTAATTGTTTTTTTATCTAAGATTTCTATTAAGTTTTGATTGATTAAATCAATACTAATATCATGATATCCACCCGATTTATCATGTAATTTTTTTAATGCTCGGTTTAATACTGAAAGACATATTTTGTTTTCATATTTCTGATAATGTACAAAAGCTGCAGCTACTAGTATTACTCCTTGAAGTATCTCTTTTTCACTACCTGAGCACTGTTTCCATGCTCCCTCTAAGGCCTCATGGCTTTCCCAATATCTTTCATTATTAAAATAAAAAATACCATCTTTAATTAACTGGTTTTTTTCAATTTGTTCTTCAATTATATGCCTAGAATGATCAACTTTTCCAATTGGGAGTAATTTTTCTAATAATAATTCAAGATTAGTTTTAGGAATCGAAACATCTAATTCAATAAATTTACTTGATACTCTACAATCACGAATGGTTAAATTCATTCCATATGCTAGATCTCGTGAATTGAGAAGAATAGATTTTGCATCTTTTGTAGTATAGTCAGAATTTTTCAAATGAACCATGAATCTATCCATTAAACTTTTTACTAGATTATTTCTTAAATTTGTTAGTAATTTGTTGAAGGTTTATATGAAATATTCAAAGGGAATGGAATATGTCCATAATCACTACGTTAAGTGACGAAAATAATTCATTTTTGTCTAGACGAGAAATTATTTGTGATTTTAAAGGTTTGGGTGGCAAACTGAAAAAACTGGAAGCAGTAGAAATGATTACTAAGGAATTCAAATTAGGCGAAAAATTTGTAATTCCGATTAAATTGCAGAATCATACTGGAAAGTCAAAAACCACTGGTATTTTCTATGTTTATGATGATGAAACACTAGCAAAAAAACATGTTACACCTGTCATTTTTACTCGCTTAGATAAAGCTAAAACTGGTAAAGAAAAGAAAGAAGAAGTAAAGGCTGATGAAAAATCAGCCAAGACTGAAAGTTCTGATAATAAATCAACTGAAGTGAAAAAAGATGATGGTGATAATAATTAATGGCTGGAAAAAAAGGTACGAGTCCAAATGTTTACAAATACTACAAAATAGACGGTGAAAAGGTAACCAGAACACGTAAGATTTGTTCACGTTGTGGCAAGGGTGTTTTCATGTCAGAGCATAAAGGCAGAAGAACTTGTGGAAAGTGTAGTTTGACAGAATTTTCTTAGTAAAGTCTTTTTTTTCTTAACTTCAAACCTTTCAATTCAAAATTTTCAATTTTTGATTTTAGAACAGGATTTAATTGGATTTTTGAAATTAAATCAGTTGATAATTTTGTAATATTAGTATCCAATGCAATCTTTGTAGCAGGCAAGTTTTTTTCAATCCAAAATTTTATTGTCTTATCTTCTAGTTTATAGTCTCTAAATCCAGAAGGAAATTTTTTTGTTATATGTGAAAGTAATGTTTTATCATTAAATACCGCACGTGGTTCAAATAATCTTTCACTATCTGCGTAAACATTTTCGAAAAGATTAGAGGAGATTTGGTCAGAAAGTAATTCCATTTTAGAAATTTTACGCATTAATTCTAAATAATGCAAAAATTCATGTGCCAAAATAGCATGTACTGTACCTTTAAGACCATATGCAACTAATGGACCAGATATTTGAATAACAATTTGGAAAGTATTTTTGACAATAATTGGTATGGTTCTTGCAAATAATATACCATATTCATAGAAACTTGTATTTGATGAAGTCAGTATGACAGATGGCTCAACATATGCTACTGGAAAATTAACTCCTGATGCTTTTTCCAATCTATTAATCCCAGAAAGTATGATGGGAAACCGTTTTACTATTAGAGCATATTCTTTTTCAGGCAAAAGATGGTTCTGAAATGCATCCTTAACCTTCACTAAGGGATTCATTAACAATAGTCAATTCTTAGTTATAAAAAATGTTAATGTTGTTGCTTGATTAATTATTTTGACAAGGTGATTTGATTAATGTCAAATTTTTTACAAAAACACTGTGTATTTAAACTTCCAGTAATATTTGGAATTACATTATTACCCTCAACAAAACGTTTTATCGGTAACCCGCCGTCAGTATCTATCACAATAGTAAATGAATGTAGAGAGTTTTTCCTATATCTTAATTTATGAATTGTTTTCCTAGTATGTTTTCTTTGAGCGCCAGTAAGTGTAATTGGTGTATTTATGAATTGTTTCAACTTTTTCAGTTTATTAGATGAAATCCCTTTTTTGGTTATAACCAATATTGTAATTTTGGAACGGAATGGAATAGAACCTCTAGGAATATAATCTATTTTTCTTAGATCATTAATAGTAATTTCATCAAAAACAATTTTTTTTGGTAATGGAATATTTTGTATTTTTGGAGAAATTAGTTTTACAAAAAAAGGTCTGCCATTACCTTTAACAAGACTTGTTTTATCTTCTCCGCCTATCCACGTAAATTTGACTTGTTCTGTTCCAAATTTTTCATATAGAAATTGAGATATCTTGCCTTCAATGCTATCAAAGTGAACAATCCCATGATTGTTGCAAAATATACACCCAATTCCATTGCAGTCTTGACATGATTCCTGTTTTTGTGACATACCACTCTTATTTTTGATATATCTGCCATACAGAAAAACTGGCTTTGTTTTTACTTCACATTTCTCAGTTCTAAAATTCATCGTGAATGTGATATCAGGTAATAGATACTCAACGCTACTCTTTGTTTTTTTTGCAAATCTTTTTCCAAGCTCCCTTGTAACTTCCGTCTTTATACTATCAACACCTCTAAGGCGAAATTTTGAACGTATTTTATCATCTTTCTCAACAACAGAACGCTTTAGAGTTGCTCCAACCAAAAATGACGAGAACTCATATCCAATTGATACGTCTTGCATCATTTTCACGTAGATGTTTAATGGAGAAAGCAGATTTTTACAAATATAGCATTTTGTAATGGTTGTAAAATTTAACGAATCCTTTATTCTACTACCCAACCTTCTTGATGATGAAAGTCCTGTTAGTTTTATGAAAAGCCGGCCTAAACAGTTATCACATAAAGTATATTCTTTAAGGATAGATTTTGATTTGAGGAGTATTTTATCATAATCTTCGTTCATCTCAGATTTATGCATAAAAAATAGAGTCTAATTCAAAATAATAAACAAGCGATTAGCCCATTCCAAGCTTACGAAGGAAACCTTGCATCTGTCTACCCTTTGATGCCTTCATCATGCTTTTTGAATTTTTGTAATTTTTCATTAATTCCTTAACATCATGTTCAGGCCAACCAGACCCACGTGCAATTCTCTTAACTCTTGATGCGTTGAGAAGATCAGGATCAGCCTTCTCATCTTTATTCATACTCTGAATGATATACCTCCACTTGTCTACCTTCTCTTCCATTTGGTCTATTTGATCTTCCTTTACCATACCTGACAATCCAGGCATACTCTCTAGTAATCCTTGAAATGATCCGACTTTAGTTACTTCCTCAAGTTGATAATAGAAATCCTCCATGTTCATCTTACCGCTTGATATTCGTTTCATTCGAACATCATCTGCTTCACTTTCTAATCTCTTAGCCAAGTCCAATACAGCTTGAATGTCACCCATACCAAGTAATCTGCCTACAAAACGAGTTGGAGAAAATATCTCCAAATCATCTATACGTTCACCTGTACCGATATACATTACCTGAGCGCCAGTGGCCGTAGAGGCAGCTATCGCACCACCTCCTTTAGCTGAACTGTCTAGTTTGGTAATTATTATTCCACCTACAGGAACTGTTTTGTGAAAGGCTTCTGCCTGAGCAAAACACTGCTGTCCTATTGTGCCATCAATAACTAACAAGGCAAGATCAGGAGTAGCAACCTTGTTGATTTGTTTCATCTCTTCTAACAAATCTTTCTCCTGCTTGTGACGTCCAGCGGTCTGAACGTATCAGCACCAACCAAGCCTATTCGATAGCCCTGTTTTGACAAAAATTTTGCTAGTTTTGATGTTACAGTAGTTTTTCCGCTACCCTGAATTCCTAATAAGAGAACCTTATTGGTTTTTCCTGATTTGAAATGAAACTCAGTGTCATTACCTAACAGATTTGCAAGTTCGTCATACAATATTTTAACAATATGATCCTTTCTTGACAAACCCGGTGGTGGTGTCTCATTTAGTGAACGATTCTCAATATTTTTCGTTATGTCAAATACTAGCTTAACATTAACGTCGGATTGTAATAACGAACGTTGCACATCTTTTGATAATTCTTTGATAAGATCTTCATCTATGCCTGAAGAATTTACTATCTTTTTTATCGCTGCTCTTAGGCTAGATTTTAGATTATCTAACATTAAAAATTTAAACCAGCAACTTCTATTTCAAACCTTCCTCTGTACCCATCCCAGATTTTTCCTGATTTAGTTATTTTGATAGGATATGAGTAGAGTGGGCAGTCTACGACAAAAGTTTCAGCCTCACCGCCTTCAAAATTTAGATTGAACCCATATTTTTCAGATAACCTACTTAGCCTTGATATATCTGAGATGGAAATGATTTTCCCTAACCATGTTTCATCTAAACCGTCAGATGATACGCTAGTTAAAATAAATTTAAAACCAGAATTGACAAGTTCAATCATGTATTCTTTTGGGTCTGTCTTCCACAATGGAGTAACTATTTTCAAATTAATTTCCTTACAGATATTTTCAAAACATCTTTTCTGAAATTCGCTAGAAATTCCGCCATGTACAATACCTTCAATTTGGAAATCTTTTTTAGCTTTTTCTAATAATGTTTTAAGAACATTCATTTCATCATCCGTCTTATTAGAATTTAATTCTGAGGCAATCTGTGTAATCTTCATTGTTTTTGCCTGCAGTTTTGTTAATTCGACAGTAGAAAAATGTAATAGATGGCTTTCAGAAGACTTTGGAAAAATAGTTATCAAACATTTAATATCATGACCAATTTGTTTTGCTTTGTAAATAGAGTATGTGCTATCCTTTCCTCCTGAAAATAATGATGCTAATTTCATATTAAATTCTTAGAATAAGCATATTTCATTTTTTGGTCAAAGATATAATGACGGATGCCTCAATTCTCATAATCCTCATCAAAATTCAGACGGCTTTTCCAATCATCATTAGCATCCAGTTTATGATGATTTCACGCGCATTATTTTAGTCCTATCCATGACATTCCAGTACTCAATGTCTTTACCCTGTTCTAACTTTCCCTCAACTTCTTCATCAATCATATCAACATCAATAGTTTCGAATGTTTCAGAATCCATTACTTGTATGTTAGAACCTATCATAGAGATTATTTGACCAACCCTTTTGTCAATTAAGGGAACATGAATCTGCATACTTACAGGACCAACATGTGGACGCTTTTGACCATCAAATATTCCTACACCCACAATTCTTGCTTTTGCCGAACCATGTTTTCCTGGTTTACTTGTATCATATTCTGTAATTCTGCATGGATCACCAGTGGGTTGATCAGATACAGGAAGCAAGATGTACGAACCTATTTTCAATGATCCCAATTCAGCAGGTTTACTCATAAAAAAAATAATTCTAAGCATCTTTTGAACTTTTCTATTTCAGTTTTTCAAGAAGAGAAAGGCTAGCAAAATTATACATTGTTACTCCCTTTCTAGACACTTCCTGACTAATCTTATCACAATATTTACAAATACTTTGATGGCTTCTATTGTCTGCAACTTCTAAAACAATGATTTTATCTTCGTAAGGAAATGTGAATTTTGGTTTATTATGGCAAAATAAATCCATATGAGCAAAGCCAGCTTGCTGAATTTTCTCCTTTGCCACTATTGTGTTTGCAAGATCAGTCATAACATCAAGATCGTCATATTCTAGATAATACATTGAGACAAATCTCTGTTCATCGCCTGTATCTCTCTCAAAAAGTTTTTCGTCAATACTAAAAATGAACGAAGGATTAGTGTTTGTAAATTTGCCTGCTTCTTTCATGATCTTTTGACTATCTTCAAATTTTGCCAACATGTAATGATTAGTTAACGTAGGGAAATATGGTTTAACTTCGTTTGAAAAGGTGACGGTTACAAAGTAAATTGATTTAATATTTCGTGACGAACTCCACATATCTTTTACATTAAGTGTAGTTTTGTCATGATTATAGGGTACACAGACATAGAGCTTCCGGCTGTAGTGGTTGGCTTAAGGCTAACTGAGTTCCAGCCTATCAGGCATACAGAAACCGGGTTGTCGAAGGTTCAATTCCTTCTCTTGGGACCACAATTTTCAAAAGAACTTCAAGGAGTAATAATTGCCCGACCGATCACTTTTCTATTTTTTAGATCTTCTAAAGCATTATTTGCTTCATCCAAAACATAACGCTTTGACACAAGTGGCTTAATGATTCCTTTCTTTGCCAAATCAACAAGTTCCACTAAATCATTGTAATTTCCAGTATATGCTCCCTGAATTGTAATTGCTTTTAGCGGAATTGATACTAGTGGTAAATCCACCGCGCCTCCAAACAAACCTACTAGAACAATATTACCACGCTTTCTAATAATCGAAAGATCTAGTTTTACTGTAGGAGGCGCATTTACAAAATCAATTATGCTGTCAACACCCTTTTCGTTACATATTGTCATTATGTTTTTTGAAGACTCTGAATTTTTTGTGTTGATAATATGATGCGCACCCATCTCTTGAGCGATCTTTAGTTTTTCATCATCTAAATCAGCACAAATAATATTTGCGCTGCTAAGTGCTTTTGCTATTTGAACACCCATTAATCCAAGTCCGCCAGCCCCAACAATCAAAATATTCTCTGGTGAATTTGAAATTGATTTTTTTATTGCAGTATACGCAGTTAAACCAGAACAAGACAATGATGCAGCACCCTCTAAATCAATTCCTGAAATTTTAATCAAGAATTTGTAATCTGGGACTAGTGAATATTCAGCATATCCACCATCTTGAAATACTCCAAGTGATTTTGGTGTCTCGCATAAATTAGTGTCTCCTTTCTCACAAGTTGGGCAACTGCCGCAGCCTATCCAAGGATATACTAATACATCATCGCCCACCTTGATCCCCACTACTGAATCTCCAATTTCTGCTACTGTTCCAACAATTTCATGACCTGGGGTAACAGGAAACTTGACTCCTCTGTCAGTAACTTTCATGAAACCATCGCCAGTATCATAACCACCTTCCCAGAGGTGTAGATCACTATGACAAACACCCACAGCTTTCACTTTAACCAAAACTTGTTTACTTGTAGGTGATGGAGTATCGATCTCAGATATTTTCAATGGTTTGTTGGGTTCTATGATCTGTGCAGCCTTCAATGTCGAGGATTTTCGTTTATTATAATATAAGAGTTGACTGGAAGAGGCAAAAAAATAGAGTACCAAGTATTAGTGAATCATGAACCAACAAATATCGTGATTAAAGATAACCAAATATCTGGAATTTCTGAAGAGCCAGTTAATATATTATTTAATCCATCTGTTGTTTCAAAGACAGATGTTTGGGATATAGATCTTATTCAGATTTTGAACATATTGGTAAAAATACTAGAGCAAGCCGGAAAAAAAGACTTGAGGGTTGCAGGTATGGCAGCACTCTCTTCGTCCCTCATTTATAGGATGAAGGTGGAAAGTATTTTTGCCCTGCAAAAAGCTGCTATGGAAAAAAAATCGTTAAAACAAAGACAGGATGTAGATATTGAGATTTTGAACATACCATATAGGCACGAATCTACCTATCCAGTTTCTCTCGATGAATTATTAGATTTGCTTGAGAATTTAATTGGGTCAATTGCTAATCCACGCTCTAGAATAGGCAAAATAGGCTTTGAGCCTATTAGTCCACCAAATTTCAAAGAATACTTTGTACCATTTGAAAATCTAGTTAGTAAGTATGAGGATATGATTATTCACAAAATAAGAGGTAAAGGAAAAGGAATGCTAAACAAGATTATAGCTGATCTGGAAACTTTAGATTCTATAAGATGTTTTTTTGCTGTTTTGTTCTTGGCACGCGACAAAAAAATTGAGGTTGAGCAACAAGGTGATGATATTGAGATTACACTAATTGAGTCAACTAAGAGGTAGAAAAAATGGTGAAGAATGAAAAAGATGATGAGGCAACAGCAAAAATTGAATCTGCATTATACTCAGCTGGCCGACCACTTTCTGTAGAAGATTTAATCAGAGCATCAGGTACAGAATCACGGCCAAAAACACTAGCGCTGTTAGATTCAATAATGAAACAAACAAAAAATGCATTCAAAAGTATAGAGGTTGTTATTTTACCTGATGGAAACTATGTCTTTCAATTAAAACCTGAATATAGCTCCTCAGTTAGGAAGTATGCGTCAAAACCCATTTTATCTAAAGCAACACAAAAAACTTTATCATATATTGCCTTCGAGCAACCTGTTAGCTCAAAACAACTTGTTGAGATAAGAGGATCCGGTGTTTATATACATCTTAAAGAATTACGCCAGCTTAATTTTATTCAAAATCAAAATATTGGAAGGATGAAAATTTATTCAACAACAGAAAAATTCCAAAAGTATTTTGGGATTTCGGGAGATGTTAATATTCTTAAACAGAAATTATTCAAAAAAATAAGAAAATAGCCAGAAATAATTTTGAATTAATTTTCAAATTAGTGTTTTTTTATTCCAAATTTTTTTAACGTTGGTTTAATGAGCGTGATTTTTGCGGTTTCTATAAATTAGAGTAGTTTGAACAAAATTTGTGAAAAAATCAATAGAAAATCTATCGACTAGTAAAATAACAGGAGGTCGTCGTGTCCCATTACGTTCTAGAAGAAAGTACGAAATGAATAGATTTCCTAATGAAGCATTGCTTGGAGAACCGATAATGGTTACAAGAAAAGTTCGTGGGAAAAATATCAAAACATCACTAAAGACAATTAACTTTGTTAACTTGGCGGTAGACTCTAATGTCAAGAAAGTAAAAATTCTTAAAGTTTTAGAAAATGCTACAAACAATGACTATCAACGACGTGGAGTTATTTCGAAAGGAGCAATACTAGAAACAGCAGAAGGGAAATGCCGTGTTGTTTCCAGACCAGGACAACATGGTGTAGTAAACGCAATACTGGTAAAGTGATTTCATGAAAAGTTACGACCATGTCGTAATATGGCTAGACTATTTTAACAAAACATTGTCTAGAAAAAAGGGAAGAAGACTGTCAAAAGATAAATGCGTTTTTGATCCTTCTCTAAATGAACTAATTGAGTCATCAAATGCTGCTGGATTAAAACCTACAGAAACAGATGACCAAGTTAGATTTCCAAAAAGAGCATATGTCAGATCAGGTTATATAATTTTAGAAAAAAAATTTTCTAAAACAAAAATTCTTAATAAAATTTCAGAGAAGTTAGTAATCAAAAGGGCTAAGCAGTCAAAATAACATTCTATCTAGCTCTAAGCTAAAGTAATTTTGACAAAAGTCTATGATAACTATTAGAAATTTTATAATGTAATTGCAGGAGGTAGGGGAAATTATGCATCTTGCCCGCAGTGGCAGAGTCATTGTAAGACTTTCCAACACCGTAGGTCCCAATCAGGTACTTTGTGATGACAAAAGTGTGAAAGTTGCAAAGGTTACTGAACTAATTGGACCTGTTGCTAAGCCTTATGCGTCTGCCATCTCTTTGACGAACAACATCAAAAAATTTGTGGGAAAAAAGATGTTTACTTTTGAAACCACTTCTGCGAAAAAATTCAAAAAGCAAAGGAGAAAACAAAAATGAAAACAATAGAAATAGAAAGATGTACAGTCTGTAAATCATCGGTTATCGATGATACGCAGAATGGTGAAAGAATTTGTTCTGGCTGTGGGATAGTAGTTTCAGAACAAATGGAAGATTATGGTCCAGAAACAATAGGCGGTAGTTTAGAAGATAAGACAAGACTTGCAAGAGCAACGGGACAAACAACATATTCTCAACATGATTTGGGAATAACTACAGAAATTTCCATGCAATCAACTGATTACAGTGGAAAAAAAATAAATTCAGAAGTAGCAGGTCAGATGAGGCGAATAGGACAATGGCAAAAAAGAGTAAGAATCTCTTCTTCGCGAGAAAGGAGATTATCAAACGTCTTGACAAAAATTTCAGAAATTTGTCAAACAAATTCTCTTCCAAAAAATGTTCTAGAAACAGCCTCACTGATTTATCGAGGCCTTGATGGAAAAAATATCAAGGTCAAGGGAAAATCTGTAGTGAGCATTTCTGCTGCGGTAGTTTACATGGCATGTAAGCGATGTGATGTAGTTCGTTCCCTAGATGAGATCGTTAGAGAATTTTGTCAGCCAAAGGAAGTAAAATCAAAAACAAAACTGGCTTCCAGGTACTACAGAACTATGGCAATGGAGCTTGACATCCCCTATGTGCCTGCAGTAACAACGGAAAAATACATTTCAAAAATTGCAAACATGACAAATACTGATGTCAAAGTTGAAAGACTTGCTCTAGAGATTTCAAAGAAAACAAAGGACCGTTATCTATCTGATGGGAAGGCACCAAATGGAATTGCAGCTGCATACCTGTATGTTGCGTCAATTCTACTAGGAGAAAGTGTTCTTCAAAGAGATGCGTCTACCGTTTCAGGTGTAACTGAGGTTACAATTAGAAACAGATGCAAAGAAATTCTCACAAATTACAAGCTGAGTGTAACTCTCAGACCATCATTCACCAAAAAATAATCTCTTTTTTCTTTTTTTTATCTTCAATTAAATTAGAATTTTAGGTTAGGATCAGCTAAAATTCCACGAGATTATATAGAGAAATCTTCTGTATCACCATATGGCTATTCTTGAAATTAAAGATCTCTGCGTTACACGAGAGGGTAAAGAGATTCTGAAAGGAGTTAATTTGAAAACTGGTCCTGGTGAAGTTCATGCAATAATGGGTCCAAATGGTTCAGGAAAAAGTACTTTAGCATATACATTACTTGGACATCCAAAATACCAAGTAACAAAAGGTGATATTTTGTTAGATGGAGAAAGTATTTTAAAATTAAAAACTGATGAAAG
>LUMD01000481.1_pt1 | contig 13414 bp, 8 predicted proteins | sample 729651 | NCBI WGS metagenome assembly LUMD01 (sample SAMN03860272, study PRJNA289734) | marine metagenome | biome: seawater column; feature: ocean; material: water; isolation source: Red Sea water column Station 34 - depth 258m | place: Saudi Arabia: Red Sea | collected 2011-10-15 | depth 258 m | reverse complement strand
TCCCAAGGGAATCCCGGGAACCAGTACTTAGTGAATGTCCCGTACATGTCTGCTGTAAGAACAAAGCTGTACCAGTTGATAACTGGTTTTTGTGAAACGGCTGCTGTGAAACGGTCACTCCTCCCAACCAGCCATGCGGTCAGTACTCCACCACCGCTGCCACCAGTTACGAAAAGATTATTTTCATCGATATATCCTTTGTCTATAGTGGCGTCGACTCCCGACATGAGGTCAAAGAAATCGTCGCCGGGATAGGCGTGATGGATAAGGTTTCCGAACTCTTCGCCGTAGCTTGTGCTTCCCCGAGGGTTGGTATAGAGAACAACATAGCCGGCGGCTGCGAAAGCCTGAATCTCCGCTGAAAACCGATCCCCGTAATTGGCGAAGGGTCCGCCATGAATCTCCAGAATCAGGGGATATTTTTTCTTAGGGTCGAAGCCCGGCGGTTTTGCAATCCACCCATGGATATCACGTTCGTCGTGGGACGACTTGTACCAGATCTCCTCCACTTGAGCCAACTCCTTGTGGCCAAAGAGGTCCTCATTGAGAGAAGTGATTTTTTTCGGCTTTCCTCCCTTCGCGGAGACAACGGCCACATCGGCGGGGCGGCCGGGAGATGTGACGGTGAAAGCGATGGTTCCGTTATCCGAAACAGTGAAAGAACCGCTGGAGTAGGGCCTCCCGATGGAGGTGCCGCCCACATCACCCGCGATCACTCGCACTTTTCCTTTCAGAGGGATGTAGGCGATCTTGCCGTTTCCCTTGTCGCTGTAGCCGGCATAGAGCCCCTTCCCGTCCTTGCTCCAAGTGATATTCCCCACGGAGCGGTCGAGAGATCCAGTGATTCTTTTTGTGCCTGTTCCTTTCCGGCTGATTGTATAGAGGTGTGAAACCTGATACCCCTGGTATCGGTCATCATAGCCGGTGTAAGCCACGGTATTGCCGTTGGGGGAGAGCGCCGGAGAACTGTCCGGCCCCTTCCTTTTTGTAATCTGTCGGAGGGAACCGTCTTTAGCAGAAATCTCGTACACTTCCGAATCTCTCCCTTCGTACTCCCAGTCATCTCTGCGGTTCGCGGAGAAGATGAGGGCCGAACCGTCGGCAGTCCATTCTACCGAGCCGCCATGATGGTAATCGCCGCTGGTGAGCTGGCGTGGGGTTCCCCCTTCCGCCGGAAGGGTGAATATGTGGCTGTAGCCGTTTTCACGGTATCCTGAGCCGTCAGCGCGGTAGATCATTTTGTCGATTACTTTCGGAGGATCGGCCCATTTGGCCCCGGCCGGTTTGTCCGGCATCTCGGCTGGTGAGGAAGGTTCCTTTTTCACAAACATGTTGAAAGCGATCATCTTCCCATCAGAAGACCAACTGATTCCGCTCGGTGAATATCTGACATTTGTGAGGCGCGCAGTCTGCCCGCTGTCCATCCACCGCATATAGATCTCTGAAGAGCCCTCCTTGTTTGAAACATAAATCAGTTTCGAACCGTCTGGCGACCACCGCGGGGAACGGTCGTTTCTATGTCCCGTGGTAAGAGAGCGATGGTTTTTTCCATCAACATCGACAATCCATAGATTAGAATAACGTCGGTCTGTCATAATATCAGCAAAATTCCGAACGTATATGACACGCCCACCATCGGGAGAGATTTGAGGATCGGATGCATACTCCAATTCGAAGAATTCACCTAAAGTGAATTTTCCACCGCTCCCTGCGTGAACACTTGTTGTTGTGATAAGGACAGACAAAAAGAAGATTACAAATTTTTTCATCTCACAACTCCTTTATGATGAATCAAGCAAATCTATACCAGATAAGCCCTAAGGTCAAACGCTCCCCTCAGCCACCTCCTAAAAGATAGAAAACGATAAATCCCAAATATGTCCCAATTCCATTACCCAGTGCTCCGACCAGAATCCCCGGGAGGATGAGATCCTGACGCGCCAAACTCTTGGCCAGAGCCAAGGCAGAAGTAGACCCTCCCACGTTAGCCTGGGAAGCGACTGCCGCAAGTTCCCAATCTTTGAACAGCCAGACGCCTAGAGAAAAGGTTATGGTCCCGTGAATAACCACGATTATCGCAGCAAAGCTTAGCAGAACAATAGCGAGCTCACCAATCTGCCCCATGGCTGCTACCTCACAGTAGGCGCCAATTACCGCCAGAAAGAAATAGACACCCATCAGTCCAAGGATTTTGCTACCGCTGATCTGTTGAATTACGGGGAATTGGGCCAGCACAAGAGCGATTGTTGTTACGATGAGAATACTTGGTAGAGAGATAATTGCGGCCAAACTATCACTGACCCAAAGAACCGCTGGCGCAAGCACAATCAGCAGAGCCATCCCGAAAGGGTTCAACACTTCAGAATCCTGCTCATCACTCCAACCGCTATCTATGTTTACCACCGGTGATTTCTTCTTCCTAAGCATCATTTTGGGAATTGCAATAGTGGTTATCATCCAGATTGCCGTCAGGATATTGTCCACAGCTACGGATCCGGCATATAGTGTCCCTTCTTTAACCACGTTTAGGGCCAGTGCAACGGCGTTGAAGTTTATACTTCCACCTATGTATGTTCCTGTGAACATACCGCCAAGCGCTGGTGCCAGTTCAATCTTACCCGGAAGGTCAACGATGAAACTGGCAGCAGCAACGCCTACCATTGTTCCAAAGGCACCGATAGAAAAAACAGCGATCATGGGACCCCCCGCCAATCGGAGGGAACGAAAACTGACTCCCAGCAAAAGATAGAAGATAGATATAGGAGCGATGTATTGGAAAACCGTGCTGTAAAGTGGAAATTCGTCGGATGCGGATGGGATGATCCCGAGGTTGGCCTCCACGGCTGTGATCAGAATGACTAAAAGTGCCGTACCGAGATGGCGAAAAAAGCTGTTTCGAACAAGCCACTCAGATAAAGCTATGTTCAACGCTAGCATAGCGACTACGAGCAAGGGATGATTCATAAAGCGATTCTAAGGGGTGATCAGAAAATAGAAAGTCTTAATGTAAAATTAATATCCGTTTGGGCAGTGGGCATATCGTTAGAGACAAGACTTAATTGATTCCCATGGAATGTCCATTCTATGTCGGTGACTTTCCAATCAGCTACAGCGTTGTGTCGTGCCATGAAACCGATAGAAACAAGTTGGGAGAGAGTATAATCGATCCCACCCATTAGAATCCATCCAGTAGGTGCACCAGTTAGAACCAAAGGGGTGTCTAGTTTCAGGTTAATATCGTTCATTGAAAAACCGGCACCACCTCTGAAAGTAAAGGCCCGGCCAAGTGGTTGCACTAATCCTCCATAGATATATCGGGATCGTATGAGGTAGTCCAAGGTAACAAACTCATCCGCTGGCGTCCTGCCGAATATGGTTCCGTACTTATCGCCTTGAATACCTGCCCCAGCTACAAACGGAAGTCCCAGTTCCAGTTCTAACTGGATGAAAACGTTTTCTTTTGCCAATCGTCCGTGGTAAGGGTAAGTCCTTGTTTCCTCACCATAGATGGGATGAGGCATGGTTTTTGAGCTAGCGAAACCGTTATCACTAAAGACTGTCAGAAAATGTTCAGCTGTGCCCATCTCATGTATGCCGATACCGCCATAAATCTTCAGGGAGGAAAGAATCCCCCCACTTGTTTGTGCAAAGCCAGTTGATAGGGTTAAAGATGCCACTAAAACCAATCTAATTATTCGAATGATCATCATTTCTTCATCCGCAATTTAGGTGCAAGAATCGAAAAACTATGATATTGGACTATTATTTGAGATGGGTTTCAAACAGTCCAAAAATTCTCCTGTATTCATCGGTCCAGCTGCTGGTCTCTCGGAATCCGTGCCCTTCAAGGGGATAGATGGCAACTTCCCAGTTTTCTTTGCCTAACTCTATCAGCCTTTGTGAGAGCCTCACCACATCTTGAAAGTGGACGTTTGTATCTATCATGCCAACGCAGATCAGGAGCGCTCCCGTCAGCCCTTCGGCATGATAGATTGGCGAGCTTCGTACATAGGCGAGGCTATCGGCCTGAGGAATATTGAGGATGTTGGATGTGTAAGGATGATTGTAGTGAGCCCAGTCGGTGACCGGCCGAAGAGAACCGCCAGCGGCGAATACGCCCGGCTCCTTGAACATCGCCATGAGAGTGATAAATCCGCCATAGGATCCGCCATAAATTCCAATCCGTTTTGAATCGACGTTGTACTTATTCACTAGCAGCCGGGCGCCATCGACTTGATCACTCAAGTCTTTTCCACCCATATGTCTATAAATGGCGGTTCGCCAATCTCGGCCGTAGCCAGCACTACCGCGGTAATCAATATCGAGGACAGTATAACCATTGTCTGCCAGAAGGTTGTGGAACATGTATTCACGGAAGTAACTGCTCCACCATTTGTGGACATTCTGGAGATAGCCAGCTCCATGGACAAAGATGACGGCAGGGCCGCCCTCGCTTGGATTCTCCGGGCGGTAAAGCCGTGCATATACTTTAGCTCCATCCTCCGCTTGGAAAGTAATGATTTCGGGATCGCGCCATGGATAGGAGCTCCATTCATCGGTCTGTGATTCTGTAAGTCGAGTGGCTTTGCCTCCGGGACGATTCTTCATAATAAACAGATCCCAAGGGCGATTGCTGTATGAGTGGCGGACGGCAACTGTTTTCTCATCAGGAGAAAGGGCAACCTCATTGTTGCCCGTCATGGAGGTAATTCGCTCCCGCTTCCCGCCGGCCACGGGCATTCGATAGAGGTGAAGCTCTCCCGGATGGACTTCATTGGAGCGGAAGTACCACCATTTCTTATCGCGAGATATTCTCACATCCCTCACCTCGAAATTGCCATGGGTCAGCTGTTTTTTCTCACCGGTTACCCCCTCTACAGTGTACAGGTGGGAATAACCTGTCTCCTCAGATTGGAACCAAAACCTATTGTTGTCAGGTGTCCAACCGGTACTCACGGCTCCACGCCAGCGCCGAATCCCGGGCCCCCCTATCCACGCTTCGTCTTGCTGGTGGTCCAGAAGTTTAATCTCTGCAGTGGATGGTTCGAGTTTCACAATCCAGCGATCTTTATTGTCGAGGGATTGAAGAATCAACGCCGCAAGTTTTCCATCCTCAGACCAGATAGGGCCTATAAAATTAACCTCTCTCTTGCTCCATTCTTCATCATCTTTAGTATCGGTAAACTCAGGAGAATCGAAGATGCTTGGTAGAGAATCTGTATAGACATAGATGACGGTATCGGTATCGATGCTGTAGATGCCAAATTCATATTCACCATCTGGGCGGCCCACCTTATCCCGGGCGTTCAGGTTCGTAGTAAAGCCGGACTCAGTTACGTAACTGGGGACGATAGTACGTTCCACATCCTTATTCGCTTTATAGAGGCGAAATGTGACAAATTCCCCATCGGGACTAGCTTGAATATTCTGGACCTTCTTATCCCCATGAATTATTATGAGGGGCCTTTCAGGCTCTTCATTTTCCTGAATCTCCTCCCTTTTCTCTTGCTTTGTCCGTCTCTCATCGAGAATCGTGATAAGTTTCAACTCTTCCTGATTTAGCCACTTTTCATGGGCGGTCTTCGGCTCATCTCCATCTTTGGCGTCATTCTTTCGAAAGTCGGTTAACTGAACGGTTATTCCAGTCGCCAATTCCCACCGATACAGATTGCCGTCAGCGATGTAAGTGATGCTCTTCTCATCGCCCGAAAAGCGAGGAGAAGACTCTCTGCCAACGGTATTGGTCACCTGCTTTGTATTCCCGCTCTTGATGTCCAGAATGAAGATATCACCGTTCTTGGCATACACTTTTTTCATAAAGTTCTTTGTGTAATCGCCGTACCGGGCGGGGAGGGCAAGGCGCTCCTTCGGCGACACCTTCTTCGGATCTCCCCCTTTCGGCGACACTTTGTAAAGCGAATCGCTTTCAGCGCCGTCAGGATTCCAATTGAAATAGATCCACTTGCCGTCTTCAGACCAGTGAATATTCGAGGGAGAGATGCCGATCCACTTGGGATCCTGCATAATTTTCGCTACTGTCAGCTCGTAAGGTTTATCAGCCATCAAAGTAGAAAGCATCAGGTAAAACAGGAGAGTAATTAATTTTTTGTGAAGCATAATTGACTCCGTCTTTTAGAGTTGAAAATTGCCACAATTCAAGCCGCAATCATACGACAGCCTGAAACAACTGACAATCTCAACCGTTATCCACTGTTTTGATTAAGTGCCGCTGGGAGTAACTTAAACGCTATTTTCAGGTTAAGGATGATTCAAAAACAACATATCACTCTTGTGGCATTATGCCTACTAATGTCTCTCGGAGCGGCTCAAACCGCGATTTCTGCAGGATCACGAACGGTTGAGGCGAAAAACATTGGCAATGAGCAAATAGAGTTGGATGGTATTCTCGATGAGACGGTGTGGGCGTTTGTGGAACCTGCCACTGATTTTATCCAGGAAGATCCCAAAGAAGGAGAGCCAAGTACAGAATTGACCGAAGTGTATATTCTTTACAACAATGACAACCTATACATCGGTGCCAGACTTTTCGACAGCGATCCATCGGGTATTCTCGCCTACCAGAAGCGGAGGGATGCTAGCCTCAGGACAGATGATCGCTTTATGTGGATTCTCGATACGTTTCTTGATGGGAGGACCGGTTACTTCTTTGAAGTCAATCCGGTGGGATTGATGGGAGACGGCATCTTAGGCGCCGGCGGCCACTGGAATGTAAACAAGTCGTGGGACGGCATCTGGGATGCGAGAGTTCAGATCACTGAAGAAGGATGGTCAGCAGAGATCGAGATCCCATTCAGGACGCTCAATTTCGACCCTGAGCTCGACACTTGGGGCATTAACTTTCAACGGACAATTCGCAGGAAAAATGAGGATGCCCGCTGGACGGGTTTCAGAAGGAACCAAAACTTGACAGAGCCGGTCCACGCCGGTAGGGTATGGGGACTCCGGGATATTGTGCACAGTAAAGGTTTTGAGGTGACACCTTACGGTATTGTGAAGCGGCAGCAGAGCTCCAACGGCGTTCCCGAAAACCTCAGCGATGCCGGCTTCGATCTCTCTTTCAATATCACTTCCGGACTTCGCGGTTCATTTACCTACAACACCGATTTTGCCGAGGCTGAAGTGGATGATCGACGTGTCAACCTGACCCGTTTCCCTTTGAGATTCCGGGAGAAGCGGGATTTTTTTCTGGAAGGAGCCGGCGTGTACAGCTTTGCCAGTAGGAGCGGAGTTAGCCCCTTTTTCAGCAGAAGGATTGGTATCTCCGAGGGGAGCCAGATTCCAATTGCTTATGGTGGTAGGCTCACAGGACAGATTGGTGATTATGAGATTGGCATGATTAGTGCCCAAACGGAGAGCGTCGGTTCTGTGCCAAAGGAGAACTTTAACGTCGCTCGTGTAAAAAAATCACTCTTTAGTGAGTCCTATCTCGGATTTGTTTATACTGGGCGCTCAACGGTTGCGGACTCCCTTTATGAGGATCAAGATCTAATTGGTGTCGATCTTGACCTCACCACATCAAAATTCAGAGGTGACAAGAACCTAGCTTTTCAAGCATTCTTTGTGGGGCATACGTCACCGAAAGGAAATTCCGACGCCTCCATAAATGACTTATCGACGCGCGGGCTGCGACTCAACTATCCCAACGATTTGTGGCAGGCTCACATTTCCTACCGAGAATTTGGCGAAGAGTTTGATCCAGCTGTCGGCTTCAATCCGAGGAACGGTTTCAAACGTGTACAGCCGACTGTCAACTACCGCCCTCGACCGGAAAGTTGGGAACTTGTGCGGCAGATGGAATTCGGAGTTGAGTTTGAGTATATGACAGACATGTGGAACCGACTGCTGAAACGACAGACAAAGGTGACACTGTTCGAACTGAATTTTGAGAGTGCCGATCGTCTTTCTGGCGAAGTGGTTAATCTAAAGGAGTTCCTAGATCATGATTTCGAAATCGTGGAGGGTAATACCATTACGGTGGGAAACTATGTAACAAACAGTTACAAGATTTCCGGAGAGACGTCGGAAAGGAGAATGGTTGCTGCGGAGCTTTCCTTTTCTTCTGGTGAATTCTGGACAGGAAAAAAGCAGACGGCGGAAGGAGAACTTTCAGTTAAGCCATTTCCCGGTTTTACGATTCAGGCCGATTTTGAGCATAATTCTGTTATGCTTTCAGAAGGCGGTTTCGACACGAATCTCTATCGCTTGACACTGGGCATCTATCCAACACCTAGGACGGCTTTCTATAGCAATATTCAATATGATGACGTTTCCAACCTGCTGGGGCTTTTTTCAAAACTCCACCACACCATCCGGCCCGGGAGTGATCTGTATCTAGTTTACACGCACAACTGGAAGAATCTTGGTGACAACCTGCTGGAGAGAGAATTTGAGACGCTGTCGAGGGTCAGTTCACTGAAGCTGAACTATACTCACCGATTCTGAAAATCGAGCATGATTGAGTCATTGAAACTCTCTTATAAGTGAGTTATACTCTGATTCGGAATTTCCCGTAATAACAATAGAAGGTAATAGTATGAAAAATCTTCTTAAGTGTTGCGCTCCCACTGCTGATGTCAGTTACAACCGGTGTCAGTTGACCGGGCTGGTGATTATGCGAGTCCTGATAGGGTGGCACTTTCTTTACGAAGGGATCGCCAAACTGCTGAACCCCTACTGGTCGTCGGCGGCTTATCTTCTTGAATCAAAATGGATCTTTTCCGGCCTCGCCACAACCATTGTGGCGAACCCCACACTCCTTACAGCNNNCCTTACAGCGGTGGACAACATCAACATTTGGGGGCTCACACTCGTCGGCCTTGCCCTCACTGTCGGGCTTGTGGAGCGGCCGGCGGCTTACACGGGGATGACACTTGTCCTTCTGTACTACCTCTTCATGCCGCCCTTTGTCGGATACGATTATTCAGTGCCGACGGAGGGGAGCTATATTGTAGTGAACAAAAACTTGATCGAAGCGGCCGCCCTTTTCGTGGTCGCCTGTTTCCCAAGCGGTGGGATTATCGGAATTGATAAGTTTCTCTTACCGAAGAGCGAGAATTAACCGGGAGGGCCATTATGAGTGAATCAGCGAAAGAGAACGTTACAGAAACGAAGCCGACAAACGGCATGAACCCTGAGCGCCGAGAAGTGCTGAAAGGCCTCGCCACCATTCCGGTGGTGGGCGTCTTCTTCTACAATCTGTGGAAAAAGCTCCGCATCGATGAGATGAAGAGGAAAAACCTCCTGTCCGACCTCATCACCACCAGAGAGGCGCCGGCGGTGGCCCAAAAGAATAAGCTCGACAAAGGGTTTGAAACATTCATGTCTCAGGAAGACCTCAATGTTTCGCTGACGGGCGTCTGCGATCTGTTTGATGTGCGGGCGGAGATTGGCCTTGCTGCTTCGGAAAATGATATCCGTCCCGGCGGCAAGCCGATGGAGGGGGCCAAGAAGTACCGCCACCATACCGAGCTTCTTGAAGATGAGAGCATTGATGCAGTCATTATCGGCACCCCCGACCACTGGCACTCGCGGATTGCCATCGATGCGGCGCGGGCCGGAAAGCACGTTTACTGCGAGAAGGGGCTGACGCGCACTTTCGATGAAGCCATCGACCTCTACGATGCGGTGAAGGAGACTGGTATCACTTTCCAGCTGGGGCATCAGAACAGGCAGGTGGAGGCGAACGAGAAGGCACGGCAGATTGTCGAGCAGGGGCTTTTGGGCCCTGTGAACCTTGTGGAGGTGACCACCAACCGCAACTCCCCCTGGGGCGCCTGGGTGTGGGATATCCATCCAAAGGCGAACAGGGACAACCTCGACTGGGACACTTTCCAGGAGCCGTCTCCGAACAAGGTGAAGTTCGGCGATGAAGCGCTGGCGAGGTTCTTCCGTTGGCGGTGCTGGTTCGATTACGGCACCGGCCTGTCGGGCGATCTCTTCTCCCACGACTTTGACGCCATGAACCAGATCCTTGATCTTGGCATCCCGAAGTTTGCCAGCGCGTCTGGCGGCATCTACTTCTTCAAGGATGGCCGCGATGTGCCCGATGTTTTTCAGGCGACATTCGAATATCCTGAGAAAGACCTTACCCTGCTCTACAGCGCCACCCTTTCGAGCAACCAGAGCCGCGGAAACCTGATCATGGGACATGACGCTACCATGCAGCTGGGCGGTCAGTCCAATCAGGGTTCGGTGGCGGGCTTCATCGTTACGGCCGACATGGAATCGACGCGGTACAAAGAGAAACTGCAAGACGGCATAATCAATTCCCAGTACCCCATCTACTCTTACACGCCGGGGTCGAAACAGATTGACGGCATCACGTCCGCCACCGCCAGGTATTTCGCCAACAAGGGGCTCGTCTACACCTATCGCGAAGGGAAGCGCGTTGACCCCACCCATCTCCACATCAAGGACTGGCTCGACTCCATCCGGAACGGCACGCAGCCTAGGTGCAACATCGACGTAGCGCTTCACGAAGCGGTGGCGTGCCACATGGCGACGGAGTCGTACCTGAAAGGGCGCCGGATTGAGTGGGATGCAAAACGGCGGAAACTGGTATAGCTCTTAGCAGAGAATAGGCAGGGAGACTCGCCCATGAACAAGAATACCCGTCTGGGGACAATGATGTTTCTGCAATATGCCCTCTGGGGGGCGTGGCTGCCTGTGACGGCCAGATACCTCTCCGCCAGTACGGCGGAAGGCGGCCTCGGCTTTTCCGGCTCGGAGATTGGGATGATCCTCGGCCTCGCCGGCTCCATCGGCGCCGTGGCAGCGCCGTTCATCGCCGGACAGATCGCCGACCGCTATTTTAGCACGGAACGGATTCTCGCGGCGCTGGTGATCATCGGCGGCGTCGTGAAATGGATCACCGCTTACCAGACCACCTATTCGGCGTGGCTGATTCTCTCCATCATTTACAGTGTTGTCTATATGCCGACGCTGGCGCTCTCCAACTCAATCACCTTCGCCCATATGAAGGATCCCGACAGCGACTTCCCAAAGATTCGTGTCTGGGGCACCATCGGTTGGATCGCCGCAAGCTGGGCCTTCCCCATGATCTGGCTCCAGACCGACCTCAGTCTTCAGATGATGCCGCCGTTTATCGTCGGACCGGAGGTGGTGGACGTCACGAGCCGCTTGGCCGACGCCCTCATCTTTTCCGGCATCATTTCTGTCACTTACGGCGTGTTCTGTTTCATGCTTCCGCACACACCGCCGAAGCGGGACGCCGTTGAAAAGCTGGCCTACAAGAAGGCGTTCCAATTGTTCAGTCACTCTTCGTTCACCGTTCTTGTGGTAGCCAGTCTCGCCGTCAGCATTATCCATCAGATCTATTTCCTGCAGACGGGGCCGTTCCTCTCTTCCATCGGGCTGAAGGACAGCCAGATCGGCCCGGCAATGACAGTGGGGCAGTTTGCTGAGATCGCGGCCATGGCCTATCTCGGATTCTTCCTGAAGCGGCTCGGCTTCCGGCAGGTGATCTTTCTCGGTGTTCTTGCGTACGCCGCCCGCTACGCTGTCTTCGGCACTGTGGACTTGCCCATCTGGGTGATGGTAGTGAGTCAGGCGCTCCACGGTATCTGTTACGCTTTCTTCTTCGCCGGCGCCTACATCTATGTGGACAGGATCGCTGATGAGGACGTGCGGCATTCGGCTCAGACCGTTTTCGGAATCATCATACTCGGCGGCGGCCCTGTCATCGGCGGGTGGCTGTCGGGCTTTCTCCAGGAGAAATTCACGGTTGAGGGCGTGTTCAACTATGCCCCCTTCTGGTACACTCTTTCGGCCGTCGGTTTCGCAGCTGCCATCTTTTTTGTGTTGATGTTCAGAGAACAACTGAAGGAAGGGGAATCTTAGTATGGCGGTCAAGCGGCTCGGGATCGGCTTTATCGGGGGCGGATTCATCTCCCGCTTCCACATTCAGTCCCTTATCGGCGTGCGGGACGTAGACGTCCACGGCGTCTGTTCTAAGACCACGGCGTCCGCCGAAGCGACGGCGACAGTGGCCCGGGACCTCGGCATCGGCGAAGCCAAGGTGTTCGATTCAGCGACTGACATGGTGGCCGATCCCAACATCGACGCCCTCTGGATGTGCTCTCCCAACTTCACACGGATGGAGGTGATGGAGGAAATCGTCCACGCTCTCGAGGCGGGGAAGGGGGAGCTCGTTGGTGTCGCCTGTGAAAAGCCGCTGGGCCGGAACGTGGCCGAAGCGAAAAAGATGCTTGAACTTGCTCAACAGGCCAACCTCTTAGACGGATACCTGGAGAATCAGGTTTTTGCCCCATCGGTGACGCGAGGCAAGGAGATCGTCTGGGCCAGGGGTGCTTCCACCACCGGGCCGCCCTATCTCGCCCGCGCCGCAGAAGAGCACAGCGGGCCCCACATGCCGTGGTTTTGGGAAGGGGAGCTTCAGGGCGGCGGCGTGTTAAACGATATGATGTGCCACTCGGTTGAGGAGGCGCGGTTCATGCTTACCCCTCCCGGCGCAGGGAGAGATGTGCTAACTCCTGTCAGTGTGAACGCCTACGCCGCCTGCCTGAAATGGCAGCGGCCAAAGTACGCCAAGATTCTGTCGGACAACAGCGGCGGAAAGACCGATTACCTCAAACGGCCGGCGGAAGACTTTGCCCGATCGCTTGTGGAATACGTGAATCAGGACGGCGAAAAGGTGGTGGTGGAGACCACCACATCGTGGTGTTTTGTGGGGGCGGGACTTCGCCTCAGTATGGAGCTGTTCGGCCCGGAGTATTCCATGTTCGTCAATACGCTCGATTCGGACCTCCGCGTCTTTTTCAGCAGGCATGTGAAAGGGTCGGAAGGGGAGGACCTCGTGGAAAAACAGAATGCTGAGTCTGGCGAGATGCCGGTGGTGAGCAACGAGGCCGACGCCTACGGCTACACTGCCGAGAACCGTCACATGGTTCAGTCGTTCCTGGCGGGGAAACGGCCGGAAGAAAATTTCAGTGACGGCGTAAACGTAACGGAGCTCCTCATGACCGCCTATATGAGCGCCGAGCAGGATAAGACGATTCCGTTTCCGCCACCCGATCTTGACACATTCATCCCCGCGGTGGCGAGGGGCGAATGGAATCCAAAGGAGAGTTAATCGAATGAAAAAACTGTTGATCCCCATATTGGCACTTGCATTGACGGCGTGCGGTTCCGATCCTGAAAAGAAAGGGTTTGAGCGCATCCTGAAAGAGCACGACGGCGTCTACTCCAAGCACGGCTGGAACCACTACGGCCCGGGGCATTTCGAACTGGACAGAGAGACCGGCGTCCTCAGCTCTTACGGCGGGATGGGTCTCTTCTGGTACAGCGTTCGGAAGTACAAGGATTTCGTGCTGGAGCTCGAGTATAAATGTTCCGAGCCTAAGACCAATTCAGG
>LUMD01000225.1_pt1 | contig 13418 bp, 9 predicted proteins | sample 729651 | NCBI WGS metagenome assembly LUMD01 (sample SAMN03860272, study PRJNA289734) | marine metagenome | biome: seawater column; feature: ocean; material: water; isolation source: Red Sea water column Station 34 - depth 258m | place: Saudi Arabia: Red Sea | collected 2011-10-15 | depth 258 m | reverse complement strand
GTCTATTTACTGTTGAAAAGCAGACACTTGCCATTTCCTAAGGTTAAGGGGCATTGTGCTCAAGTTCCACCATCTCAATGGGCAATTCCAATAGTTACCAAAAAGTTTATTGATTATGCACATAAAAAAAATAAATTTGTGCATGTTTGGACTATCGACAAGAAATCTGAAATGGAGGAATTAATAGAGCTTGGAGTGGATGGTCTTATGACAGATAAACCTACTACCTTGATGGAAGTAATCAGAGAAAGAAATTTAATCTAGTTTTTATCGGGAACCATCCAAAGAAGTATAAGCCCTGGAATAAATAAAATTAATAAACTTAGGATGCCATAACTAGGACTTCCAGTCACAAGCGCTATTCCTGAAACCATAAAAGGACCTATAAAAACTGAAGACTTCCCAATGAAGTTATAGAATCCAAAAAATTCAGCTGCTTTGTTTGTAGGTATTAAAGTGCTAAAGAAAGATCTACTTATAGCCTGAACCCCTCCTTGCACTAATCCAACAACACATGCTACGACATAAAATTCCAGTGCCGTATCCATCTGAGAGCTAAATAACACTACAAATATATAAACGATAATGGCAAAAGATAGAGAATACTTATAACCAAACTTATCTGCGTAATAACCAAATACTAGAGTAGCTGGAAAACCAACAAACTGAGTAAGTAGTAATGCTTGAATCATGGAAGTGGCTGATAGACCAATATCAGATCCATAGGATGTAGCCATCCTAATAATTGTGTCTACCCCATCCATATACAAGAAATATGCCAAAAGGAAGATTACTGCACTTTTATATTCTTTAATCGACCCAGCAGTATTTAGAAGGCTACTAAAAGCTTCAGTAATTATTCTGTTTACAGATTTACCCGAACTACTTTGCGTTGGTTCTTTTACATTTAAGTAGATAGGTAATGAAAAAATAAACCACCATAAGGCTACGGACATGAATGACCATAAAACTGCGTCGATTTGACTTTCTAGACCGAACCAATTCGGGTAAAGAAACATGATCACATTAAGAAGGAAGAGAATACCCCCTCCCAGATAACCTAACGAGAAACCAAGGGCAGAAGTACGGTTTCTTTCTTCTTCTTTAGAAACAGTAACTAAAAGGGAATCATAAAAAACATTTGCCCCGGAAAAACCTATCACACCTAAACCATAAAAAATTACAGCTAATTTCCAAGAACTGTCAGGGATAAAGAATAAGTAGCCGGTAGTGATAATTCCTAAAAAGGCAAAACTAAACAAAAACTTTCTTTTTGAATCTCCGGCATCAGCAAAAGCTCCTAAAACAGGAGCACTAAAGGCAATTAATAGTCCCACTAAAGAATTGACCGAACCAATAGCAAACGTACTTTCAGCATCAGAAAGGTCCGAAGCCCAATAGCTTTTAAAGAAGATCGGAAAAAACCCTGCCATTACAGTAGTAGCAAATGCAGAATTGGCCCAGTCATACAGAGCCCAACTCCATGCTGACTTATTTAATTTCTTTGACGTAGGTTCCATTAATATTAATAATGCTACTTTTTAATTAGGTAATTCATATGCAAGAAGACAAAAAGACAATAATCACCTTAGGGATTTTCTTTGCACTTATTAGTGTGGTGGTTGTTCTTCAAATTATCCTGGCTATCTATCTACAGACAGTTAATTAAAATAATTAAAGATTAGTCATACATATTTGCAGAATCTTTCAACGTACGTTCCATTCCTTCAATTAAATCAGCCATAATCTCTTCAGCCGGTCTTACGGACTTAATCATCCCTATTCCTTGTCCTGCAAAACCTGGGTTTATATCTTGCCTTTGGTCTTTATTAGCAGACTGTAATACAGGACCTGCAACTCCTGATTGAAAGGGCATTGGAAGTGGATCAAGCTCAGATCTTTCCCAAAAATCGGTCCAAGCACTTCTTATAATTCTTGCGGGTTTGCCTGTAACTGATCTAGAAATAACAGTGCCTTCTTCAGTGGAATCAATTATTGCTTGTTTTTGATGATCAAAAATATCTGCTTCTTCAGACGCTAAAAAAGCAGATCCTATCCAAGCACCTTCTGCACCCAACATGAAAGCAGCTGCTATTCCTCTTCCATCGCTTATACCACCGGCTCCTAATACTGGTGTTCCATTTGCGGCATCTACAACTTGTGGAATTAATGCCATTGACCCTACTGGTGAGTTGTGTCCACCAGCATCATGGCCTTGTGCCACTATTGCATCAACACCAGCAGAAGAAACTTTAACGGTATGTCTTACAGCACCAACCACTGTCATCACTTTAGTTCCATTAGCTCTTAGTCTCTCCATCCAAGGTGCAGGATTGCCAAGTCCTGCTGCATAAACTGGTACTTTTTCTTCAATTACTACTTCCATTTGTGCTTCGAAGAATTCTTTGGTAAAAAATCCTAAATTGTCTTCTTCATCAACTTGGCGGTCCAATTCAACCATCTTTAGTCCATGTTCGTTCATAAAGTCTTTCGCCATTTTTTGATACTCTGCCAAAAGCTCAGCCGGATCTTTACCATCATTTTGCTTAAGATTACCGCCACTTCGAACTGACATGGGAAGCAGAGTATCTATGCCAAAAGGTTTATCTGTTAATTCTTTGGTTTCTTTAATCCATCTTCTCATTTGATTTGGGGTACAGGCAGCAGCCCCTAATACTCCTAGGCCTCCTGCATTGGATACTGCAGCGGCTAATTTCGGACAAGCCGCACCCCCCATACCTGCTAAGAAGATCGGGTAATCAATTCCGAAAGTTTGACAAATTCTGTTATTCTTCATCAGTAAGGTTTCCTTATATAATTACTTATTACTTACATAGTACTACACAAAAAAGCGAGGTAAAAAATGAATTCAAGAATATGTGAAATGCTGGATATAGAGTTTCCTTTGGTTGCTTTCACGCATTGCAGAGATGTTGTGGTTGCAGTGTCAAAAGCAGGAGGTTGTGGTGTTTTAGGAGCGGTTGGCATGTCCCCTGAGATATTGGAACAAGAATTAAAATGGATTGACGACCATATAGATGGAAAGCCTTATGGGGTTGATGTCTTAATTCCAAATAAGATGGTAGGAAAAGATGAAAAATTTGATGCTGAAAAACTTGTCGGAATGATCCCTCAAGAATACGCTGACTTCAGAGCAGATGTTTTAGAGAACCATGACATACCTTCTCCTGAATTAAGAAATATTGATACCGGCGGATCAAGTTTTGCTGCAAATACCCAATCAGGAGGAGCAAAAGCTCTTTTAGACGTTGCGTTCCAACATCCGATTAAATTGATAGCTAATGCTCTAGGAGTGCCACCTGACTGGATGCTTCAAATGGGAAAAGATAACAACGTGAAAGTAGCAGCTTTATTAGGAACAGCTCAACATGCTATTAATCAAGTTAAGGCTGGTGTGGATATTCTTGTGGTTTCTGGAACAGAGGCCGGTGGTCATTGTGGCAGTGTTTCTACAATGGTATTGATTCCTGAAGTTTATGAAGCCATCCAACCCTATGGTGATGTCCCTATTCTAGCTGCAGGAGGTATCGTTACCGGTAAGCAAATGGCTGCTGCTATGACTATGGGTGCTTCTGGAGCTTGGTGCGGATCCGTTTGGCTAACCACCGTTGAATCTGAAATTCATCCGGTAGTAAAAGAGAAAATGATCGCTGCTAACTCAAGTCAGACTGTTAGATCAAGGAGTAGAACAGGGAAACATTCTAGACAACTTGTGTCTCCTTGGACTGAAGCTTGGGAATCCGATAAAGCTCCTGATCCGCTTCCAATGCCTTTGCAACCGATGGTGGCAGAACCTGCTTTAGCCAAAGTTAATAAACTTGCTGAAGGTGGTCATGACGGGGCTAAGGGCTTAGCTACGCACTGGGTAGGACAAGGAGTTGGTTTAATGAACCAAAGTATTTCTGCCAGCGATGTCGTGATGGAATTCAAGGAAGACTTCTTAGAAGCCTACGAGAGACTTGATAATTTTATGCAGGAATAATTAGGACAGAACCTCACCGTCTTTAACGACATAAAATTGTCTGGACTCATCATCTACTGGTTCACTTATGGTTCCAGAAATCTTTCTCTGAGCTCCTTCGGGAGCGTATTGCAGTATGTAACTTTTTCTTACTCCTTCGGAATTATTTGGGCCTGTTCTGTGAGGAGTCAGTGAAGAGAAAACAGCAATACTTCCAGATTTCAAAGGCAAAGGAACAGACTTAGAACTATCTAGTGGGATTTCAAAGCCAAGTTCTGTAGTTTCATGTTTTAGAGTACCTAATCTGTGCAATCCAGGCATCACCCAAGGACATCCGTTTGACTCATCCGTATCGCTCAAAGCCAACCAACAAGTTAAATAAGCTTGAGGTTCAATAAAAGTATAGCCATTGTCTTGATGCCAAGGAAATTCATCTTTAGTCCCAGGTTTCTTGTAAACCGCTTGATCCCAATACAAACGAACATTATTTCCAATAAGGTCTAAGCAAAGACTCGAAAATACTTTATGCTTGCTAAATTCTTTTAACTTTTCTGACTGGGTAACTAGGTGTGTTGAAAAGGTTATTTCTTCTGCTCTGGAAATAAAAACCTTTCCATCTTCAAAACCTCTCAATACTTCAGTAACCTTTTCTTCAAATGGATCTATAAGGTTACAGACTTCAGACATTAGTTCTGTATCAAAAGCATTTTCTACCACAAGATAGCCCTTTTCATCATACTGTTTTACTTGTTCTTCCGATAAGTATTGATAAGGACCCTGAGGTACAGACCAAGAAAAACCTTTGTTATCAGGATGAATTTCTGGATTCACTTAACTTGAGTAAACTGGCGGTTTTTTATCAGTCCAAGGAGCTGCTTTTTCTATTTGAGAGGAAATAGAGACTAACAACTCATCATCTCCAAATTTAGCGGTGAGCATAGAACCTATGGGCAAGTCATCTTTACTAAAGCCAAGTGGCAGTGAAATACTTGGCTGACCCGTTTGATTGTAAAGTCCCGTAAAACTAGAGTAAGAAGACAATCTTTCAATGTATGTTGCTACATCTTTTGAAGACATATCAATCTCTCCTATTTTTACAGGGGGTTTAGCAAGAACGGGGCTAAGAATAAGATCATAATCTTCCATAAAGTTACCTAATACTCTGCCAGCCTGATGATTTATTAGCGTGGCTTTAGCATATTGATCTGCTGTAAACGCCTTACCATTCTCGTACATCCTATATGTAATGTTCTCTACAACATCAGGTGTAACATCTGTTCCTAAAGCATCTGCTCTTTGTTGTAAGGCTAGAGATACATTGGCAGAAATTATTACTCCTATAGCTTCAGAGAGTGCTGCTATATCTGGTTTTGGTGAAGCTTCTTCAACATGATGTCCTAAAGATTCACAAAGCTCAGCTGTTTTTTTAATAGAAGAAAGAACATCCTCATCAATCTTTACTGTGTCAGTAGGTAGATGTAAGGCAATTTTTAACTTACCAGGATCCTTCCCACTAGCAGAAAGAAAAGTTCCTGAAGGCTCAGTTGGAGCATAAGGGTCACCTGGAGAAAATCCAGATGTGGCATCTAAAAGTGCTGCTGTATCTCTAACAGATTTAGATACACAATGGCTGATAGATTGACCAGCCCATCCTTCACCTCTATCTGGACCCATAGGGGTTCTTGCCCTAGTGGGCTTTAAGCCTACTAGACCACAACATGATGCTGGAATCCTTATGGACCCTCCCCCATCACTTGCATTAGCCATGGGTAGTATTCCTGATGCTACCGCTGAAGCTGCACCACCACTTGAACCGCCTGCGGAATGATCTAGATTCCAAGGGTTTCTAGTAGGACCATATAGCTCAGGTTCAGTGGTTACAGTTAATCCAAATTCTGGGCTATTAGTCTTACCAAAGATAACTAAGCCTGCTTCGAGATATCTATCCACTAAAGTACTGTTGTGATCCGCTACATAATCTTTAAAGAACTTTGAACCATAAGTAGTCTTTGTTCCTGTAAGAAGGACATGGAGATCTTTTAAAAGATACGGCACTCCGGTAAAAGGTCCCTCAGGTAACCCATCTTTTATCATTGCCTTTGCTTCGTCATAATGCTTTAAAACTACGGCATTAATTTGATCGTCTACTTTTTCTGTCCTCTGCATAGCTTCCTCTAATAACTCTTCAGCGGAAACTTCTTTATTCTTAACTAACTCGGCTAGGCCTAAAGCGTCGTAATTATCATATTCTTTAAAACTCATTTTTTATCCCCTTGTAAATTCTAGTTTCTTTCCTATTGTGTCAGATAAAATTTTTCCCTGACTATATATTCTTTCACCATTAACTATGGTTTCTATTATTCTTGAATTAAAAGTATAACTCTCAAAAGGCGACCATCCACACTTATAAAATATTTTTTCCTTTTTTACCTCATAAGTATCGTTCATATCTACTAAAACTAGGTCTGCCCAAAACCCTTCCCGAATAAAACCACGCTCTTTAATGTCAAATCTCTTTGCTACACTATGTGACGTGATTCTTGGGACTTCAGTTAATTCCAGATCTCCTTCATGAACCATCTCCAATACGGCCAATAATGAATGCTGTACTGAAGGCATCCCAGAAGGTGACGTTGAGTAAGTGTTCTTTTTCTCACTCAGTACGTGAGGTGCATGGTCAGTAGCTACATAATCTATTGTTTGATCTTTTAGTGCCCGTCTAAGTGCTTGTTTATCTGAATTAGACTTAATAGATGGGTTGCATTTGATTAGGGAACCAAGATTTTTATAATCTTCTGAAGAGAATAATAAATGCGGTACGCATACCTCAGCAGTTATTAGTTTCTCTTCTACCGGTCCTGCTTTAAAAAGTTCAATCTCATCTTTAGTAGAAATATGAAGAACATGTAACTTAGTATTAAATTGTCTGGCTAATTCAATTGCTTTTTTAGTGGATATTAAACAGGCCTCTCTTGATCGAATTTGTTCATGTAGTTCTATTGGAATATCTTCACCGTACTTTTCATGAGCTTTTTTTTCATTTTCAGTTATTAAAGGGGTGTCTTCACAATGCGTGGTTATGATTACTGGAGAGTAATTAAAAATATCTTCTAAGGCTTTTTGATCATCAACTAGAAGGTTTCCAGTTGAAGAGCCCATAAAAACTTTTAAACCACATACTTGGCTAGCATCAATGCTTTTTATATCGTCAATATTTGTATTACTAGATCCCATATAGAAAGAGTAATTAGCGAGTGATACCTGTTCAGCAATTTTAATTTTTTCATTCCAGAGTTCTAGGTTTAGCGTAGGAGGTATAACATTAGGCATGTCCATAAAAGAAGTTGTACCGCCAGCGACTGCAGCGATAGACTCAGTTTGAATATTACCCCTTTCTGTTAAACCGGGTTCTCTGAAGTGAACCTGATCATCAATGAACCCAGGTAATAGATGCAGACCTTTAGCATCAATAAAATCTCCTTGCTCATCAATCGACTCTTCTATCTTTTCAATGCGTCCATTTTTGATCAATACGTCACTTTCTAAAAGACTTCCCTCGTTAACTAAAGTGCAATTTTTAATAGTAAGCTGTTTCATTAATAAGGTTTGCTCCCACTCACTGTAATTCGATGTAAAGTTCGAGTTTTATCACCATGGTCATGCACAGCAAAATGCTGTACACATCTATTATCCCAAACAACCATATCCCCATTATGCCACTTGTGTTCATATCTAAATTTTTTATCACTGGCTTGAGCATACAGCTTTGTAAGAATTTCTTGGCTTTCGTTATCAGACAGGCCTTCAATTCTCTCAACAAATGCTTGAGTTACAAATAGAGCTCTTTTTCCAGTCTCTGGATGGGTCCTGAATACGGGATGTTTTACTGTCTTTTCTAATGCGGGGTCTGCACCAGCAAGAAGTACCACGGACCTATTGGAATTGATTGCTTTATGATTATTAAGTTTCTTCTTTAAAGAAGTTTCTAGAAACTCATAAGCTAGGTATTGATTTGAAAAAAGTGTGTTTCCTCCTTCGGATGGAACGTCGATAGCATAAAGTATTGTTGCATCAGGAGGTTCTTCTTCAAATGTTACATCTGAATGCCAGTGTGCATTTGTATGATATTGCTCACCGTAATTTTCAATTTTTATTATTTCGGGATGTTCGTCTAAGCCCTGGAAAACTGGATGTTTTTGAGGAGGACCCCAAAGACTGGCTGCTAAAAAAAGATTTTTAGGTTTTAGATTTTGATCTTTAAATATTAAGACTAAGTTATCTAAAAAAGCTTCTTTAATTAATTGACGGTCTGATTCTGATAAATCATAAGATAAATCTACGTCTGTTATTTCAGCACCTAAAGGTTGTATCTTTTTAATCTTCATCTGTATTAGATTTTTATAACTGTGATCCTTCCGAAATCTAAGCCTTTGCCTTCTAAGTACCCTGAGCCTGTTCTATCTAAAACCGTCTTAACAAGTTCTACCATTTTTGAGCTACCACCGCAGATTATCGTAAGAGGAATTTCTTCTTGATTTAAAAAAATAAAATTTTCAACCATTAAGTCAACCTCATGGTGCCTCACTCCATGTAGATCCAGCTTTTCCACTTATTCTATGAGACTTGGTTTCTAATAAGTCTGCCGTTCAAAGCCCCGGTTGATTCCCCATCTTTAAAAGCTATCTGTCCTGACACAATGGTGTATTCATAGCCGCTTGCTCTTTGTACTAGTCGTCTACCTCCTGCAGGCAAATCATGTAAAACCTCTGGTTCATGTAAAGTCAGGTTTTCAAAGTCTATTACATTAATATCAGCTTTATACCCTTCTTTTAGAACTCCTCTATCTGTAATCCCTAATAACCTAGAGGTTTCAAGCGTTTGCATACTTATTAGTTTCTCCAGTGGTATTTTTTTCCCTCTTTTCCTGTCCCTACCCCAATGTTGAATTAGAGTTGTTGGGAAGCTGGCATCACTTATCGCTCCGCAGTGTGCTCCCGCATCTCCTAAACCTGATATTGAATAAGGGTGATTAAGCATTCTTTCAACATAATCTAAGTTGCCTGGTAAATAGTTAAAAAGAGGATGGTAGATAAGCGCTTTTCCTTCCTTCTCTAACAAGCAATCATACGCAACTTCTTGTGGAGAAATATTTTGTTCTTTTGCTATCGCTTCAAAGGAAGCATCAGGTTCAGGTTCATAGTTTGCTGGTTCTCCTAATCTGAACATCTTGTTGAAAGACTGAGTTATTTCATCTACTAGAGGATTTCCAATAGAAACCGGATCTTCAGAAAGAAGTTTTTCTTTAAAAGCGGGATCTTTCATAGTGGCTACTTTCTCTTCTAAAGATTGCTTGGATAACTCGTAGAAAGATGGATAAAAGGTAAATGGATTTAAAGTAGCTGTAAGTCCCATATTTATGCCAGTTGCCCTAGGAGGAACTTGTCCGTACATATTAATACCTTCACCCTGTGCTTCTTCTATTCCATCTAAAAGTTGATGCCACCAATCTGGTCTCTGATCCATTTGCTCAACAGTAATAGATATGGGCCTACCTGAAGATTCAGACATCTCTTTAAAAATATTGAATTCGGTCTCAAAATCATAAAAATCAGAAATACCCTGAAGCACTCCGCTTTTTATTTCCCCCAGAGACTTTGCAATAGATACTAGTTCATTTTTATGTGCAGTAATACTAGGGGTAAGTGCCCCGCTAGAGTCTCTGTGCTTTTCTGTTCTGGAAGTACTAAAACCGAAAGCTCCTGCTTCTATAGCTTCTTTAACAATTTGACTCATTTGTTCAATTTCTTCTTGAGAAGCCTCTTCTCTATCAATTCCCCTTTGACCCATTACATAAGCCCTTACAGCTCCATGAGGAATTTGAGTACCTACATCTATAGCTAGAGGTTTGTCTTCTAAAGTATCAAGGTATTCAGGAAAACTTTCCCATTGCCAGTTTATGCCTTCGTGTAGTGCAGTTCCTGGGATATCTTCTACTCCCTCCATCAGGCTAATTAGCCAATCTCTTTCTTCAGGCTTACAGGGAGAGAAACCTACCCCACAATTACCCATAACTACGGTGGTAACTCCATGGTAAGTAGATGGTCTTAAGTAAGGATCCCAAGTTACCTGACCGTCGTAATGTGTATGGATATCTACAAATCCTGGAGCGACAATTTTTCCTTCTGCATCAATGACTTCTTTAGAAGACTCTTCTAGATTACCAATGGCTACAATTTTATTGCCTTTAATTGCTACATCAGCAAAAAAGGGTTTTTCGCCAGTTCCGTCGTAGACGGTTCCATTTTTAATAATTAAGTCGTACATAGCCTCTTATTCTACTTTAAATAAGATATTACGAGAATGTTAACTAAAGTAGGCTAAATTAGAGTTATTACCTATAATGCGAGGCCCTTTTTAATAACAAAAAAGACTGCAGGAGCCATTTATTATGTTTAAGAAGCCTTTGATACATTTCTTGTCATTGTTGTTATTGCTAACTTTTGCACAAATTTCTTTGTCGGAAGAGAACGATAAATCAGAAGAGAGTGAAAAAGAAGTTTCTGATGAGCAAAAGGAAGAAGAAAAAGAATACATAAAAGACAAAGTTGAAGACTTTGAATCCTCAGAAGGATTTATTCAGGTTTATCAAGACCCAGAAACCAGCTCATTGTATTTCAAAATAAAAGAGAGCCAGTTAAACAAAGAAATTATTTATTTTGCGCATGTTAAAGATGGTGTTGTGGCAGCTAGAAAAAATAGAGGAAGTTATTTAGACAACGGAATATTAAAATTTGAAAAGCACTTTGATACCCTCAGGCTTATTAGGGTAAACACCAATTTCTATTTTGATGAAGAATCAGCCTTATCAAAATCATCAGGTGCCAATATTTCAAATTCAGTAATAAAAGTATTCCCAATCAATTCAATGAACGAAGAAGAGGATGAGTTTTTAATAAACGTTTCATCCCTATTTGTTTCTGAGTCTTTAACTCCTATAAAACCAATCCCTTATCCTGATGGTCCTCCTCCTGATTTTGTCTGGGGTCAATTGAGTGCTGAAAAATCAAGAATTCTATCTTTTCATAATTATCCCCAAAACACAGATGTGGAAATTGAATATGTCTTCGAAAATCCACCTTCCTATGGTTATGAAGAAGAAGATGCAGCCGATCCTAGAAATATAAGTATTTCTTTAAGATACAGTTTGATTCAAATGCCTGAAAATGATTTTGAACCTCGTTTAGCAGATCAAAGAGTGGGTTATTTTACTGAAAGAATAACTGATCTAACGTCCGTAGACTTAACTCCTTATAACGATTTAATCAACAAGTGGGATTTACAGAAAAAAAATCCTGAAGAAGCTTTATCTGAACCCATAAAACCCATAACCTTTTGGTTAGAAAATTCAACTCCCAAAGAATTAATTCCTTATATAAAAGAAGGTGTTTTAGCCTGGAATGCTGCTTTTGAAAAAGCAGGTTTTAAAAATGCTGTGGCCGTAAAAGTGCAACCAGATGATGCAGACTGGGATGCTGGTGATATTAGATACAATGTCCTTAGATGGACTTCCTCGCCTAATCCGCCTTTTGGGGGCTATGGTCCAAGTTTTACCAACCCTAGAACAGGAGAAATTATAGGGGCTGATATCATGCTCGAGTGGGTTTACCTAACTAATAGAATCAATATAAATACTATTTTCCCTATCAACGAAGAAAATCTTTGCCATGCAGGTAGTCAAATGCAAGAAGGGAATATTTTGGCAAATATAGTTTCAATGGACCCAACCGGAAATACAGATCCAAAAATAGTAAAACAAAGCATTGTCCGTTTAACCTTACATGAAGTTGGTCACACCCTAGGGTTAAATCATAATTTTAAGGCCAGTCACTTACACGACCCCGTTAGTGTTCATGATCCATTAATTACCCAAAAATCTGGGGTAACTGCTTCAGTTATGGAATACCCTGCAGTGAACATAGCGCCATTAGGTGTAGATCAAGGTGATTACTACGATGTGGTTACAGGAGCATATGACAATTGGGCAATTGAATTTGGATATACGCCTAACTTAAGCGATCAAGAAAGAGATCAAATATTGTTTCGTTCTGATGAACCGGAACTAATTTTTGGTAATGATGCAGATGACATGAGAAGTCCAACATTATTTAGGGAATCCGGTAGATCTTTACAAACAGTATCACGTTTCGTAGGTGGGGTTTACGTAAACAGATCGACTCCTAACCAAGATTCAGAGTTAAGACCTTTTGAACCAGTCTCAGAAGAGGTTCAAAAGAGAGCGATGCAAGTGTTAAATGATCATGCTTTCTCACCAAATGCTTTCCCTATTAATGAAGAGATTCTTACACTTATTCAAAAGGAAAGAAGAGGCTTTGATTTTCGTAGTGAACATGAAGACCCACAAGTTCATAGAAATATTTTAAGCATTCAAACTTCAGTCTTAGATCATTTATTAAATGGATGGACTTTAGATCGTATGACTGATTCAAGCCTTTACGGCAATACTTACAGTGTAAATCAGATGCTTTCTGACTTAACGGATTCTATTTTTATAGAGGATGCTAATTCGTCAGTTAGTACAATCAGACAAAATCTTCAAACCTCATATTTGAGAAGATTGATAAAAATGGTTGATGACGATAGTGGTTACCAGATGACAAGTGCTGCAGCTTACTCATCTATAAGAAACATAGAAAAAATTGCTAAAAGACGTTCTCAAGATCCTGACACGCAGGCACACAGAGATTTTCTTTTATGGCTTATTGATTCTGCTTTAGACGACTAAGTAACTAAAGCTTACTCAAGAAAGAAAGAATTAACTGATTTACTTCTTCAGGTGCTTCTTGCTGTGTCCAATGACCTATTCCTTCTAATTCCTCAACAATTAACAAGTTGTCATAATTTGAACCTATTCTTTGCATTAAGCTCTGTTCACTTGGAACGAAGAAATTAACAGGATCTAAAGTTCCTGTGATAAAAAAGGCGGGTTGAGAAATAGTTTTAGGTAAATCAGAAAGTTCATCCCAATCAATATTTTGCGCTCGGTACCGATTTAAAGGTCCTCTCATGCCACTAATTTCAAATTGACTGACAAAATAATCTATATCTTCCTGACTTAGCCATTCAGGTAACTCATCAAAATCTTCCATCCCTTCTAAAAATGTAGCATCGGGTCCTTTTTGGGGATTAAGACCACTTGCTCCCTTTTCTATAGATCTCGCCATCCCTCTTCCATCACTATTTGTATAGCAAAGCCTAAGAGCTCTTTGTAAATCCTTTTCAAACTCAGCTTCCGCTACTCCCTCTTTTTGAAAATAAAGTTGATAGAAAAAACGGTCTTTGTAAATTTCTTTCCACAGATCTAAAGTTGGCATGGGTCCTCTAGACATGTAAGGAACAGACATGGTGCCAGTAGCTG
>LUMD01002118.1_pt1 | contig 13426 bp, 17 predicted proteins | sample 729651 | NCBI WGS metagenome assembly LUMD01 (sample SAMN03860272, study PRJNA289734) | marine metagenome | biome: seawater column; feature: ocean; material: water; isolation source: Red Sea water column Station 34 - depth 258m | place: Saudi Arabia: Red Sea | collected 2011-10-15 | depth 258 m | reverse complement strand
GATTGAGGGTAAAGCCCGATCAGCTGTTTCAGCCTCTGGATAGACGCATCCTGTTGTCCTGTCAGGGCATGGGCCTTGGCCATCTGGTAAAGCAGTTCATCCAGCCGGCCACCATAGGAGCCGCGCTCAAGAATCGACTCGTAACTGCTGATTGCCTCGCTATAGACCCTTTCCTCTTCAGCCGGAGAGAACCCGATATCTTCACCTGAACGATCCCGGATATTGCTCAGACGGTTAAGGGCATCAATCCTCACCTCCGGTTCGTCGGATGTCCTGAACAGGCGGTGATAACGACGGGCAACTTCCGAGGGCGAGATAGCCGGCATGGGCCGGCTTTCAAAGGTCAGGAAAACCGGACGCATATCCCCGATGGTCTCGCCGTCCCTGCCCAGCTCCACACGGAAGGATTCCTGAGCCATAGCCGGCGCAACCAGGAGCAGGGAGAGACAGAGGCTTTGGATCGGCCGGATCATGGCTTTGTCTCCTCCAGATTCTGGAGGGCAAGATATTCATACAGGTGAGCAATCTGTTGCTCAGTTTTGTCCAGTGCGAAGGCCATCTGCTGGTCCCTGGCCTCGACATAATCCAGAGCCAGTTCGTCCAGCGCCGCTTCAGATGCCTGGAGCAACTGATGAACAGACGAAGCAAGCGCTTCGTTGCGCTCTGTCAGCGCGGCGGCTGTGTGACGTAAACGTTCCAGGATTTCAGGTTGGCCCGATGCATTGCTCCTGACCTGACTCAATCGCGTCTGGGCGTCCGAGAGGGTTTTCCGGAGCGCCTGGATCCGGGCTTGCCCGCCATGTGTATAAGAGACAGCTCTTCACCTTTAGCAATCAGATCAGCTGTGCTTTGCATGGAGCCCTGCTCGTGAATCCCGACCAGCTGTTCCGTCAGCGCTTCCTGAAATACCTCAAGATCGTGCCTATAACGTTCCAGTTTCGCGGCCATCAAGCGAAGAGCTGCCACCCTCCCCGCAGCGTTCTGGGCATTCATCTCTTCCAGGAACCCCAGGAGGTAGGCCATCCGCGGCTGGGTCAGTGTGCGGCTGTCTGCAAGAAACCAGTCGACCCCGGTTTCCCAGGCATCTTCCACCAGGGTTTTGTAAGCCCCTTTTTCGCGAATCTTCCCCGCCAGTTTGCGGAGAGTCACTCGTTCACTCTCAAAGGCGGCGTTGGCGGCCAGATAGGCTTCACCGGCCTGCCCGAGATAGCCGGAAAGGTCGTAGCCCCGGCCCATGCCAATCCAGGCGTCAGCGACACCAGGGTACGCCAGAGGATATTTCCGGGCCCGGTGCCAGCTCTGCATCGCGGCCCGATGATTGCCTTTTTCAGCCAGGGCGAGACCATGAAGATACAGTGCCCTGGGGGTGTTAAAGCTATCGAGATCGACCTTCTCCAGGAAGCTTATCGCCTTGTCAAACTCGCCATGCTGGTAAGCAAGGTAGCCCGCCCGGACCAGCAGATTATTCTTCAGGTGCTCGCTGCGACCGGAATTGTCGTCGCCCTCGGACATGGCTAACGCTACCCGCAAAGCAACCAGCGCCCTGGCCGGGTTAAGATCGGTTTTCGCGTAATCGCTGGCAAGATTGAGGTATCCCAGAGCCGCCCAGTAGCCTTCTTTCATTCCGGCCAGGATTCGCCCGGCCGCATCGGTACGACCCTCAGCTCTTGCCTTTTCCGCGGCTTCGAAGAGCGCTTGCTGTCGGCCATCACCAAGGTTGACGCCAACATCCCCGGCCTGTCGGAATTCCGTTAGGTCAGAACGAAGTTCGTCCGGCATTGACGACGTAGCCGCCAAGGTAAACCCGCAGACAGTCAGAAGGACCGGAACCAGCAGGACCCGCAACACCATGACGCCCTACTCCCACTCCACGAAAGAAACCCGGGGTTCGTAATCGGGAGCCCGGGCTTCAAGGCTCAATTGCAGACGCAGAACGCCGGGGCGTTTTCTGAACCGGTGCGTGGATTCCCGACGCACAAAATCATCATCGGCAGAGCGAGCGGTAATGACCGTTTTCAACTCATGCTCGCCGTTTTGCAGATTCCCGGTGAACAACTGCTGTATTCCGCCCCGTTCAAGTGAAGCCCGCTCTCTGTCGGAATACAGGTGGGAGACCACTGGCTGGCCATTCACAAACAGCTCGACGGAATCGAGATCGAGGGCATCCCGGCTTTGAAGTGTCAGAAAAACTGCCAGCCGGGTATTGGCTGGGTGCAGCACCTTTTGTTCGAGGGCAAACACGCGCTCGGAGTGACTGGCGACCTCGGCGCTCAGGCGTTCGAGCTCTTCATCAAGCCCGGCCGCTGGTATTGCTGGAGCGGTCAGCAATGCAAGAATAACGGATCCGATGGCCACTACCCTTCGATGTGCTATCCGGCGCCTTTGTGTTTGTTGTGTGCCGAACATAAGCCTCCTGCCTTTGCAGCCTCTGTAACTCATGAAAACTTCTGTAACAGATCGGCAGAAAGCGTAACACTTGGTAACCGCCAAGAACGGTATCCAGATCACCAAATGAAAAACGCGAGTTCGGCAGTTCGAAATTGAGAAGAGTGTCGAGTTATTTGACGGTATTCAGGAGGGGAGGAAAATCAGAACCCGGAATTCGCATAACTGGATTTTTAAACGACTGTTTTAACAGCCTTTAATCCAACTGGCCCTGTATTTGCTCTCTGGAAAGCGGCGGGAAAGCCTTCAGGCAACCCCGCTTGATATGCCGAGCTTTGCCGATGCCCTCAACCGCATCGGCTTTTTTTATTTACTCAGTTGCTTCATGGCCGATTCGAGGCCTTCAACCGTTAGCGGGTACATGTGGTCGTTAACGAGTTGCTTCGTCATTCCCAACGATCCCCCATTGCCCCAATAACTCTCCGGGAGCGGATTAATCCACACAACCTTCCGGAAATGTTCGGTGATGCGCTGGAACCAGGTGGCGCCCGCTTCCTCATTCCAGTGCTCGATGGAGCCACCGGGGTGGGAGATCTCGTAGGGAGCCATCGTTGCGTCACCCACAAAGATCACCTTGTAGTCGGGCGTGTACTTGTGAAGGATGTCCCAGGTGCTTGTGGTTTCGTTCATGCGGCGGATATTGTTCTTCCAGACACTCTCATAGATGAAATTGTGGAAGTAAAAATATTCCATATGCTTGAACTCTAGCCGGGCAGCAGAAAACAGTTCCTCGCACACTCGGACGTGGGGGTCCATGGAACCGCCGACATCAAAGAAGATCAGCACCTTCACCGCATTGTGTCGTTCGGGCACCATTTTCAGGTCCAGATAGCCGGCATTGCGAGCTGTCGAACGGATGGTGTCATCCATATCCAGCTGGTCCGCCGCGCCCTGGCGGGCGAACTTCCGCAGTCGGCGCAGCGCCACCTTGATGTTGCGGATGCCCAGGGTCACGCTGTCGTCGAGATCCTTGAATTCGCGCTTTTCCCAGACTTTCACGGCCCTGCCGTGACGACCATTCTTCTGGCCGATCCGGAACCCCTCCGGGTTGTAACCGTTAGCTCCAAAGGGTGAAGTACCGCCGGTACCGATCCATTTGTTCCCGCCAGCGTGACGCTCCTGCTGCTCCTCCATCCGCTTTTTGAAGGTCTCAATCAGCTCCTCCAGGCCTCCGAGAGAATCGATCTTTGCCTTCTCTTCCTCAGACAGGTGCTTCTCGAACTCGGCCCGCAACCAGTCGTCCGGAATCAGGGCTTCAAGCAGGTCGTCGAGATTCTCGATTCCTTCAAAGTAAGCCTGGAACGCGCGGTCAAACTTGTCGAAGTGGCGCTCGTCCTTGACGAGGCAAAGACGGGACAGGTAATAGAACTCCTCCATATCCGCAAAGGCAAGCCGTTTCTGCAGGGCTTCCAGAAGATCCAGAAACTCTCTCAGGCTGGCAGGCACTCTCGCGCGCCGGACTTCAAGAAAAAAATCAATCAACATAAAACGTGACTCTTGCCAATGAGCTTGCCGAGAATCAGCTGCGACGACGGGCCATGAAAGCGAGCTTCTGCAGCAGGTGCACATCCTGCTCGTTCTTCACCAGGGCCCCGTAAAGCGGTGGCAGCGCCGAGCTGGTATCCTTCTCCTGCAACATTTTCGCAGACAGCTCATCCGCCATCAGCAGTTTCAGCCAGTCAATCAGCTCCGAGGTAGACGGTTTCTTCTTCAGGCCCGGCACCTTACGCACATCAAAGAAAACTTCCAGGGCATCGCGAACGATTTCCTGCTGCAAGCCCGGGAAATGTACGTCCACGATATTCTGCATGGTGTCGTGGTCCGGGAAGCTGATGTAGTGGAAGAAACACCGGCGCAGGAAGGCATCCGGCAATTCCTTCTCGTTGTTACTGGTGATCACCACGATCGGACGCTTCTTTGCCTTTACGGACTGCTGGGTCTCGTAGACGAAGAACTCCATCCGGTCGAGTTCCAGCAACAAGTCATTGGGGAATTCGATATCGGCCTTGTCAATCTCGTCGATCAGCAGCACCACCTGCTCGTCCGCGGAATAAGCTTCATGCCCAGGCCGGCGGCCATTTCCTCCGCCAGCAGGGTTTTCCCGGTGCCCGGCTCGCCTTTGATCAACAGCGGGCGCTGAAGCGCAATTGCTGCGTTGACGGCCATTTGCAGGTCATCGGTGGCTACGTACTTTTCGGTACCGGTAAACTTCATGCTCTGGTTCCTGTTGGTTACTTTTTCTGGTCTTTCTGATCAGGCTTTTTCTTCGAATCGTCTTCGGGCAATCCGGACTCATCCTGATCATAATCGGGTAAATCGTCGAACTCGGACAAATCGAAATCCTCAAGCCCGAACTCTTCCTCGTCATCTTCTTCCGGCTCATCAGCGTCGGAGGGATCGGCGACATCCTCTAACTCAGGGATATCCTCATCCGTCTCTGCAGGCTCTTCTTCCATCGGCGTATCGGCCACCGGGATGTCCTCTTCCAGGTCATCGGCCGATTCCATCCCGGATTCAGAAAGCGCTTCATCTTCCGCTTTCAGAGTGGCCTCATGCTCATCAATCACGGCTTCCAGCTCGGACATATCATCTTCTGGCGCCTCCTCGGTGACCTCCGGAATCTCCTCGATTTCGGCATCCTCTTCCTGCTGAGGGCTTTCTTCCGGCTCAAGGCTTTCTGCTGGCTGAGGGCTTTCTTCTGGCTGATGGCTCTCCTCTTGCTGAAGATTGTCGTCCGCATCGTCGCTCGCCTCTGGCTCCGGTTGAGGCTCCTCCTGCAGATCCTCAAGCGTTTCTCGTTCTGCGGCGGCCTCTGCCTGCTCCTGCTGGCGTTGCTTCCGCTGGCGAAGTGCAAACCACACCAGGCCGCCGATCAGAACCACACCACCGCCAGCTGCTGCGACCATCCACAAGGGTACTGCAAAGCCGGTTTCCGTATCTTCCGACTGCTCAGGCGCCGGCTCAGGCTCCTGTGTCGGCGGCGTCACCGGCTCCTCTGCCTGGCTTACATCGATGGGCGATGATATCGCAGGTTCAGGCTCGGATTGCTCCGGCTCGGATACACAGTCGCACTGAACTTGCGGCTGAAGGTCTGGCCGTCGGCAACGACATCAAAAGTGTAGAGGCCAGCGGCCGGCAATCGACTCACCGTATCCCGATAGGTGCCATCTTCTGGCGGCTGTTCACCAGACAATACTTTGGTTCCGCTCCGGCCATCTTCCGAGGTGATACTGAGGCTGACCTCAATCACACCCAGAAAATCAGGATTGGTGATTTTCTCCCCTTCCTCGAAAAAACCAACCCGGATGTTCAGCGGGTCCTCTGCGGTAAACGACGGTGGTAGTGGATTAACCACCATCCTGAGATCGCTGACCACCGTTACCCGGCTGCCCTCGCCCAGCTCGCCATTGATACGCCATTGCCCGGCCAACGGCTCATTGACCGTGATCAGGTCATAGCCCGCTTCCCTGGCCCAGCGGACATTATCGGGAAATTCAGAAAGATTGACGGTCTGCTCATCCGGGCGCACCAGGGCAAGCTCCCGTGTTGCGGAGGTCTCGGACTCGCCCCAGAAAATCAGGGCGGTAAATTCACTGACTCCCTCGTCTACAGTGAAACCGTTGCCCTCAATCGGAATCTGCTCCTGGGGTACCGCGGTGTTCAGGGCCTGGAGAAACGCCAGGTTCAGTGCATCCGCCGTATCGGCCACCTGGAAACGGCCACCGGATTCCGTCGCCAACGCCTTCAGAAAGTCAGTATCGGCAGCCTCTGACAGGGCTACAGGGTGAAAAGTGGCGCCCCGCTCGATGAGATCCGCCACAATCGTGTCCAGAATCCGTTTTTCTTCTGCCGTATTGGCGGCGGCATCGTCGGAGATATCGACCTTGCCATCAGTTAGCAGGATAAAGTGGGTCTGCCCCAGATCGCCATCCGTGAAATAGTCATCGCTTGCCGTCTCAATAGGTATAAGAGACAGCACCGGCACTGGCTCCCTCTGGCAACAGCCGGGCGAGCAAACGAACGGCAGGTTGACGCAGATTCTCCGGATCGGTCTCTTTCATGGAACCCGAGATATCGACAATGATCCGCACGTCCGACTGTTCTGGCAGTTGAACGTCGTCGCTCTCCTGGGCGCCAAGCCCGCCAGACAAGCTGAGCGCGAGAAAAGCCGCGAACAGGCCCAACCATCTCGATGTCATCTCTCTCAAGGCATCCATCCTTTTATTGTTTTCCCGATTTACTTGCGAACCAGGCGGTAACGAACCAGATCCAGTACCCAGACCAGCAACATTACCAATCCAGCCAGACCGAGATTGAACAGCGCCCGGCCTGAAGCGTCGGCGTCGCCGAGAATCATTTCGTAACCGCCAAACAGCCAGGCCGGAATCCACCAGCCGGCCAGTTCCGGCGACTCCACCGGGGTAAGCAGCAAGGCCACCAGGGCGGCAAGAATCAGGGTACGAACCCCGTAAAACGGAAGGAAACGCACAAGGCTCTTCATCATGTAAAAGAATACGACAAAGGCGATGGCGTAGGCGGCCCAGAATATCCCGTAGGCCAGTTGTGCATCAGTATCAATCATTACAGGATCCAGTGAATGATGTGTTCTTCCCAGTCTTCTTCCGGCACGCGGTCCTCTGAGATGACCTTGTGGCGAATCGAAACACCTGCCTCGTGTACGGAGCCCGGATCCCCGCTTCGCAGAGGATGCCAGTCGGCCAGCGGCCGGTCTTCAGCCAACGTTCGGTAGGCGCAGGTATATGGCAACCAATGGTAGTCGCTGACGGTATCCGGTGTCAGCACTGTGCAGCCCGGCACTTTCTTTAGCCGTTCTTCATAAACGGTGCACTGGCACGTTTCCTCGTCCATGTAACGGCAGACAAGGTCGGTGTGGTAAACCTCACCGGTGTCCTCGTCTTCCAGTTTGTTGAGGCAACACTTGCCGCAACCGTCGCAGAGAGACTCCCATTCCTGCGCCGTCATCTCATTCAGGCGTTTACGCTGCCAGAACGGCACCTGGGCAATCATGGATTGCGCTGCTCCAGCTTACGCTTGAAGTCCACCACATAGCTTTCCTGCTCTTCCGGCATCTGCAGAAAAAAGTCCTTCTCGTCGATCGCTTCCAGAACCTGCTTTCCAGTGGTTCGTGCCAGCTTACGGTCGGGTGTCAGCACGAGGTCCATGGAGTGGACCGGCTGCCCGAAGATACCCCGGAGGCTCTCGGGAAGATCCTCCCAGTTCTGGCCGCGGCGAACGAAAAGGTAGGTGTCGTTCTTCTTGCTGCTGCGGAAAACGGAAACGAACTCTCGCTCTTTCATGACTTCAGCAATTCCTCGATATCAGCGCGAACCGGCGCGAGAACTTGCGCCCGCCAGCCCTGGAAAAATTCATGTTTCGCCAGATCGGGATGCTGCACAACCTTCTCAAGACGCTTCCTGGGCGCCAGCAATTCCATCGGAATATCAGCATCTTCTGAAGCTTTCCTGAAAAGACGCTTTAACTGTTTGAAGAAGCCCTGCTGATCCCGTGACAATGGTGGCGCGATCCTCTCGAGGAAGGAATTATCCGCGGTCGCCCCCCGGCTAACAAGCTCAAGGATGGTTTCACCGTATCGGCGGACAGCGCCGGAAGGGACACCCTGAATGTTGGAAAGCTCCTTGAGTGAACCGGGCAGCCTTTCCGCAATGGCAATCAATAGAGGGTCAGCCAGCACCCTGTTCCTCGGCCGGTCCCGCCGCTGACATTCCAGTTCGCGCCAACGAACCAGTTCTCTGAGCACCCCCTGCTGCTGGGCAGAAAGCGTCCAGCCTCCGCGCAGCTTCAGGTAATGGTTGTCCGGATCTTCCTGCCCTGCCAGCTCATCGGCAAAACGAGCCGACTCCTCCACGAGGGCCGCCTCTAGCCCGCGATCACGCAATAATTGGCTAACCCACTGGTACATCGGCTCCAGAAAACGGATATCGTCGATCGCATAGCGTTGCTGGTCGTCGCTCAATGGTCTTGCCAGCCAGTCGGAGCGGGTGGCGGACTTGTCCAGCGTCTCGCCAAAAAGAGTTTCCACCAGCCTGGCGTAACCGAGGGAAAACCCGGCTCCGGCCATTGCAGGTACAGGAGCTTAGGGGTGCCCGGATCTGCCAGTATTTCCCGGAAACGTCGGGATTTCTCCGCAACGGAAGGGTCCACCAGGCAGAACTCACCACCAAGTCCCAGCTGAACGAGGCCCGGAATCGGATAGAAGGTGTTTACCCTCTCGAATTCAGTGTCCAGAGACAGAGGTTTGCCAGGTGATCGTTCCAGCCATTGGTCCAGCGCCTGCGGCTCCCGGACCCAATGAATGCTGGCCGGGGCCGGGGGAACGTCAACAGCCATCGAGGCGTGGGCAGAAATATCCATAAACGTGCCTGGTAGGATTATTTGTTCTGATTCAATCGGAGAGCGGCTTGCGGCCACGGAATGCGTGCGTCAGGGTAAAACCGTCAACATAGCCCAGCTCGCCACCCACCGGAATGCCATGGGCCAGCCGGGTAATCAGGATCCCCTGGCCATCAAGACGATCCGCTATGTAGTGGGCGGTAGCCTCGCCTTCCACGGTCGGGTTGGTCGCCAGGATCAGTTCCGTAACACCTTCATAGCGGATCCTTTTCAGCAGGCGTTCGATGCCGATTTCTTCAGGCCCCACGCCATCGATGGGCGACAGGTGTCCCATCAGGACAAAATAACCACCCCGGTAATCACCCGCCTGCTCGATGGCCAGCAAATCCGAGGGACTTTCCACCACACACAGCGTCCCGGTGCGGCGCTGAGGATTTTCACAGATGCCGCAAACTTCGGTGTCCGCAAAGTTCTGACAGCTTTCGCAGCGACGTACACCGGTCATGGCCTGGCTCAATGCCTCGGAAAGCCGGGTACCGCCCGAGCGGCCACGCTCGAGCAAATGGAAAGCCATGCGCTGGGCAGTTTTCTGACCAACACCGGGCAGGCAACGAAGGGATTCTACAAGCTCATCAACCAGCGGGCTGAACGCCATGAAAGGTCCTCAAACGACGGCAGGGTAAAATTCAGAACGGCATTTTGAAGCCGGGTGGCAGGCCCATGCCCGACATCATACCGGACATCTTCTCCTTCTGGTTTTCCTCAACGCGGCGAACGGCATCGTTCACTGCAGCGGCGAGAAGGTCTTCCAGGATGTCCTTTTCCTCTGACATCAGCGATGAGTCGATGTCCACTTTACGAACGTCGTGGCGGCCGTTCATGGTAACCTTGACCAGACCGGCACCGGCTTCGCCAGTCACCTCTGCCTTGGCAATTTCCTCCTGGGCCTTCTGCATCTCTTCCTGCATTTTCTGGGCTTTCTTCATCATATCGCCCATATTGTTCATCATAACTTATCTCCTGCTTGTCTCGGCCGGTCGGATACTCTCTTCGACTACCCGCGCCTCGAATCGTTCAACAATAGACTTTACGACCGGATCCTGGCGAATGGACGCCTCCGCCGCTTCCTGGCGGGCCTTCCGCTGGCGTTCCTCATAAGCCGCAGGCGTATGGGGGCCGGGATTACCGTGCTCGGTACGTAACTGAATGGAGTCGCCAAAGCGGTTTCTCAAGGCAGCGAGAATCTTTTCCTCGTGCCGGCTGTTCAGCAGCCGGGCGTGGCCCTCGTCGATTGTCAGGGTAATTACATCCCCATCCCGCGACATGGCGCCGTGACTGGCGAGATTACCGGGCATACCAACAATGCCCAGACTCCGGAAATCCCGGTGCCAGACAAATGCGCCCTCCGGCACAGGCTCTTGCTCAACTGCTGATTCTATCGCTGGTTCGGGCGCTGGCTCCGGCTCCACAAACGCGGGCTCCGGAGCCGGCGCAGGCTGATCAACCGGCTCGTCGGCGACGTCAGGGGGCGGCTCTTCCGTCACCGGCGCGTGCTCAGGTGTGGGTTCCGGTTCCGGCTCTGGCTGTACGGGAGCTTGGCTGGCCTCTCGAACCGGCTCCTCAGCCACTTCCGTCGACGCCTCAGACTGTGGCTGCTGCGTTTCAGGCTGTTCTGATTCTGCTTCTGGTCTCGGCGCCGGGTCGGGCTCATCCCGTGGCTCGGAGGCGACAGACTGACCACCAGAACTTATAGCGGGCGGCTCTCGCCGATCAGCACCAGGCCTGAAGGCAAGCATGCGGAGCAGGGTCATTTCGAAACCCATACGTGCATCCGGCGTAATGGTCAGGTCTTTCCGGCCGATCAGTGCAGACTGGTAGAAAAGCTGGGCGTCCTCGGCACTGAGCTTGCGAGCCAGTGCCTGGACTTGCTCGGCATCACCCAGCGCGTTATCGGCACTGCCCGGAACCACCTGCTCCATGGTGACCCGGTGGAAGAGCGACAGCAGATCGGCAAGAATCACACTGTAATCCGGCGCAAAATCGGAAATCCGGCTGATTTCCGACAGCAATGCCGGGCCGTCGCCCTCAACGAGTGCATCAACGATGCGCTCAATATCCCGCTGATCAATGGTGCCCAGCATGTTGCTGACATCACTGGCCGACAGCTTCTGGTTACCGAAAGCGATTGCCTGGTCGGTCAAGCTCAGGGCATCACGCATACTGCCATCGGCAGCCCGGGCCAGCAGCCACAGGGCCGGTTCCTCAAATGGAATATCCTCGGCACCCAGTACATAGCGGAGGTGGCCAGCGATATGCTCCGGCGTCATTCGCTTGAGGTTGAATTGCAGGCACCGGGACAACACCGTAACCGGCAGCTTCTGGGGATCCGTCGTCGCCAGCAGGAACTTGACGTGTTCCGGTGGCTCTTCAAGCGTCTTCAGAAAGGCATTGAAGGACTGATTCGTCAGCATGTGCACCTCGTCAATGAGGTACACCTTGTAGCGACCGCGAGTGGGTGCGTACTGGACGTTATCGGTCAGTTCCCGCATATCATCCACGCCGGTGCGAGACGCCGCGTCAATCTCGATCAGATCCACAAACCGGCCTTCCTGGATTTCCTGGCAACTGGAGCATTCACCGCAGGGATTGGGCGTGACGCCGGTTTCGCAGTTCAGGCAGCGGGCGAGCAGCCGACCAATGGTGGTCTTGCCTACCCCACGGGTACCCGTGAACAGATAGGCGTGATGAAGACGCTGGCTTTCCAGGGCGTGGATCAACGCCTGGAGCACGTGTTCCTGGCCCACCATATCCTCGAAGGTGCGTGGGCGCCATTTACGGGCAAGTACCTGGTAGCTCATGTTTCGCCAACTGCAGTGAAAAACGGGTTTAACCTTAGCACGGACGAGGTTTCAGAAGAAGCAAACTCGGTCTCGGAAACGGGCACGCCAGGTCCGGACATAAGTTCATGGCAATCAAGGATAATCAAAAAGATAAAAACGAGAGGGGGAGAGAAAACTGGGGGTGACTCCACCAGCGACACCCCGGCACACAATTCCACCGCTGCGGCTGCTCCCTTCCGGGCCTGACCGGGTTCACGGTTTCATGTTGCGGGGGCACCAATGGAGCCACCATAACGGCGTTTCAGAACAATTTCCTGAAAGCGGCGCGCATATTAGCAAAAGGGTTTGCACACTACAATGACAAATCGGCGCGCCCTTCCGCATCGGCATTAGAGGGGCAAGGGCACCTCGTCCTGGCGGAACCAGCAAGCCAGACTGTAACGGGTGCGGTTTGCAGGTAACACCTCGTGCGGAATTTCCTCGCTCATGAACAAAGCCATGCGCCCGGCCTCGGGCAATACGGTTCCGCGGCTGCTTGCCAATCTTCGTTGAGATACAACAACAGACTGACAACGCGAGACGCCCTGCCCCGGAAGCTGTCCAGGTGCCGCTTGTAGAAATCACCAGGGTGATAGGTCGCATAATGGGTTTCAAATCGCTTCAACCCGAGAAACAGCCTCTGGTTCAACCCCTGACGAATCGTCTCGAAAAATTCAAACAACGCAGCCTGGGGCGCTGTGACACCCTGCAACCATGCAATCTTGTCGCGTCGAACCGAGCGGTCACGCACCAGATCATTGCCACGGCCAATGCCGGCTTTTTTCATGGCATCAGTACGATCAAGAATCTGCACTTCCTGCTTCAGCGCCGCCAACAGGTTTTCTCCCAGCCGTGAGCGGACATCGAGCGACATCCAACCATGCTCACTCAGTCCCGAAGCCAGGTCGTCCAGCCACTCCTCGGACAACAGCTCACGTTGATCCGGCGCAAGGTCGGTTGACTGAACATCACTGCCTGCCACCGCATCGTAGGCGCTACTCAAGGGGGTGTTCACGGGATCGTTGATTGGGACTATTACCGGCGTTTCCATCGTCGGGCCTCGTGCTTAATTTGAGCGTATTTTAGGCGCAATTCTCGCCGGAGCGGCAGTTTTAATTTACTCTCTGTGTAGGCAAATACACTTAACCGGTTTCACTCAGCAGATTCCCATTAGCAGATAATCATGTCAGAAAGCAGTAACAGCCCACCGCTCTCACTATCGCCGGGCCAGTGGTCCTTCACGCGCTGGAAAACGATCGGGCAACTGGAAGCCCTCGAGGTACATCACCCTCTGTTTCAGGCAACCCTGTTTCTCCAGGGAGCCCACCTGGCAAGCTTCAAGCCACAGGATGAGTCCGATTGGCTGTGGATGAGCCCATCCGCACGCTACGAACCTGGTCGCGCCATCCGGGGCGGCATTCCGGTCTGTTGGCCCTGGTTCGGGGATCCTGCCCGCAATGCGCCTGAAGTCCGAAAGCGGATCCATACCGACAAAGCCCACGGCTTTGCCAGAACCGCACTCTGGAAACTGGAGGATGTCCGGGAGAACGCGCACGAAGTGGAAATAAGTCTGTCTCTGGATGCCAACGAGGACTTCAGTGATGTCTGGGTCGGCCACGCACTTGCGCTGTTTACGTTCAGCTTTTCTATTCGGGGTTGCCAGCTGGCTCTGACCACGACGAATCTGGGGAAAGACCCCCTCGCGTTTACCCAGGCACTCCATACTTATC
>LUMD01000217.1_pt1 | contig 13467 bp, 9 predicted proteins | sample 729651 | NCBI WGS metagenome assembly LUMD01 (sample SAMN03860272, study PRJNA289734) | marine metagenome | biome: seawater column; feature: ocean; material: water; isolation source: Red Sea water column Station 34 - depth 258m | place: Saudi Arabia: Red Sea | collected 2011-10-15 | depth 258 m | reverse complement strand
AATCGGGTTAATAACTCCATGGATGATATAGAAACACTGGATAGGCTTCGAGGAACCTTCGTATCTACCCGGGATGTTTCTCGTATATTGGCGAAGCGGGAACCTTTTGTGAATGAAGCGCGAGGAAAGATGGTCCTTTATATTGGTGACCATCGGATTAAAATTTCAGGGAATAGCAGTTTTATTCTCATTGATGAAAAAGTATATCAAATGCCAGTCTACACGATTCAGGCCGGAAATGATATCTTTTTGCCTGCTGAATCTTTTTTTGATATTTTAAAACGAACAACATTGCCCGGAATAAAATACGATCCTCGCCGTATGGTGTTGGATATTGATATTAAATCATTCACCATTATGGGCGTGAACATATCCCAAAAAGCCAATGGAACGATTTTAAGAATTCAGACGCGTAATAATTTTCCGGATGGAAATATCAGTTCATTCTTTCACGAAAATGGTTGGTTTTACATCACAGTTGCAGGGGCGTTGGTCGACACCACAGAAATCAGAAGGAGCGACACACGGGGCGTCATTAAAAGTGTTGCGGCCGATCAATTGGGTGAATCGGCACAGTTGGCATTTCAGATGCGAACCAAAGTGATCAATCACGAATTATATCAAAGTAAAGATCCCAGTGAAATTGTAGTATCTCTTCGCACACCTATGGATAATAGTGTGGCGCGAATCAAAAAAGTAAAAGATAGATGGAAATTGGATACCATTGTATTGGATGCAGGGCATGGGGGCAAAGACCCTGGGACTATTGGCAGAAGGGGAACAAAAGAAAAAGATCTCGCGTTGGATATTGTCAAGCGGGTGGGCCTTTTATTAGAGAAAAATACAAAATTGAAAGTGATTTATACTCGGGAAGAAGATGTATTCATTCCCTTGTGGAAACGAACAAAAATTGCCAATGAATCCAATGGAAAAATGTTTTTAAGTATTCATTTAAACTCAAACCCAAATAAAACGGCATATGGATATGAAACTTATTTGCTTCGACCAGGGAAAACGGAAGATGCCATTGAAGTGGCATCCAGAGAGAATGAAGCTATAAAATTGGAAGATCGATCGAAGAACAAGTATGAAGATCTTTCGGGTGAAAATTTGATTTTGGCCACCATGGCGCAAAGTGTATATATGAAAGAAAGCGAAGAATTGGCAGCCATGATTCAAGAGGAAATGGCGAAAAAAATCAAATCCAAAAATCGCGGTGTAAAACAGGCAGGTTTCCATGTGCTCATCGGGGCAAGCATGCCGAATGTGCTTATTGAAGCTGGATTTTTAACAAACCGGAATGAAGAGAAAAATCTCCGAAATCCAAAATATAGGCAAGCCATTGCCAATTCCATATATAAGGCAATTGTAAAGTTCCGCTATTCACGGGAACAATATCTAGCTGAAAGTTAATTATGTCACTGATTTGCCGGTTCGATTTAAGCGCGTCGGCCGTCAATTTTTAGGTATAGAAATCGACCATGCTCTTTTCTTCAACATCCACTGAATTTGATTCCCTTTTAGATTATTTATATAATTTGCAGCGACTGGGTATTAAGGTTGGACTGTCCCATACCCGTGAATTATTAGGTCGATGCAGTAACCCTCAAGACCATTTTCAATCCATTCATGTGGCTGGCACCAATGGAAAGGGATCCACCTGCGCCATGACGGCTGCGATTTTAATGGAGTCCGGATTAAAGGTGGGCCTCTATTCTTCTCCTCACCTAATCCGATTTAATGAAAGAATACGTGTGAATGGGGAGCCTATAACTGACGATGAAATTGTTACCTTTGTGGATCAGTACAAAAACGACATTGATACCATTGAATCCACATTTTTTGAAACAACAACAGCCATGGCCTTTGATCATTTTCGTAATCACCGTGTGGATGTAGCCATAATTGAAACCGGGCTGGGCGGCCGATTGGATTCAACAAATGTATTAAAACCGGTTCTCACGGCCATTACACCTATTTCTATGGATCACCGTGACATCCTTGGGGATAATATTCTCGCGATCGCAAATGAAAAAGCCGGTATTATAAAAAGAAATACACCGGTTTTAATTTCTAATCAGGATATGGATGTAGAAGCGCTGCTGATTAAAACAGCTGAAAGTCAGAATGCCCCTATAACAACCGTTACATTCTCAGATGATATTCAATACGATAAATCGGGGACAGCATTCGATATAGATGGTGAGGAGTTTATCACGCCACTTTTAGGCCAACATCAGGCCGTGAATGCAGCTTTGGCTGTTTCCATTGCAAAGACGTTTAATCCAAAACTCTTCCATGACATTATCCAAAAAGGACTAACCAATACCCAATGGCCGGGCCGCCTGCAGGTCATGAGTACATCACCGACCATTTTTTACGACGTGGCCCATAATGCAGAGGGCATTGGTGCTGTACTCCGTACAGTAAATCAATTATTTGATTGTCGGCCTATTGGTCTATTTGTTATGAAGGGAGATAAAGAATCCAACCTAATCGTATCTGCATTACAGGATCAATTTGAAGAATTGATCATTAGCGGCGGTACAAAATATGGATTGCTTACCGGTAAAGCGCTCGGGAATATTTTATCTGATGATGGCTTAAAATTTTTTTCCATCAATAATTCTTTTCCAGATGCTCTAAACGATTTAATCGATCTATCCCGTGAGGAGGCCAGACCCGCATTGATATTTGGCAGCCATTATGTTGCAAAGGAAATTTTCGATAAATTTGGATTTTTAATTTAAAATACTGTAATATCCCACCAGTTGCTTTGTCTTTAGCGCTTTTTTATAGCCCCCACAAGGCAATTCCCCAAAAAATTTCAAATTCAAAATTTTTTAATCATTTAAAGAAAGTTATTTCTATATGAATGTTAATGAACTACAAAAGTTAAAAATCAAGGAATTGGCAGATCTTGCTGGTCAACTGAATATTGAAGGGTATTCAGGACTGAATAAGCAGGAAGTGATTGTCAAAATCCTAGAAGCACAAACTGAAAAAGAAGGCGGCGTAACCGCCCGCGGTGTGCTGGAAGTATTAAATGAAGGGTATGGATTTCTCCGTAGCCCCGATTTTAACTATCTGCCCGGCCCTGATGATATTTATGTAAGTCCATCCCAAATTAAACGATTTGGATTGCGAACCGGCCATGAAGTGGCAGGACAAATCCGTCCGCCCAAATCAAAAGAACGATTTTATGCCTTATTAAAGGTAGATCAGGTGAATGGGCAGGATCCGAAAGAACTCAAGCGGGCCATTTTATTTGACAATTTGACTCCATTATATCCGGAAGAAAAATTCAATTTGGAGGTCAATCCAAAGGATCTCTCTACTCGGGTAATGGATTTGATTTCCCCTGTTGGTAAGGGGCAGCGCGGTCTCATTGTGGCCCAGCCCAAAACAGGTAAAACGGTCCTTATGCAAAAAGTGGCTAACGCCATCACAAAAAATCATCCTGAAGTAAAGATGATTATTCTGCTCATCGACGAACGACCTGAAGAAGTGACAGACATGAAGCGTCATGTAGACGCTGAGGTGATTAGCTCCACGTTTGATGAACCGCCTGAACGTCATGTAGCTGTGGCCGAGATGGTGATCCAAAAAGCACGGCGTATGGTCGAATTCGGTGATGATGTAGTCATATTGCTAGATAGTATTACACGGTTGGGGCGTGCCCACAATGCGGTGATTCCTCACAGTGGAAAAATTTTATCTGGTGGTGTGGATGCCAATGCATTGAAAAAGCCGAAACAATTCTTTGGTGCCGCCCGAAATACAGAAGAGAGTGGCAGTTTAACCATCATCGCCACGGCACTGATCGATACTGGCAGCCGAATGGATGAAGTTATTTTTGAAGAATTTAAAGGGACCGGTAATATGGAACTGGCATTAGATCGTCGATTGAGTGACCGTCGTGTATTCCCATCGTTTGATCTGATCCGTTCAGGTACCCGTAAGGAAGAATTGCTACTGGATAAGAAGGTATTGGCACGGATGTGGGTGTTAAGAAAATTACTTAATGAAATGAATGTAATTGAGGCAATGGAGTTCCTTCAGGACAGAATGCGCCGAACAAAGACCAATGAAGAATTTATGGAAACTATGAGCCAGTAAAATTAAATTCTAACATACATTTTACTTTATGTATAGTAAATGTGGAGGCATTTAAATGAGTTCTAAATATCCAGAGGTGCGTACGGTAACCGTACGAATCTTTACAGATAAACCAGTTCGTAAGACACCATACCAGGTCAAAGGTGTTCTGATGCGGCAATTCCCTGATGAGGAAATCGTACCCATGTTGGACGGTTCCTATCGGCAGCAATTTCTTTATCCGCGCGTGCAGGTAAAGATTCTTAATGAACAGATCTATATCGTTGGTATCGGTGAGGGAGTAGATCCCATTAAATCAATGGTATCCAAAATGGATTTACTGGATTTTGGGAATATCACATTTCAGGTGATAGACACTGAAGTGGATGAACAAGCAGATCGTTTCCAACCCATGACTAAATTGATTCGTTATCGGTTTGTTACCCCTTGGGTGGCTTTGAATCAAACCACTGGATATCGTTATCGATTTTTAAACAACGTAGATCGGGTAAATTTCCTGAATAAACTCCTCGGACAGAATATTGTATTTATGGCCAGAGAAATGGGCATGGAGTTAGAGGAAAATATTTTTACAAAAGTGACCCTATCTTCCTTATTCCCTAAACCGGTTGATGAAAATAACTGGGGTGCATTCAATGGCGAGTTTCGTACAAACTTTTTGCTCCCAAATTATTTGGGAATAGGAAATGGTATTACTCGGGGCTATGGCACGATGTTTGGTCTTTTCAACCCGGAAATGTTCTCATTTAACGAAGGTGATCTTCAAGAGTTGGAAGCACAAGCTGTGAAGGATGAACCGGAAGAAGCAACAGTCGCGGAATCGGACTTGCAGGAGATTGATGTGGATAAAGTACCAAGGCCGAAAAAAGTGCCGGGAGAAGCACCACCAGAACAGCCTGCGGCCAAAGACAGACCCCGGAAAAGCAAAAAAGTGCTCTCTGAAGAGTTTGATATTGAAGAAGATGACGCTTTATATGAAACCAATGTTTCCAAGAAAAACCCTGCTCCCAAAAAACCGAAAAGACGTGGTAAAAGGAAAAAAGTTTCCAAACAGTCTTCTGACGAAGAAATAAACTTCAATTCAGCAGAGTACCATAAAAAACAGCACAGTATTTAGCTGATCTTATAATGACAACTTTTTCCGATCGCGTCCACCGCGTGAAACCATCCTTTACGCTTGAAATGACCTCTCGCGCTGCAGAGTTACGCGCACAGGGCGTGGATGTGATTAACTTTAGCGCAGGCCAACCGGATTTTAATACGCCAGAAAATATTCGCAATGCGGCCAAAGCTGCCATGGATAATGGGCAAACGAAATACACGGCAGGGGCAGGGACAATTGAATTAAGAGAAGCGGTTTGCGAAAAAGTAAAACGAGAGAATGAACTCGTGATATCGCCAGATCAAGTTTTGATTTCAAACGGTGAAAAGCAGAGTCTCTACCTCATTTGTCAGGCCCTATTTCAAGGTGGCGATGAAGTCTTAATCTTTAGCCCTTATTGGGTTTCATTTCCTGAGTTTGTAACACTTTCAGATGCGACACCCGTACTGATTGATACAGATGCTAAACTAAACTTTGAGCCCACAATCCAGGATATTCAATGCAATATATCCGATCGGGTAAAAGGGGTGATTATTAATTCTCCTTCGAATCCTACAGGGAGCGTGTGGTCCAATGAAACCATTATCAATATTTTGGGTATAGCCAAAGAAAATGAATGGGTGGTCATTGCGGATGAATGCTATGAGCGATTGGTTTTTGATGGCGAATTCACCAGCGCTGAAAAGCTGAATAAAGACCATCATATTGGCGCCAATGTGATAACTTGCATGAGTATGTCAAAAACATATTCTATGACAGGGTGGCGGATCGGATATGCATTCGGAGAACAATCCATTATTAAAGCCATGAGTAAAATCCAAGGCCAGGCCACTTCATGTGCAAATTCAATTAGCCAGGCTGCATCGGTAGAAGCCTTAATTGGAGATCAATCTGAAGTAGAAATGATGCGGGACAAATTCAAAGAACGGCGAAATCTCATGGTCGATTTACTGAATGGAATTCCAGACGTATCTTGTGATATGCCTGGAGGCGCATTTTACGCATTCCCAGATTTTTCATCGTATATGGGAAAGTCCTTTAGAGGTGAAGTCATCAACGATTCATTTGATTTGTCAGATGTATTATTAAACGAGGCCAAAGTCGTCACTGTCCCTGGAGATGGATTTGGCGCCCCGGGGCATATTCGGTTTTCATATCCGGTGGGAAAAGAAATCATACGCGAAGGAATAAATCGCGTGAAAAAAGTTTTAGAACAATTAAATTGAGCATTATAAGGAAGTAAGCAATGAAAGCAAATGCACATCCAGACTATAAACTGGGTAATGTTGTATGTTCCTGTGGTCATACATTTCAAGTGTATAGCACTATGGGCGATCAGCGGATCGAAATCTGTTCCGAGTGTCATCCATTTTATACAGGAAAACAAAAACTGGTTGACACGGCTGGTCGTATTGAGAAGTTTAAGAAGAAATACGGCAAAGCAAACCAGTAACACGAATTAAAGTAGGAATGGCTTCGGGATAGGTATATCCAGCCCGGAGCCATTTTTTTATGATTAAAACTATTCTTTTATCCATAATGAAGCCCACCATTCTTGTTGGGGGCCAAGCTGTAATTGAAGGCGTGATGATGCGCGTGCCCGGCGCCTATGCCACGGCTGTAAGAGATCCGGAAGGGAAAGTGCATGTAGATCGCCATGATTTCAAATCCATCACAGAGCGCTCAAACCTCTGGAATAAACCCATATTCAGAGGGATGGCTGGATTATTTGAAGCGATGAAAATGGGGATGGCTACATTGAATTGGTCTGCAGATATTGCCATGCCGGAAGAGAAGGACAAAAAGCCCAACCCCATTATGGAATTTTTATCTACGGTTTTCGCCATTGGGTTGGCCATCACTTTATTTATGATTGCCCCTATGTGGATCACCACAACATTATTGGATGTAGAGCGGGAAGCAGTGGCATTCAATATGGTGTCCGGTGGATTTCGCATCACATTTTTCATTATTTATTTATTGCTCATCTCTTTAATGAAAGATGTGAAGCGCCTCTTTCAGTATCATGGAGCTGAACACCGCGTGGTATACAATTTTGAATCTGGGAAAGATGTGGACGTATCCAATGCCCAATCATTTCCAACCCAACATCCTCGCTGTGGTACGAGCTTCATGTTTATTGTGCTTCTGTCCGCCATTATTGTTTTTTCAGTCATCGACACCATTATCATGTCCATAACTGGTCATATCAGTTTACCCATGCGGTTGATGGTCCACTTGCCCATGATTCCTTTGGTGGCAGGTGTGTCGTATGAAGTGATAAAAATTACAGCCCGAAAAGGGGATAGTCTCATTTTCCGCATGCTCAGAGCACCGGGACTTTGGCTCCAAAATATAACCACTAAACAGCCAGAAGACGATATGATAGAAGTAGCCATCACGGCGTTGAAGGAAGCATTTGGTGATGATTACGATGAAATGACCGGTAAGGAATATGTAGCAGAAGCCATCGGATGATCGACAAACTCAGAGAAATCATTATTCATTTTGAATCGTTGGAGACCCAAATGGTGGATCCGGATTTAATGAATGATCAAACTCGGTATACAGAAGTGGCAAAAGAACATCGCCGGTTGGCACCCATTGTAGAAAAATCTAAAGTATATATCGCTACCCAAGAGCAAATTGATGATGATAATGAAATTTTGGCTGGTGACGATGAAGAGCTCAAAGATATTGCTCAAGCAGAAATAGAAGAATTGCAAGCAGACTTAGAGAAGCAAGAAGAAGAATTAAAACTACTGCTTATACCTCATGATCCTACTGATGATAAAAATACCATTTTAGAAATCCGCGCTGGCACCGGTGGAGATGAAGCTGCGCTATTTGCGGCAGATTTATTTCGCATGTATTCCCGTTTTGCAGAACGGAATGGATTGAAATATGAAGTTATGGAATCCAATGCCATTGGGATTGGCGGTTTTAAAGAAATCATCTTTTCTGTAAAAGGTGAAAGTGTATATGGCTTGCTGAAATTTGAGAGTGGTGTTCACCGTGTTCAACGGGTACCCAAAACAGAAACCAGCGGCCGTGTCCATACATCTGCAGCTACAGTGGCTGTATTGCCGGAAGCTGAAGAAGCGGATGTTGAAGTGGTGGATGCAGATTTAAAAATCGATACTTATCGTGCCAGTGGAGCCGGTGGACAACACGTGAATAAAACGGAATCCGCCATACGCATTACCCATATACCTACAGGATTGGTGGTCACCTGTCAGGACGAAACTTCTCAGCATAAAAATAAAGCAGCCGCACTAAAAGTATTACGATCCAGACTATTAGCCGCTGAGCAGGAAAAATTAGCAAAAGAACGAGCAGCTGCAAGGCGGGATATGGTCTCTACTGGAGATCGTTCAGCAAAAATTAGAACTTATAATTTTCCCCAAGGACGTATAACGGACCATCGCATCAATTTTACTGCATATAACCTTGAAGGCGTCATGGATGGGGATATTGCAGATATTATAGAAAATTTGAAATTGGCTGACCAGCAAGCACAACTGGCATCTGTGGGGGAATAAAATGGTCAAACCCGCCGAAGTGAAAAATAAAATATGGCGGGTGATTGATATCCTCAAATGGGGCGAGGAATATTTTCAATCCAAAGGTTTTGAATCCCCCAAGCAAGAAATTGAATGGTTGCTTTGTGATCTATTAAATTATAAACGAATTGACCTCTACGTTCAATTTGAACAGCCCATTTCGCGATCAGATTTGGATAAGCTAAAAGCATGGATTAAACGGCGTACCAAACGGGAACCCCTTCAGTATATCACCGGGATAACTGAATTTTATGGACATAAAATAAAAGTAAATCCCCATGTATTAATACCTCGTCCGGAGACGGAGCGACTTGTGGATGTGGCCATCCATTGTATCGGCAATATTTCGTCACCTAACATTTTAGAAGTGGGCACAGGTTCGGGGTGCATTCCCATCGCCATTGCCGGTGAAAAAACAGATGCAACCATCACTGCTATCGATGTATCAGCGGATGCCCTTACTGTGGCAAAAGATAATGCCGCATCCAATCAAGTGGAGCACATCCAATTTGTGGAAATGGATTTTTTAAACTCAGTACCCCATGACACTTATGATCTATTGGTTTCCAATCCACCCTACATTCCGGAGGCAGAATTGGATGATACCATGATTGAAGTTCGCGATCATGAACCAAGGATTGCACTGACTGATCAACAGGATGGATTATCATTTTACCATCGCATCGCAGCTAAAGCAATAAACCTGGTCAAGCCTAGCGGCTGGATTGTATTAGAAGTGGGCTTGGGTTCTCACCAGGAAAAAGTGAAACATATTTTTCAAAATTTGGGATTCGATCAATTAGAAATGATTCAAGATTTTAATAGCGATGAGCGCGTGCTCAAAATTCAAATTTAATCAATTGGCAAGACGCAATGCATTGCGTCTCAAAAGGACAGAATGTATTTTTCAACGGTTCATATGATTAAACAACTTCAATTTAAATGACTTCAGAATTCGTACACTTACATAATCATTCCGATTATAGCCTTTTAGACGGTGCCCAAACGGTTCACACCTTAGTCAATACCATAGATGACTTGGGTATGGATTCGGTAGCCCTTACAGAACATGGGAATATGTTTAGTGTCATCCCCTATTATAAATCCGCAAAAAAAGCAGGTGTAAAGCCTATCATTGGTTGCGAAACCTATGTGGCTATGGGTAGTCGATTTGACAAAAAACCCCGATCCGATGGCGGCTGGGGGAATAACCATCTTGTTCTATTAGCCCAGAACTATAAAGGGTATCAGAATCTTATGAAGTTGGTTACCCACGGCTATCTGGAAGGCTTCTATTACCGACCTAGGATTGATATTGAATTGCTCACAAAGTATAATGAAGGCATCATTTGTTTGTCCGGTTGTTTGAAGGGTGAAATACCGGAAAAGATGCTGAAAGATGACTGGGGAGGCGCCAAAGAAGCAGCGCTGAGATTTGCCGAGATATTTGATGATCGATTTTATTTAGAAGTACAGAATCATGGTATCCCGGATGAGATTCAAAATATTCAGAATATGAAAAAACTGGCAGGCGAATTGGATCTGCCATTGGTCTGCACCAACGATGCCCATTATGCTAAACATGAACATTGGGAAGCCCACGATGTGCATATTTGCTTAGGTACGGGAAAAGATCGTGATGACCCCAATCGCCTTCGTTATGCCACGCCGGAGTTCTATTTCAAAACGCAGGATCAAATGTATGAAATGTTCAAAGATGTGCCCAATGCCATCGAGAACACTAGAAAAATTGCAGATAGTATTGATATTGAACTCCCCATGGGCGATTACCATTTGCCCAACTTTCCCATTCCTCAAGATGCGCCCAGTACCGATCCTGACGACTATCTAAAAATTCTCTGCAAACAAGGGGTCCAGGATTTATATGGGGACTACACTCCAGAATTAGATTCCCGATTGGATCATGAATTAAAAGTGATTCAAAAAATGGGTTTTGCAGGTTACTTTTTGATTACAGCGGACTTTGTGAAATACGCCAAGGATAATGCCATCCCCGTGGGGCCGGGTCGCGGTTCGGCAGCAGGCAGTTTAGTTTCTTATTCTTTAGGGATTACTACCATTGATCCCATGCGCCACCAACTTTTGTTCGAACGGTTTTTGAATCCCGACCGTATCTCCATGCCGGATATTGATATAGACTTCTGCATCGAACGGCGTGGAGAAGTCATTGATTATATTAAAGACCAGTACGGTGAAAACTCCGTTACTCAGATTATCACATTCGGAAAAATGAAAGCCCGTCAGGTTGTCCGTGATGTGGGGCGCGTATTGGGATATTCATTTGGAGAAATTGATCGATTGGCGAAGATGATCCCCACTACTTTGAATATCACTTTAGAAGAGGCTCTAGCACAAAGTCCGGAATTAAAAGAGGCGGCAGATGGACAATTCAAAGAAGTGATTGATTATTCCAAAGTGTTGGAAGGAATGAACCGTCATGCATCTATTCATGCTGCCGGTGTAGTGATTGCCCCCGGAGACTTGACAGACTTCATCCCCCTATACCGCTCTCCTCAAGGGGATGTAACCTCCCAATATGATATGAAAGGCCTGGAAGAGTTGGGTTTGCTAAAATTGGACTTCTTAGGCCTGAGAAACCTTACGGTGATTGACAATGCCATGAAACTCTTGAAGGAGCGGGGCGAAAAAATAAATATTGAAAAAATCCCATTGGACGACCAGGAAGTTTATAAATTATTCGCCAAAGGGTTGACCATCGGTGTCTTCCAGTTTGAGTCCTCTGGTATGCGCGAATTTTTGAAAAAACTCAAGCCCACTGTCATAGAAGACTTGATTGCCATGAACGCTCTATACCGCCCGGGGCCCATGGACAATATTGAGGATTTTATTGCCCGGAAGCACGGGAAGAAAAAAATCAAATACCCCCATCCCGTCATGGAACCCATCCTGGAAGAAACCTATGGGATTATCGTTTACCAGGAGCAGGTAATGCAGATTGCTCACGAAGTGGCGGGCTTCACACTGGCGGAAGCAGATATCATGCGACGGGCCATGGGTAAAAAGATTAAAGAACTCATGGATGAGTTAAAAGTGAAGTTTATTGAAGGGGCGGAGAAGAAACACAACATCCCAAAAATGAAGGGTAAAGAAATCTATGAGTTGATTGAAAAATTTGCCCAATATGGATTCAACAAAAGTCATTCCACCGCCTACGCTTATGTGGCTTACCAGACCGCATGGCTCAAAACCAATTATCCTGCAGAATTTATGAGTGCTAATCTTACTAGTGAAATGTCCAATATTGATCGCGTGGTGATTCTCATAAACGAATGCAGGAAACTCAAGATTGATGTTGACCCGCCAGATGTGAATGTTTCCGATATCAATTTCCGTCCTGTGGATAAAAAGACGATTTCGTTTGGTCTCAATGCGATTAAAAATGTGGGGTCGAAAGCTTTAGAGCAGATTATTGCCTCTCGGGATAAACATGGCCAGTTTGATTCCTTATTTGATTTTACTGCCAATGTGAGTTTGAAATCTGTGAACCGGAAAGTATTAGAAAGCCTGAATATGGCCGGCGCCATAGAGACGGCCTTAAAATATGGTCAAACCATCCAGGAAAATGAAGCGAGAAACCAGGTGGACTTATTTGGCGGCGGCAGTGCCAACGGTCAGGATATGTCTATGGTGCCCCAATTGCCAAAAGCGGAGGAATGGTCAGAAAGCCAATTGCTGGAGAATGAAAAAGAAGTATTGGGGATGTATCTCTCTGGTCATCCTTTATTGAAATATGCTGAGGACTTAGAAGAATTTTCCAATTTTGATTTTACGGAAAAAGTGAAGGGTGGTAATGGCGAAAAGGTTAGAGTCGGTGGATCTATTACAGAAGTGAAGATGCACTTCGATCGGAAGAATAACCAAATGGCGTTTTTTAAATTAGACTGCCTTGGGGGTCAGGCAGAGATCTTGGCCTTTAGCGACACCTTTGCCAAGTATAAAGAATTGATCAAAAATGACAGTGTAGTATTCATCGCTGGCAAACCCACAGATGATACGGACTTTTCCGATTTAAAACTCATTGCCGATGAAATTGTGACCGTGGAAAAGGCCCGGGACATTTATTCTAAAAATGTGAATATCCGTCTGGAACCGAACCAGATGTCCCCCACCGATGTGGATGCACTCCTCACCATGGCCAAAGACCATGAAGGTGGCTGCGGACTCATGTTTCACATGACTTCGGAACGGGGCAAGCAGCAGCGTATCTACGCTCATAATGTGAAGGTGTCGGCGCATTCATCTTTCCTGAAAAAACTAAGGGACACTTACGGCAAACAAAACGTGTGGGTGTCTGATTGATTGCTGTGATCCAGCGAACCAAATCCGGCTCGGTGACAGTAGATGAAAAAATAATCGGTAAAATTGACCATGGTTTTGTAATTCTGTTGGGGGTTACAGATACTGATGAAGAATCGGATGCAGATTATTTAACGGATAAAATTGCCCACCTTCGTGTATTCAATGATGAAAATGAGAAGATGAATTTATCCATACAGGATGTAGGCGGTTCTGCCTTGGTCATCAGCCAATTCACCCTTTGTGGTGATACACGAAAAGGGCGCCGACCCAGTTTTATTCACGCAGCCCACCCGGAGAAGGGGAATATCCTCTATGAATATTTTATGGCAGAACTTGAGAAAG
>LUMD01001048.1_pt1 | contig 13531 bp, 8 predicted proteins | sample 729651 | NCBI WGS metagenome assembly LUMD01 (sample SAMN03860272, study PRJNA289734) | marine metagenome | biome: seawater column; feature: ocean; material: water; isolation source: Red Sea water column Station 34 - depth 258m | place: Saudi Arabia: Red Sea | collected 2011-10-15 | depth 258 m | reverse complement strand
ACCTTCTTCTGGACAGCTTTTTTCTTGACAACTTTCTTCTTGGCGGCCTTCTTCCGGGCCGCTTTTTTCTTGACAACTTTCTTCTTGGTGGCCTTCTTCCCGGCAGGTTTTTGGGAGTCTCCAGCGACTAAGCGTCGCTTCACCTGACCAACAGCTTTGTCATTGTCAGCACCAGTGTCTTTTCGAACCACCTTACCGCCACTGATCAACGTTAGCGCATCGGATCGGGATTCACGACCGGTTTCTATCGCGATAACTTTTGTCTCGAGAGGCCGAATCTCAGTATCTACGATCTCACATATTCGTTTAAAAATATCCTGAATATCGCCTTCTCCCTCGACAGTACGTAATTTGTGCTGGGCCCTAAAATAGGTAATCAGTGGTGCTGTGTCCTGCTCGTACGCATCCAAGCGAGCGCGTACTGCGTGCTGACGATCATCCGGTCGTTGAACAAGCTCTTTTGAACCACAATGTTCACAGATTCCACGTTTGGCTGGCGGCGAGAAATATCGGTTGTATGATGCGCCGCATTTCGCACATTCCAGGCGTCCAAGGGTTCGTTTTACAACCACTGCTGGGTCAAGCGAAAAATACAGAGCTAACTGCAGCGGCCGGTTCATCCAGCCCAAGCGTGTATCAAGTTGCTGGGCCTGGGGAATCGTGCGGGGAAAGCCATCCAAGACAAATCCTCGTTTGCTTTCATTGCTACGAAGCCGTTCCGTTACTGCATCGGTTACGATGTCGTCCGATACCAGTTCGCCAGACGCCATGATCGATTCAACCCGTTTGCCCAGTTCCGTTTTCTCTGACACTGCCTGTCGAAGAAGTTCTCCACTGGAGATCTGTGGCACTCGATATTTCCCAGCCATTAATTTGGCTTGGGTCCCCTTTCCACAGCCTGGTGCACCCAACAGCACTATTCTCATTCCAGAGTCCTTGTTTTACTGGTTTTTTATCGGCGAATACAAGCCGAAATCTCAGCAGCCCTAACTGTCCAATCTCTCCGCTCGATGAAAATCGGGGCGCCTACTATAGTTCCGTTTCTCCATCTGTCAATGTATTCGCAGGGCCCGTTGGTTTTCGCTGACAATATAATGTTGAAAGCCTAGCGCGGCCGGCGATCGGATTGCGTTCCAGCAGGGTAAATAATCGGTTTCCAGCACAGCAACCTTAGGTGTATGGCTATACTTGATTTTTCAGCGGTCGTACTTGATAACCCAATAAATTTCATCTTAAGGAAAAGACCATGGCCCAAGGCAAAAATGCGTTTTATGCACAGTCCGGCGGTGTTACCGCTGTAATCAACGCTTCAGCCTGTGGTGTGATAGAGACCGCACGGAGCAATCGACAACAGATCGGTAAGGTCTACGCGGGTCGCAACGGTATCATCGGTGCATTAAACGAGGACCTCATTGATACCAGTCTTGAATCAAAGACCACGATCACAGCACTGCGCCACACCCCCGCTGGCGCATTCGGTTCCTGCCGCTACAAACTCAAGAGCCTTGCTGAGAGTGCAGCCGAATATGAACGACTCATCGAGGTTTTCAAGGCGCACAACATCGGTTATTTCTTCTACAACGGCGGGGGCGATTCTGCAGATACCTGCCTTAAGATCTCTCAACTTGCCAGAACAAAAGGCTATCCGATACAGGCCATACACATTCCCAAGACTGTGGATAATGATCTACCGATTACCGACAATTGCCCAGGATTCGGATCGGTTGCCAAGTACGTCGCCGTCTCCACGCGCGAAGCCAGTTTTGACGTGGCCTCCATGGCCAAAACGTCAACCAAGGTTTTTATCGTTGAAGTCATGGGTCGACACGCTGGCTGGATCGCTGCAGCAGGCGGGATGGCGTCGGACCGAAAAACCGAAATTCCAATACTCATCTTGTTTCCAGAAATTCCTTTTGAACGCAAAAGCTTTGCTGCTGCAGTCACCCGCAAGATCAAGCGTTTTGGCTACTGTTCAATCGTAGTCTCAGAAGGCGCACGCGACACGACTGGCCGTTTCCTAGCCGACCAGGGCCTCAAAGATGCGTTTGGCCACACGCAACTCGGTGGTGTAGCACCAGTCGTCGCCGGAATGATCCGCGATGACCTCGGGCTGAAGTACCATTGGGCGGTTGCTGACTATCTTCAGCGTTCTGCCCGCCATACTATAGTACGGATATCAAACTCTCCCTATCGCTGGACGATTGGTGAGGCAGACCTAAACCGAGTTGCAAACCGGGAAAAAATGATGCCCCGCAGTTTCATCAGTCGCAACGGTTTTGGCATTACGGCCAGATGCCGACAGTACCTGATGCCTCTAATCGCTGGGGAAGACTATCCGCCATACCGTCAGGGCTTACCGCTATATGCCAGATTGAAGAACATACCGGTTAAAAGGAAACTGGCAAATACTTTCAACCTTTGATTGGACCGCTAACATCTGCATGACATTACTGTATTCGGCTGCTGTCGAGGATCCTGGTGGACTTGTCAGCCGCCCCAGCTAGACTATGTTCTCGGAACACCGGCTGTCAACGGCAGTCAGAACACGGAACAAAGAACCGCACCAAACCATCATGAATCAACCGACCGCACAGACAGAATATATTGCACAGGAGCCGTTCTACGCGACGCAAGGGGAAGAAATTCAGGTCTTTGAAGCGGCTTACAACAACTGTATCCCGGTACTGCTCAAGGGGCCCACCGGTTGTGGCAAGACCCGGTTTATGGAACATATGGCCTGGAGACTGAAACGTCCCCTGGTCACAGTGTCGTGCCATGATGATCTAACCGCCTCAGACCTCGTCGGCCGTTATCTGATAGTCGGCGGTGAAACACGCTGGATTGATGGTCCGTTGACACATGCTGTACGAATGGGCGCGTTGTGTTACCTTGACGAGATCGTTGAAGCCAGAAAGGATACGACCGTCGTCATCCATCCGCTGGCAGATGACCGGCGAGTACTGCCGATTGAAAAAACAGGTGAAACAGTCAAAGCCCCGGGGGAATTCTGCCTTGCGATTTCCTACAACCCTGGCTATCAGAGTGTCCTTAAGGACCTGAAACAAAGCACCCGACAGCGATTTGTGGCCATAGATTTTGACTACCCCGAAGCTGAACTCGAAGCAAGTATTGTTGCCCATGAATCAGGCATTGATAAACAGATGGCACAACTGCTCGTTCGGTATGCTGCAATGACCCGTAATCTAAAAGGCAACGGACTGGAAGAAGGCGCCAGTACGCGGTTGCTCGTGCATGCAGCCAAGCTCATGCATAGCGGGGTCGAACCCCTTACAGCCTGCCGTGGTGCCATTGCAGCATCACTCACAGATGAGCCCGACATGCAGGCGGCAGTCAACGAACTGGGCACAACCTTGTTTTAGCTCACCGCGAGATAAATGACCATGACAGATGTTCATCCAGCACCGGTGCTTGGCATCATTGGTGGCAGCGGCCTGTACGACCTCGAGGGACTGGAGGATATTCACTGGCAACAGGTCAAAAGTCCCTGGGGAGATCCATCGGACGAGTTACTTCGTGGTCGACTCGACGGTGTACAGATGATTTTTCTGCCCCGGCATGGTCGGGGACATAGACTCAGCCCGAGCAGTATTAATTACCGAGCCAACATCGATGCACTCAAACGAGCTGGTGTAACTGACATCATCTCCCTGTCAGCCGTTGGCTCTTTTCGCGACGATCTGGCGCCAGGGACCTTTGTGATTGTCGATCAGTTCATAGATCGGACGTTTGCACGAGACAAAAGTTTTTTCGGCACCGGTTTGGTCGCCCACGTATCGATGGCACACCCGGTCAACCCCCGGCTGGGTGACTGGTGCGAGGCCGCCTGCCGGGATTGTGATATCCCAGTTCAACGCGGCGGAACATACCTTGCCATGGAGGGCCCACAGTTTTCGACTCTGGCCGAATCAAATCTCTATCGCCAATGGGGCTGTGATGTGATCGGTATGACCAATATGCCGGAGGCTAAACTCGCCCGTGAGGCAGAACTACCCTACTGTACGGTCGCGATGGTGACCGATTACGACTGCTGGCACCCTGGCCACGACAACGTTGATGTCGAGACAATCATCGGGGTCCTTCTGGATAATGCTGCCCGGGCCCGTTCACTGATCAAAACAGTCGCGCCTCGAATGCGAACTCGACCGACACTGTGTCCTTCAGGAGATGACCGGGCACTGGAGTCAGCGCTCATTACAGCACATGACGCCCGGGACCCGGCCATCGTAAAAATGCTCGATGCGGTTGCCGGCCGATTATTTATCTGACGGCAACCCCACTATGGACATCGAAACACTTATCCGGTCTATACCGGACTATCCAAAAGCCGGCGTTATTTTCCGCGACATCACCACATTGTTGCAGCACCCCGCTGGTTTTCGGAAGACCATCGACGATTTAGTTCAACCATTCGCCGGGAATCAGATCGATGCTGTAGCTGGGATTGAGGCTCGCGGATTTATTCTGGGCGGAGCAGTTGCGCATCAGCTATCCGTTGGTTTTATCGCCGTGCGCAAAAAAGGAAAACTGCCGTGGCAAACAATCAGCAAGCGCTATGACCTCGAATATGGCACGGATGAAGTTGAAATTCATACCGACAGCGTGCGGTCGGGAGACCGAGTCCTGGTAGTTGATGACCTGATTGCAACCGGTGGTACGGCATGCGCGACCGTTGCCTTGCTTCGTGACGCTGGGGCACTCGTGATCGGTGCGAGCTTCGTGATCGATCTACCTGACCTTGGGGGGAAAGAAAAACTCGAAGCGATGGATGTTCCCACACGCACTTTGATCGCCTTCGAGGGCGACTAACATCAAGGCAGATTGAGTGGCTCTGTTCCGGAGCGCTGCCGAATTCGGTCGATCGCCCTACGTATCGACGGCCGCTTCACGATGGCCAACTCGAGTCTGCGTTTTCCTGGAAATTCGAGCAGGCTTATCCCAATCAGAATGGTCAGAATGCCCTGTCCTGGCAATACCAGCATAGCCAAGCCAAGCAATACCAAAAGTACACCGACCAAATTCTTGGTGACGCGAATCACCAACCATAGGCCGGTGTACCGATAGCGCCAGCTGTCTCGGCCCGCTTCAGACCGCATAAAATAATCCGCATCCATACGAGCGATGGCCATAAAAATCACGATGGCGTAAACCCCGGCCAGGAGCAACGACACGACCAGCATACCCGTTACCACCAACGGGTGTGTCTGCACCCACAGTAGTAGCGTACTTAATCTACTCATTTCTACCCCTAATCTGCTGAGCACACACTGTAGCCTGAGCCGGTTGATTCCAGCAAACAGGTCCGACTCAAGCCAAACCGTGGTCGCTCGGTATACTTACCTTGTCTCAAACGGCTGTACAACAGAACTGATCGCGTTGATGCCTGAAGCAAAATCCTTTTCTTTTGAAGCACTTGAAGAACGTTTCGACGAAATGCTCGACGCGGTCCTGTCGTCGAGGCGAACGGCCCGAGAACCCGCGCTGGCCCTATCGGTCTGCACCAGGACACAACAGGAATTCACGCTCCACTGGCTAGAGGTCATCATCCGCACCAACTCCGAGATGGGTTTTCAGTTCGTCCGTCACGCAGCCCGAGCTTTTGAGCTTATGGATTTGAGGCAGGTTGAGGACTGGATCATTAACGCCATGGATGTTTACGACCGCCAGGGTCTTTATCCCGGAAGTGAAGCCTTCGCCGCCGTTGATACTTTTGCTCGTGAAGAAAGTCTGCGCCCGGTTACGGTCCGCCTCGACGAGACCGTCGGTGTGCTTAATCATTACATCCGTGGGCTGGCAGGTAGGTCCTTACGCATTGAGTCCAGTGACGAAGTTTTTACAGATACAGAAGTGCTCTTCCTGCCAGCTCTGCTCAACCGTTATGGTGATAAACAGAATAACTTCACGCTGTACAAACTCATGACAACCTATCTTTGGGCACAAACGCGCTTTGGCACATTTCGAAAACAAACCCAAGACGATCCACCACTGTCAGCACGCCTGGCTGAATACTCAGAGCCTCAACGAGCGCTGTCGCTATTTTTTGCACTCGAATCAATACGACTTGAAGCTTGCATTAAACGAGAGTTGCCCGGGTTGTGGCGCCAGATGAACACTCTACTAGAAATTACCAGCGATAAACCTGCAGCAATCGAGTGGCAAAATGCACTATCTGAACTCAGAGAACCGACCTCGACGATCGAGACAACACTTGAGCAGCTTAAACTGATTTATCCTCAGTCCGTCACTGCACCCGCTCCCCAACCCTGGCATGGAACTCTTCAACTCGAACTCGCTGAACAGGTACTCGCCATACGAATGGAACAGGATCGCGAAGAACTTAAGGTCCGCCTAAGCAAACTGCTACACGATGATCAAACCTTGGATGATTCAGCAATACGACAAATTGAATTGCTGACGCCGGAAAACACAACCGGGGAGATGGAGTTGATGCTGGAGATAGACGGCAACCCTGTGGCGACTCCGCCCGACATTAAACAGATTCTGCAGTCGATGCTGCTGGATCTGGATGAGATCCCACCGGAATATCTCGTAGCTGCTGGGGCAGGAGATTACGACGCAGGTCCTAACGAAGACAGAAGCGCCAAAGACTTGTGGAAAGGATCCCACCGCGAGGAAGGCGCACTACACTACGATGAATGGGATTTCCGACGGCGTCATTATCGTAAAGGATGGTGTGTGCTAAGAGAAATCGACATGAGATCGGTGGACAAGCCTTTTGTGGCAGAAACGCTTGAAAAATACCATGGCCTAGTCACTGAAATCCGTCGAAGTTTTGAAGCGCTTCGGGGTGGCGAACGACGTCTGAAACGACAGCCTTATGGGGACGATATCGACCTGGATGCCGCTATTGAAGCCCGAATCGAAGCCATTTCTGGCCGAGAGATGCCAAAAAACCTTTTCACCTGTCCGCAACGACTCGAACGCGATATTGCTGTGATATTTATGGTAGACGTCAGTGGATCGACGAAGGGCTGGATCAACGATGCAGAAAGAGAAAGCTTGGTGCTGCTGTGCGAAGCTCTAGAAATTTTAGGTGACCGTTATGCTATTTATGGCTTTTCCGGCATGACTCGGAAACGCTGTGAGCTTTATCGTATCAAGCGGATTGATGAAACCTACGGCCAAGAAGTCAAAGCGCGTATCGCCGGCATCCAACCGCAGGACTACACGCGCATGGGCGTAACAATCCGCCATCTCACTCACCTGTTTAAAAATATTGATGCGCGAACACGACTCTTAATCACGTTGTCAGATGGCAAACCGGATGACTATGACGGCTACCGCGGTGAGTATGGGATCGAAGATACTCGACAAGCACTCGTTGAAGCAAAGCGAGCGGGCATACACCCGTTCTGTATCACTATCGACCGCGAAGCGCGAGACTACCTGCCACACATGTACGGCGCAGTCAACTACACACTGGTCGACGATGTACACCAGCTGCCAGTCAAGGTGGCAGAGATTTACCGGCGCCTGACCACCGTATGCTCTGTACAATGCCACAACATATAGTGTTATTGTCCAGACCTGCCCAAACTAAAGTGGCGTTTCAGATTCGTAAATAGCAGCGGGTGATTAACGGGCTTCCCCCTTTGAATTTTGAGGGTGCAGCCTGCGGGGTCTTTTACCCCACTAGGAATAACAACAAATGACAAAGGCATCACTGGAACAGCACAAGACCGACGCCTCGGGTGTTGAGTTACAACCTGCGTCCATTGATATCTGGGACAAGAAGTACCGGCTCAAAGCAAAGTCGGGCCAAGTAATTGACCACACCATCGATGACACCTTCAAGCGGGTCGCAAGCGCGTTGGCCGCGGTTGAACAGACCAGCGAAAAACAAGATCATTGGTATACAGAATTTTTGTGGGCGCTTAGAAACGGCGCCATCCCGGCCGGTCGGATAATTTCTAATGCGGGTGCCCGAGAACACAAACCAGCGACCAGTACGATCAACTGTACCGTGTCCGGCACTATCCCTGATTCAATGAAAGGCATACTGACTGAAGTTCATGATGCCGGCCTGACACTGAAAGCCGGTTGTGGCATTGGCTATGAGTTCTCGACGTTGCGGCCAAAGGGCGCTTTTGTGAGCGGCGCAGGTGCTTACACCTCCGGGCCGTTATCATTTATGGATATTTTTGACGCCATGTGTTTCACGGTCTCTTCTGCCGGTGGTCGTCGAGGTGCACAAATGGGCACTTTTGACATCGCCCACCCAGATATCGTTGATTTTATTCAATCTAAGCGGGAAAACGGCCGACTCCGGCAGTTCAATCTATCCTGTTTAGTCACCGATGCGTTCATGCAGGCTGTACGAAATGATGCGGACTGGGAACTGCTATTTCCTGCGCTTGCAACGGAAATTGATGATGCTAACAGCCAGATCACCTGGCGCTACTGGCCCTGTCGTGAGGGCTACGTCACCAACGATAAAGGCGAGGTCGCCTGCAAAGTATTTCGCACGTTGCCAGCTCGCCGGTTGTGGAACCTGATTATGTCCTCAACCTACGACTACGCTGAACCGGGATTTATTCTGATTGATCGAATCAACGAGATGAACAATAACTGGTTCTGTGAAGAGATCCGAGCGACCAATCCGTGTGGCGAACAACCTTTGCCGCCTTATGGCAGTTGTTTGCTGGGCTCGATCAATCTAACACGCTTTGTGGAACAACCGTTTTCAGCGAGTGTGCGTTTTAATTGGGAACAGTTCCGTCGCGTCGTCAGTATATTCTCCCGCATGCTCGACAACGTGGTTGATATTCACGGGTTGCCTCTTGGTGAGCAAGGACACGAGATCGAATATAAACGGCGTCACGGAATGGGCTTTCTGGGACTGGGCTCTGTATTGGCGATGATGCAGATGAAGTATGGCAGTAAAGATTCACTGGCTTTCACTGAACGCGTTTCACGTGAAATGGCTGAGGTCGGTTGGGAGACCGGTGTTGAACTCGCTATAGAAAAGGGGCCGGCACCGATTATGCAGGACGAGTTTACGGTCGATAAAGAAATGCTGGCCAAACGACCCGAAATGGAAACTGATGGTTATCAAAGTGGCGACCGTGTTAGAGGGTCTATCTTGATGGCAAAATACAGTCGTTATATGCAACAGTTTCCTGATGAACTCACCGATAAGATTGCTGAACACGGCGCACGCTACAGTCACCATACTTCTATCGCGCCTACTGGTACCATTAGTTTGTCCCTGGCGAATAACGCGAGCAACGGCATTGAGCCGTCTTTTGCCCATTTGTACAGCCGAAACGTCATACGCGAAGGTCGAAAAACCAAGGAAAAAATCGATGTCCTGTCGTTTGAGTTATTGGAATATCGTCGCTTGGTCAACCCTGCTTCGACGCCAAACGACGATAACAACGAGCTACCGGATTATTTCGTCAGCGCCGACTCCATAACCCCCAAACAACATGTCGACGTACAGGCTGCTGCACAAAGATGGGTTGATTCGTCGATTTCCAAAACTGCCAACGTGCCCACGGACTACCCGTTTGAGGATTTCGAAGATATCTACATGTACGCCTACGAAAAAGGCCTCAAAGGCTGCACGACTTTCCGGTTTAACCCGGATGCCTTCCAGGGAGTCCTGGTCAAAGAAGAAGACCTGGAAAACACCACCTATCGCTTCACCTTGGGAAACGGGGAGATGGTCGAAGCCAGGGGCAACGAAGAAATCGAATATGATGGCGAAACTCATACCGCCGCCAACCTGTTTGATGCCCTAAAAGAAGGTTACTACGGCAAATTTTAGGGTGGAATATGGTTATTAAGATCGACAAACCCATCACCGACTTCGAGGTAATCCAAGCCGAGGGTGACCCGCCGAAGACCGCTGGGATGACGCCGGAAAACGAGGTGATTGCGGGCGCTGAGGGTTCTGCTGCCAACGTCATTCAGATGCATGAAAAGCTCGAACGGCCAGAAATGCTGATCGGAAGCACCTACAAAATCAAGACTCCACTGTCAGAGCATGCACTATACGTCACCATCAATGACATCTTACTAAATCCTGAAACACCTTACGAGAAACGCCGCCCATTCGAGATCTTTATCAACTCTAAGAACATGGATCATTTTCAATGGATCGTTGCTCTGACACGAATCATCTCGGCTGTTTTTCGCAAGGGCGGCGATGCCACTTTTCTGGTCGAAGAGCTGCGCAGTGTGTTCGATCCTCAAGGCGGCTATTTCAAACGGGGTGGAAAGTACACGCCGTCACTGGTTGCTGAGATAGGAGATGCGATCGAAGCACACATGAAAATGATCGGCATGATCCTGGAGGATGATCTCGACGATCATCAACAAAAACTGGTCGATGACAAACGCCAGGAATATAAAACCAGAATTCAGCCTGATTCTGAGGACAGTTCGACCACTGGTTTTCCCGCCGAAGCCAGACTGTGCAGCAAATGCCAGACCAAGGCTGTCGTTCTTCTCGATGGCTGCATGACCTGTCTCAACTGCGGCGACTCTAAATGTGGTTGAACGGGTTTCCGCAACACCACTGAGCGCAGTTCAATGCAGGCTAAGTTCTGATTGAGCCTCGAACAACTGTTTTCAGCGCTAGTACTATTACTACTTAAACCCCTGCCTTAACTATACGTCTGCCGATCCTGTGTCAGTCCACGACTGGGAGACGGCCTAGAGTCTCAAAATCAATGAACACCTTGGGCTAGAGAACTGTTCAATGGATCGCTCCATCTGCTGTTTAATTGAATCGACTAGATCACTACGTCGCAAACATGGATATTTAAAACGATGCCTATTCTTATGTGAACAGTTAAAGTTAAACCATGTTACATAGATACCCGTTTCGGAGAACGAGATGACTACACCGAAAACGTTCGGTTTCGACACCCTGACCCTGCACGCGGGACAACAACCCGACCCGACAACGGGTGCTCGTGCTACACCGATCTACCAAACAGCTTCTTACGTTTTCAAAAATGCCGATCATGCAGCAGCACTTTTTAACGTCGAACGCGCGGGACACGTGTATTCCAGAATCACCAATCCGACCACCGCAGTGCTGGAAGAAAGGATAGCGGCTTTAGAGGGTGGCGTCGGTGCGATCGCCACGGCTAGCGGCCAAGCAGCATGCCATCTGGCTATTGCTACTCTGATGAGTGCGGGCTCACACATCGTGTCCTCAGGTTCAATTTATGGCGGCACCCACAACCTGCTGGACTATACCTTGCGTAGATTTGGAATCGACACCACTTTTGTCGATCCTCGAGACCCGGATGCGTTTGCAGCTGCTATACGGCCCGAAACCCGCCTCTTGTTTGGTGAGACGCTCGGCAACCCTGGACTGGAAGTGCTGAACATTCCTGTCCTGGCCGAGGTTGCACACCAGCATGGCCTGCCACTCATGATTGATTCAACCTTCACCACGCCGTATTTGTGCCGTCCATTTGATCTCGGCGCTGACATTATTTTTCACTCGGCCACCAAATTCCTAAGTGGGCACGGTGTGGTCATTGGTGGTCTGCTGGTCGACAGTGGCACTTTCGACTGGGAGACCTCGGGCAAGTTCCCAACGATGACCGAACCCTATGCCGGCTTTCACAACATGAATTTCGCAGTTGAATTTGGCCCCGCAGCGTTCATCACCCGTGCCCGCAAAGAGGGTGCGAGAGACTTCGGTGCCTGTATGAGCCCGACGACGGCATTCCAGGTGCTTCAGGGAATGGAGACTCTGCCGCTTCGTATGCAGCGACATGTTGAAAACACACGGCAGATCGTCAAGTATCTGTCAGAGCACGACGCTGTGGAGTGGGTCAGTTATCCGGAACTGCCCGACCATCCGGATCACGGGTTGGCTAAAGAGATGTTACCGCGCGGTTGTGGTGCCGTTTTCAGCTTCAGTATCAAGGGCGGGCGGACTGCAGGGCAGCGATTCATCGAAAAAGTCGAGCTGCTATCACATCTTGCCAATGTTGGTGATGCCAAATCACTCGTGATTCACCCCGCCAGCACGACCCACCACCGGATGGATGCCCAGGCACTTCAGGCGGCCGGCATCTCGGAAGGACTGATTCGCTTGTCTGTAGGGCTAGAAGATCCACAGGACCTGCTGCAGGATCTAGAAGCCGCTTTAGGCGCTGCACAAAAAGCCTGAGCGCGGGAGTCTGATCAACCATGTATATCAATGCTAACCAGAAAAATATTTTCGCCTATACAGGTGCTAGGGACCATCAGTCTGAACAGGAATCGGTCGTCTTTGTACACGGGACCGGGATGGATCACACCGTCTGGGTCCTCCCCGCGCGTTTTTTTGCCCGGCATCAGTACAACGTGTTGGCGACTGACCTGCCCGGCCATGGTCGTTCCGAAGGACCTCCGCCGGATACTATCGAACATATGTCTGATGAAATCGTCGCTGCAATGGATGGGGCGAATATCGAAAAAGCTGCCTTGGTCGGCCACAGCATGGGGTCGCTGGTGACGCTTGCCCTTGCTGCTCGCTACCCGGAACGCACACGATCGTTGGCACTTATCGGTACCGCTGTACCGATGGCGGTCCACAAGTCCCTTCTGAGCAGTGCTGCACAAAACGACCACGCTGCAATCGATATGCTGACCTATTGGGGTTACAGCAAAGCCGCTCAACTTGGTGGCAATGAGAATCCCGGAATGTGGATGGTCGGCGGCACCCTGCGACTGCTTGAGCATTCAGACAACGATGTTATTCATACCGGCCTTGCAGCCTGCAATTCCTATGACACCGGGGTGGTACACGCCGAGGCTGTACAGTGTCCAACTCTATTTATTCTAGGAAACCGTGACATCATGACACCTGCCAGAGCTGGCAATGAATTGGCCGAGGTCATAACGGGCGCGCGCGTTGAGTTGCTTGAGGGTACGGGCCACTCCCTGATGATGGAACGACCCAATGATGTGCTGGATGCGCTGATTACCATCGTCTAGAACAAAAGCCCGCTTAAAGCGTCCCAAAACGAAGAAGGCCCCGAATAATCGGGGCCTTCAGGATACAACCTGCGCTATGACTGGCAGCTTACATCATACCGCCCATGCCACCCATACCGTCCATACCTCCACCTGGCATCGGTGGCATCGCCGGTTTGTCTTCGGGTAATTCAGCAACCATTGCTTCGGTCGTGATCATAAGACTGGAAATCGAAGCTGCATTCTGGAGCGCCGCCCGAGTGACCTTGGTCGGGTCCAGGATACCCATCTCAATCATATCGCCATATTCCCCAGTACTTGCGTTGTAACCGTAGTTACCGTCTTTACCAGCAACATTGTTTAAGACGACAGAGCCTTCTGCCCCGGCATTGGCAACGATCTGGCGTAGCGGTTCCTCGATGGCACGCTTGACAATGTCGACACCATGAGCCTGATCAGTATTGTCACCCTTAACACCTTCGAGTGCGCCCAAACAGCGTACCAGAGCTACCCCACCACCAGGAACCACACCTTCCTCTACTGCGGCTCGAGTTGAATGCAACGC
>LUMD01001373.1_pt1 | contig 13606 bp, 12 predicted proteins | sample 729651 | NCBI WGS metagenome assembly LUMD01 (sample SAMN03860272, study PRJNA289734) | marine metagenome | biome: seawater column; feature: ocean; material: water; isolation source: Red Sea water column Station 34 - depth 258m | place: Saudi Arabia: Red Sea | collected 2011-10-15 | depth 258 m | reverse complement strand
CCGTCACGTCGGCCGCTTCGGCACCAAGGATGAGGTGGCGCCCCTCGTCGCCCTCCTCGAGGAGGGCCTCGTCGACACCCGCATGGTGCTGGTCTGGGAGCGGGGCGTCGACCCGAAGCAGCAGAAGCTCAACGCCGTCCCCAAGTCCCTCACCGAGGCCGTCACCGCCGCCGGCGGCCGGGTGCAGGCCTGCTCGGTCGGGCGGGGACGCGCGGCCGACGACTGGCTGGCGACACGCCTCGAGGACGCCGAGGTGCGCCTCGACGGACGGGCCAGGCGCCTGATCACCGAACGCCTCGGCGAGGACCGGGCACGGGTGGTCGGCATGCTGGCCACCCTCACCGCCGTGTTCGGACCCGGCACCGAGGTCGGTGCCGGCGACGTGGCCCCCTACCTGGGGGAGGCCGGCCAGGTGCCGCAATGGGAGCTGACCGACGCCATCGACGCCGGGGACGTCCCCAAGGCCATCGACCGGCTCCACCGCATGCTGGAGGCCGGCGACCGCCACCCGCTCGGAGTCCTGGCCGCACTCCACGGGCACTACGCCGGGCTGCTGCGCCTCGACGGGGCCGGCATCGCCGACGAGCACGGCGCCGCCGAGGTGCTCGGCATCAAGGGGTTCCCGGCCAAGAAGGCGCTGACGGTCAGCCGCCGGATGGGTGGGGAGCGCATCGGCCGGGCGGTCGGCCTGCTGGCGGACGCCGACCTCGACATGCGGGGGCGCACGGCGTGGCCACCGGAACTGGTGGCCGAGGTGCTGGTGGCCCGACTGGCGAGCCTGTCCCGACCCTGACCCGGAGGGGTCGACGGGGCCGGGGAAACCGGGGGCGTCAGCCACCCAGCGAGTTGAGCCGCTTCTGCAGGCGGGCCTTGCGACGCGACGCGGTGTTGGGGTGGAGCACGCCCTGGGCGGCGGCCTTGTCGATCCGCTTCATGGCCTCGGCGGCGGCCGTGGCCTCGTCGACGGCGACGGCCGAGGCGGCCAGCCGTGCGTCCCAGGCGGCGGCGACCTCGTCGGGGCGGGCGTCGGCGTAGCGGTGCCGCCCGAAGAAGGTGAGCACCACCTGTCGGGTCATGTAGAAGGCGGTCAGCACGGCGGTCACGAGGCCGAGGGCCCAGAGCACGGGGCTCTCGTTCCAGGCGTAGGCCAGGATCTCGTCCTTCGACCAGAAGCCGGCGAAGGGCGGCACGCCGGCGATGGCGAGCCAGCCGATGATGAAGGTGGCCGACGTGACCGGCATCCACTTCCGCAGGCCGCCGTAGTGGCGCAGGTCCTGGTCGCCGTCCATGCCGTGGATGACCGACCCGGAGCCGAGGAACAGCAGCGCCTTGAAGAAGGCGTGCGTGACCATGTGGAAGATGGCCGGCACGTAGGCGCCGCAGCCCACGGCGAGGAACATGTAGCCCAGCTGGCTGACCGTCGAGTAGGCCAGCACCTTCTTGATGTCGGTCTGGGCGACGGCGATGGTGGCGGCGAACAGGGCCGTGCCGACACCCACCCAGGCGATGAGCGTGGGGACCCAGTCGGCGGCGTCGGCGATGATCGGGTTGACGCGGGTCAGCAGGTAGATGCCCGACGTGACCATGGTGGCGGCGTGGATCAGCGCCGAGACCGGCGTGGGACCGGCCATGGCGTCGGGCAGCCACAGGTACAGCGGGAACTGGGCCGACTTGCCGATCGCCCCGACGAACAGCATCACGGCGATGAACGTGGCGGTCGACTCGGCGACGCTGCCGGCGTCGGCGGCGTCGAGCACGTCGACGTACGACAGCGATCCGAACGTGAAGAACACCAGGCACATGGCGACGATCACGCCCCAGTCGCCGATCCGGTTGGTGACGAACGCCTTCTTGCCGGCGGTGGCGTTGGCCGGGTCGGTGAACCAGAACGAGATCAGCAGGTACGAGCAGGCGCCGACGCCCTCCCAGCCGAGGAAGGTCAGCAGCAGGTTGTCGCCGAGTACCAGCACCAGCATGGCGAAGGCGAACAGGTTGAGGTAGGTGAAGAAGCGGCTGAAGTCGGCGTCGCCGTGCATGTAGCCGATCGAGTACAGGTGGATCAGGGCGCCGACGCCGGTGATGAAGAGGCACATGGTCAGCGACAGCGGGTCGGCGAGGAAGCCGACGTCGACCGACAGGTCGCCGGCCGGAACCCAGGCGAACAGGGTGGTGACCGAGCGGCGGTGGTGCTCGTCGCGCGACAGCAGGTCGAGGAACACGCCGACGGTGGCGGCGAACGAGCCGACCATGGCCAGCGTGGCCAGCCAGCCGGCGCCGGGCTCGCCGAGGCGGCGGCCGGCCACGAGCAGCACGACGAACCCGGCCAGCGGGAACGCGGGGATGAGCCAGACGAGGTCGAGCACGACCTAGCCCTCCCGTCCCGCTGAACGGTGCTGCATGCCCTAGCCCTCCAGCACCGAGAGGTCGTCGGCGGTGGCGCCCATGCGGCGGCGGGTGATCGCCACCACGATCGCCAGGCCGATCACGACCTCGGCGGCGGCGACCACCAGCACGAAGAACACGGACAACTGTCCACCCAGGTCGCCCAGCTCGTCGCCGAGGCTGACGAAGGTGAGGTTGACGGCGTTGAGCATCAGCTCGACGCACATGAACATCACCAGCGGGTTGCGGCGGATCAGGAGGCCCACGGCGCCGATCGTGAAGAGCACGGCGCCGAGGGTGAGGTACCAGGTGACGGTGACGTCCACTATGCGTCACCCCCCTCTTCGGCCTCGGCGGCCCCGCCGGTCCCGTCGGCGGACTCGTCATCTGCGCCCTCGGCCACCTCGTCCTCGGCGGCGGTGGCCACGACCGGCAGCGGCTGGAGCGGGCCGCGGACCTTGCGGGCAAGCACGACGGCGCCGACCACCGCCACGGTCAACAGCAGTGCGGTCAGCTCGACGGCGAAGACGTGGTCGGTGAACAGCTCGATGCCGAGCCGCCGGGCGTTGTCGGCGGCACCGCCCAGCTCGGCATTGGCGGACCGGACGCCGGTCGGGCCGCCGACGGCGATGAGCATGGCCGTGAGCGTGGTGCCGAGGATGCCGGCGCCGATCACGACGGCCAACGGCCGCTGACCCGCGATGGGCTCGACGCCCAGGTCCTCGGCCCGGTCGACACCCAGCAGCATGATCACGAACAGGAACAGGATGACGATGGCGCCCGCATAGACGATCACCTGCACGGCGGCGAGGAACGTGGCCTCCAGTAGCACGAACAGGACGGCCACGCCGAAGAGGGTCTCGACGAGGAACAGGGCGGCGTGCACCGGGTTGCGGGCCAGCAGCACCCCGAAGGCGCCCGACAGCACGATCACGGCGCTGATGATGAAGACGGCGGCGTCCATCAGGCGTCGCCCCCCGCATCTTCTCCGGGGTCTCCAGGGTCACCGGCACCAGTCGCCTCGGGGGCGCGCATGCCGTAGCCGAGTTCGCCGGACCAGGACACCCGGCCGACGTAGGCCGCCGAGCCCGACGCCGACGTGGCACGCATCCAGGCCGACGTGTGCTCGTCCTCGCCGGGGCGCCAATCCTCCCACGGCAGGTGCTGCGGCCGACCGGTCTCGCCGTCGACCAGGAGTCGCAGGTAGTTGATCTCGTAGACGAACCCGTAGCGCTCGCCGGGCGAGACCGGGTCGTCGGGCGGGTTGTCGGCGCCGCGGACGTAGATGCAATTGGCCGGACAGACGCCGGCGCAGAGTTCGCAGCCGATGCACTTCTCCATGCCGTCCTCGTACCGGTTGAGGACGTGCCGGCCGTGCAGGCGTTCGGGCTTGGCGCGCTTCTCGTCCGGGTACGGCACGGTGACGCGCTGCTCCCAGAGCTTTCGGAAGGTGACGGCGAAGCCGCGGAAGTAGCCCATCAGGCACCGTCCCCGGCGGCGTCGAACTCGTCGGCCAGGCGGTCGGCCCGGGCCTTGCGGATCGCCCCGCCCAGCAGCAGGGCGCCCGCCCAGAGCGACACCACGCCGACCAGCACGATCGGCACGGCCGACCAGCCCCGGTCGCGACCGATGTTGAGCGCCGCCACCAGCAGGAACCAGCCCAGCGCCAGCGGGATCAGGACCTTCCAGCCCAGGTCCATGAGCTGGTCGTACCGGAACCGCGGCAGCGTGGCCCGCAGCCACACGAAGGTGAACAGGAAGGCGCCGACCTTGAGCAGGAACCACAGCGATCGCCGACATGGTGATCACGTTCATGAACTCAGCGAGGAAGAACAGGGCGAACCGGATCGAGCTGTACTCCGTGTGGAAGCCGCCGACCAGCTCCTGCTCGGCCTCCACCAGGTCGAACGGGGGCCGGTTCAACTCGGCGGTGCCGGCCACGAGGAACACGAGGAACGGCACCACGCCGGTGCTGAGGACGTTCCAGTCCCCGTTGGCCTGGTCGGCGACGATGCCGTGCGTCGACAGCGTGCCGTTGGTGAGGAACACGGCGGCGATGGCGAGGCCGAGGGCGGCCTCGTAGCTGACCATCTGGGCCGACGCCCGGACCGAGCCCAGCAGCGGGTACTTCGAGCCCGACGACCAGCCGGCCAGCATCACGCCGTAGACGGCGACCGACGAGAGGGCGAGGAACAGCAGGATGCCCATGGGCGGGTCGGCGACCTGGAGGAAGGTTCGGTTCCCGAACCAGCCCACGGTGCCGTCGCCACCGCGGAAGTCGCCGCCCACCGGGACGATGGCGAAGACGAGGAACGCCGGGACCAGCGACAGGTAGGGCGCCAGCTTGAAGACCTTGCGGTCGGCCGCCTCCGGGACCAGGTCCTCCTTGAAGAACAGCTTGATGCCGTCGGCGAGCGTCTGGAGGATCCCCCACGGACCGGCCACCGCCGGACCGATCCGGTTCTGCATGTCGCTGATGAGCTTGCGCTCGAACCAGACCATCAGCATCACGGCGACCATCAGCAGGGCGAACGACACCACCACCTTGAGCAGCACGATCAGGACGACCTCGAGGTCGACGGGTCCGACGAGGAGCGGATCGGCGGCGAGGACCATCAGACCGGCACCACCGTCAGGTCGACCACCGGGGCGGCGGCGTCGATCAGGGCACCGGCCGACACGCCGTCCTGGTTGAACGCCACGTGGGCGGTGCCCTTGCCGACCCGCGGGTCGGACACCACGGTGACCGTGGCCTCGCCCCGGGGGCCGCGCACGCCGATGGTGTCGCCTTCGGCGACGCCCAGCGAGGCGAAGTCGGTGGGCTCGAGGGCCAGATGGGCGGAGGCCGCCAGGCCGGACATCGAGCGGCTGTGTGCGCACATCGTGCCCCGGTCGAACATCGAGCGGGTGACAACCAACCGGTAGGAGTTCTTGTCGTGGCTGGGCACCTCGACAACGGCGGGTCGGGTCAGCGCCATCCCGCCCTCCACGAGGATGCCCTCGCGGGTGGAGGCCGACAGCGTTTCCGGGTCGACGTGGGCGTGGATCGGCGAGACGGCGGCCAACTCGGCGAGGGCGTCGTCGGGCGAGGCGATGCCGAGGTCGGCGCCGAGGCGGGCACCGATGGCCGACGCGATCATCCAGTCGGGCCGGCAGGTGCCTGGCGGGGTCACCTTGCGGGAGAGAACGCTGACGCGGCCCTCCAGGTTGGTGACGGTGCCGTCGGTCTCGGTCGGGGCCGTGGCCGGGAGGACGATGTCGGCTTCGGCGACGGTCGGCGTGGCGAAGAGGTCGCAGGCGATGACGGTGCCGGCCCCCTCGAGGCCCCGTCGGGCCAGGTCGTGGTCGGGAACGTCGGCGAGCACGTCGGCGCCCAGCAGCACCAGCACGTCGACGTCTCCGTCGGCGGCCGCCCGCAGGGTGGCGAGGGCGTCGCGGCCGGCCGTGCCCGGGGTGGACGGCCAGGCCTCAGCGAAGCGGGAGCGACCCTCGGCGAGGCCGACACGGCCCGGCAGCAGGCCGGGGGCCAGGCCCAGGTCGAGGGCGCCGTGGACGTTGCCGCGGCGCAGCAGTGACAGGAAGCGGGCGTCGGCGATCCGGTCGTGGAGGGCCAGCGCCGCGTCGACGACCGTGCCGGGCGACTCGGCCAGCGACTGGCGACCGAGCAGCACGGTCACGGTGCGGTTCTGGCCGAGGGCCGCCTCGGAGATGACGGCGCCGGCGGCTCTGGCCTCTTCGACGGTGACACCGCCGACCGGGGCGGTGCCGCCCTCACCGAACATGGCCCGGACGACGTCGGCGGCCTCGCCGGGACGCACCCGCAGCGAGTGGGTGGCGAAGGGCGTCATGCCCGTGGCACGGGGCGACAGTTCGACGAGCGTGGCGCCGTCGTGGACGACGGAGTGGCGGAGCCGCAGGTAGAGGGCGCCCAGCTCCTCCTTGGGGTCGGGCCCCAGCAGGACGATCATGCCGCCGGGGGCGCAGGCCTCGTCGATGGTGGCACGGGGCAGGCCCAGCACGACCTCGGCGGGGAGGCCGTCGCCCAGTTGGGCGTCGACGTGGTCGGTGCCGATGACGCCCTTGGCCAGCTTGGCCCAGGCGTACTGCGACTCGTTGGTGAGGCGTGCGCCGCCCAGCACGGCTACCCGGTCCGGGTCGACGCCGTCGAGGGAGTCGGCCACGGCATCGAGGGCGGCGCCCCAGCCGGCGGGGGCCAGCTCGCCGTCGTCCCCACGCAGCAGTGGCCCGGACAGGCGGTCCTCGTGGTCGTAGGCCTCGAAGGCGAAGCGCTCCTTGTCGGAGAGCCAGCCCCAGTTGACGGCGTCGGCGTCGACGCCCTGGAAGCGCAGCACCCGGTCGCGCGACGACTGGACGGCGATGCGGCTGCCGACGCTGTCGACGACGCTGGTCGACTCGACCTCCTCGAGGTCCCAGGGCCGGGCCTTGAAGCGGTACGGCGCGGCGGTCAGAGCGCCGACCGGGCAGAGCTGCACCGTGTTGCCGCTGAAGTACGAGCTGAACGGCTCGTCCGGGAAGGTGTTGACCTCGGTGTGGGCGCCCCGGCCCTGGAAGTGGATCAGGGTGTCGCCGGCGACCTCGTCGGCGAAGCGGGTGCAGCGGTCGCAGAGGATGCAACGCTCCCGGTCCAGGAACACGACGTCGTTGACCGGGATCGGCTTCTCGAAGTGGCGCTTCTCCTCGACGAACCGGCTCTCGCCCGGCCCGAACGCCATCGTCATGTCCTGGAGGGGACACTCCCCGCCCTTGTCGCACACCGGGCAGTCCAGCGGGTGGTTGACGAGCAGGAACTCGAGCACGCCGTCCTGGGCCTTGCGGGTGCGCTCCGACTCGGTGTCGACGACCATGCCCGACGAACACGGGACCATGCACGACGGCTGCAGCGCCGGGCCGCGGCCGGTGTCGACCTCGACGAGGCACATCCGGCACATGCCCACCGGCTCCAGCCGGTTGTGGTGGCAGAAGCGCGGGATGTAGGTGCCGGCCCGTTCACAGGCCTCGATGAGGAGCTCGCCGGGGCGGGCCTCGACCGGGCGGCCGTCGACCGTGATCTCCACAGGGGTGCCCTGGTCGCTCATGCCGGGGCTTCCTCGCCCACGGGTGCCGAGGCAACCGGGATGCCCTCGCGTCGGGTGATCCTCGCCTCGAACTCGTGGCGGAACCGGCGCAGCGCCGACGTGATGGGCGCCACCGACGACGGGCCGAGCGGGCAGATCGTCGTCTGGCGGGGCGGGAACGGCACGGCCTCGAGACCCTCGGCGGGATGGGCGGCGGTCGGATACGGGCCGGGGCTGATGTTGTCGCCGATGTCGAGCAGCAGGTCGAGGTCCGACGGGCGGCCGTGGCCGTCGTGAATGCGCTCGAGGACCTGCTCCTCCCAGCTGGTGCCCTCCCGGCACGGCGAGCACTTGCCGCACGACTCGCGGGCGAAGAACCGCACGACCCGCAGGCAGGCCTTCACGGCGTCGGTCGTGTGGTCCATGACCACGATGGCGCCCGAGCCCAGCATCGAGCCGGCGGCACCGACGTCGCGGGCCTCGAGCGGCAGGTCGAGCTGCTCCTCGAAGAACCAGGGGGCCGAGCCGCCGCCGGGGATGAACATCTTGAGGTCGTTGCCGTCCCGGATGCCCCGGCAGAAGTTGTCGCCGTAGAAGAGGTCCCGGAAGGTGGTGACGCCCTGCTCGACCTCGTAGACGCCGGGCCGCACGACGTGGCCGGACACGGCGAACAGACGGGTCCCGGGCGACGCCTCGGAGCCATAGCCCCTGTAGGCGTCGGCACCGTGCTCGAGGATCCACGGCAGGTTGGCCAGCGTCTCGACGTTGTTGACGATCGTGGGCTTGCCGTAGAGGCCGATGGCGGCCGGAAAGTACGGCGGCTTGAGGCGGGGCATGCCCCGGTTGCCCTCGAGGCTCTCGATGAGGGCGGTCTCCTCGCCGACGATGTAGGCACCGGCGCCCCAGTGGAGGGTGAGGTCGACCGAGAAGTCGGTGCCGAGGACGTTGCGGCCGACGTAGCCGGCGGCGTAGGCGTCGTTGAGGGCGGTGGCGAGCCGCTCCTGGGCGAGGGCCATCTCGCCGCGGACGTAGAGAAAGCACTGCGACAGGCCGAGGGCGTAGCAGGCGATGAGGCAGCCCTCGATGAGCTGGTGGGGGTCGCGCTCCATGAGGAGGCGGTCCTTGTAGGTGCCGGGCTCGGACTCGTCGCCGTTCACGACGAGGTAGCGCGGCCAGACGCCCTCGGGGCAGAAGCCCCACTTGACGCCGGCCGGGAAGCCGGCGCCGCCGCGTCCCAGCAGCGTGGCGTCCCGGACCTCGCCGTGGACGTCGTCGGGGGCGCGGCCGAGGGCCGTCCGCAGGCCCACGTAGGCGCCGGTGGCGAGGGCCCGCTCGAGCGTGTGCGAGTCCTCGTACGGGAAGCGGGCGCTGATCAGCTTGGGCCCGTCGTTGGCGACGAAGCCGGCGGCGTGGGGCACGTAGCCCATCCCGGCGGGGTGCACGGTCGTCGGCTCAGGCATCGGAGTCTCCGTCCGCCGGCAGGCCGGTGCGCAGCCAGACGGGGGCGCCGTCGGCCTCCTCGGGCGGGACCACGCCGGCCCGGCGGTCGTCGGGGACGTGCTGGCGGACCCGGCCGAGCGTGCCGTGCACGGGCAGGTGGCCGTCGTCGCCCTGGCCGCCGCGGGCCAGCGGGCTGCGGCCGTTGCGCAGGTCGTCGACGACGGCGTCGAAGGTCTCGGTGGTCGCCCGGTGGAAGTACCGGTAGTTGACCGTGAAGCCAAGTGACTCCTCGACGTGGTGGAGCAGCTCCTCGCCGCCGAGCAACTGGCAGGAGATGTTGGTGCACACGTTGACGACGTAGGACCCGACCGGGTGGAACTTGAACATCTCGTAGAAGGAGCCGGTGCCGAGCACCTCGGCGGGCGTGGTGCCCGTGAGTTCGGCGATCTCGCGCATGGCGTCGCGGGTGATCCATCCCTCCTGCTCCTGGGCGAGGTGCAGCAGCGGGATCACCGCCGACCTGGGGCGCGGGTAGCGGGCGATGATCTCGGCGGCGGTGCGGGCATTGGCCTCGGTGAACCAGCCCATCAGCGGTCCACCTCGCCCATGATCGGGTCGACCGAGGAGATGAGGGCGACGGCGTCGGCGACCAGCCGGCCGTGCATGAGGTGCGGCAGGGTCTGGAGGTTGACGAAGCTGGGTCCGCGGATGTGCATCCGGTGGGGCTTCGGGCCGCCGTCGGACACGATGTAGCAGCCCAGTTCACCGCGGGGCGACTCGACGGCGGCGTAGGTCTCGCCGGCCGGCACGTGGAAGCCCTCGGTGAACAGCTTGAAGTGGTGGATCAGCGCCTCCATCGACTCGTCGATGCGGGCACGCGGCGGCGGGGTGACCTTCTTGTCCTGGGTGCGGTGGTCGCCGTCGGGCATCAGGTCGAGGATCTGCTCGACGATGTGCAGCGACTGGCGGATCTCCTCGAGGCGGACGGCGAAGCGGTCGAAGGCGTCGCCGTGGGCGCCGACGACGACGTCGAAGTCGACCTGGTCGTAGGCCAGGTACGGCTCGTCGCGGCGCAGGTCCCAGTCGTAGCCGGTGGCCCGCAGGATCGGGCCGGTGGCCGACAGCGCCAGCGCCTCGGCCGGTTCGAGCACGCCGACGCCCTGAAGGCGCTCCCGGAAGATGGGCTGGCCGTTGAGCAGGACCTCGTACTCGTCGAGCCGCGGCGGGATCAGCTCGAGCAGATTGCGGACGTCGTCCTGCCAGCCGGCCGGCAGGTCGGCGGCGACGCCGCCGGGGCGGATGTAGTTGTGGTTCATCCGCAGCCCGGTGACCGCCTCGAAGAAGCGCAGCACCTCCTCGCGCTCCCGCCAGCCGTAGATCATCATCGAGACGGCGCCCAGGTCCATGCCGTTGGTGGCCTGGAAGAGCAGATGGGAGGCAACCCGGTTGAGCTCGCACATCAGCATCCGTATCCACGTGGCCCGCGGCGGCACGTCGATGCCGAGCAACTGTTCGGTGGCCAGCGAGAACACCAGCTCGGAGAACAGCGGCGAGGCGTAGTCCATGCGGGTGACGTTGGTGGCGCCCTGGATGTAGGTCAGGTTCTCGCCGGTCTTCTCCATGCCGGTATGGAGGTAGCCGATGACCGGCTTCGAGCGCAGGACGGTCTCGCCCTCCATCTCGAGCAGCAGCCGCAGCACGCCGTGGGTGGACGGGTGCGACGGGCCCATGTTGAGGATCATCCGCTCGTCGGCCTGCTCGCCGGTGTCCGGATCGGTCGGGGCCAGGGCCAGGTCGGCGGCCTCGGCCTCGGACATGCGCAGCACGGCGCTGCCGTCGCGGCGACGGACGCGCCCGTCGTCGCCGAGGTCGGTGGCGGCAACCGCTGCGGCGAGGGTGGCCTCGTCGGCAGGTGCTCCGGAGGTCGTCGCCACGGCGTCGTCACTCATCGGCGGTCCGGAGAGGCCTTGAACTGGACGGGGATGCCGCCGATGCCCTCGTCCTTGCGCAACGGGTGGCCGACCCAGTCCTCGGGAAGCAGGATCCGGCTCGGGTCGGGGTGGCCGTCGAAGGCGACGCCGAACAGGTCGAAGGCCTCGCGCTCCATGGCCTCGGTGCCCGGGTACAGGTCGAAGAGGGACGGCAGGACCGGATCGTCGGCGGGGACCTGGACGCGCAGCCGGACGCGGGAGCGGCGGGCATGGTCGAACAGGCCGACGACGACCTCGAAGCGCTCCGGCTCGACGCCCTCGGGCAGGTCGGTGCGCCCTGGATGGGTCAGGTAGTCGACGACGGTGACGTCGGTGGCGACCAGGTGGCCCTCGTCGCGCAGCGACTCGACGGTGGCCAGGTAGGCGTCGCGGGCGACGTGCAGCACATCCTGTCCGGACGGGCCGGTCGCCGGGAACACGGCGGGAACGTCGGCCTCGGCGGCCTCGGTGTCGCTCACGGGGCCTCCCCCGGCGCCGGCTCGGCCAGGTCGATGGCGGCGCCGCCGCCGGTGGCGGCCCGGCGGCGGGTCAGCTCGCCGCTGCGGATGTTGTCGTGCAGCGTCAGGATGGCGTGCATCAGCGTCTCGGGGCCCGGGGGGCAGCCCGGGGCGTAGACGTCGACGGGCACGACCTGGTCGACGCCCTGCACGATGGCGTAGTTGTTGAACATGCCGCCCGACGAGGCGCAGACCCCCATCGAGATGACCCACTTGGGTTCCATCATCTGGTCGTAGATCTGGCGCAGGACCGGGGCCATCTTCTGGGAGACCCGACCGGCCACGATCATCAGGTCGGCCTGGCGGGGCGACGCCCGGAAGACCTCCATGCCGTAGCGGGCCAGGTCGTAGTGGGCGGCGCCGGTGGCCATCATCTCGATGGCGCAGCAGGCCAGGCCGAAGGTGGCGGGCCAGCAGCTCCGGGCCCGGGACCACTTGACGAGGTCCTCGATGCGGGCGGTGACGAAGTTGTGCTCCAGCCCCTCGAGGCCCTCGTCGAGGACCCCGGAGACGTCGCCGAGGACGGGGACGCGTGCCATCAGGCGGCCTCCCCCGCTGCGGGGTCGGTCGTGCCGGCGCGACCCTCGAGGCCGACCTGGCGCACGCCCGGCCGGACCACCTCGCCGCCGAAGCGGCGGGACATCGACCGACGCACCTCGGCGATCGGCCCCCACTCGAGGGCGCCGTTGCCGATGAGGTACAGGAACGACTCGAACACCGCCAGCGAGAAGATCAGCACGGCGACCAGTCCGAACAGCCCGATCTCCCGGTGGGCGATCGCCCACGGATAGAAGAAGATGATCTCGATGTCGAAGACGATGAAGATCATCGCGACGAGGAAGAACCGCACCGGGAAGCGCTCGGGCGTCTCTCGGGACGGGATGATCCCGCACTCGTAGGGGGCGCGCTTCTTGTCGTGGGGGCGTCGGGGGGCGAGCAGGCCGGAGGCCACGAAGCTGAGGGCCGCGAAGACTACGGCGAGGACGAGCAGTGCCACGATGGGCAGGTACTGCCCCAACATCTCAACACACCACCCTTCCGTTGTTCGCGCCGGTGCCAGCCACGGTCACCGGCTCAGGCCCTTGCCGCCTCGAACTCCTCGCGGTTGGCCATGAACTCCTTGTCGCGGACGTGCATCCAGTAGCACAGGGCGACGAAGATCAGGAGGGAGCCGATCGTGACCAGGGCCGGCCGCAGCCGGACGGCACCCAGATCGCGGACCATGACCACCGAGATGACCGGCTCGTTGTCGTCGACCACCGGTCGGGGCGGGGCCTCGCCGGGGATGGCCGGCTGGTCGAGGACCCGCTGGAGTTGCACCACCGCGTAGCGCGTGGGGTGCACGATGCGCGCCGAGTTGGAGATCCAGCGCGTGATGCGGTCGATCCGGCTGGGATCCTCCTGCAGGCGTGGCTTGCCGCCGGTGGCGTAGGCGTCGAGCAGCTTGAAGTCGGCGGGGCTGACGAACCCCAGGTCGGGGTGGGCCAGGATGTCGGCCGTGGCCTGGGCCTGGGCGTCACCGGCGTCGGTGGTGGGCAGCAGCCGCCAGCCGTTGAGGTCGGTCCAGCCGGCGGCGGCCACCGCATCGGGGGCCACGGCGGCCAGCTCGGACCGGGTGATGGTCTCGTTGCGCAGCTGCCGGTCGGCCTGCAGTGCTCCGAGTTCCTCAGCCGAGAGGTCCGGGTTGTCGGCTGCACTGGGCAGGGTGTCGAACTCGGCCACGGCCACGGCATCGCCCGAGGCCACCACCAGCTCGTAGGCGGTGGGCATCTCCTCCGGGTTGGGCAGCAGTCGGGCCTCCATCAGGCCGCTGGCGCCGAGGTCGCCCACGTTGATGTCGACGGTCTTCCAGCTCGGCGAGTCGCCCTTCCAGCCCGAGCCGTACATCCACCATGCGCTCCCCAGGATGACCATCCAGCCCATCAGGGCGGCAGCCGACATGAGGGTGGCCAGGCGGATGCCCGAGTTGGTGGCGACGATGAGCCAGACCGAGCCCATCAGGACGGCGAAGCCGGTGGCGACGGTCAGGATGCCCCGGATCTCGGGATCCCAGGCCAGCCCGGCCAGCGTGACCAGGGTGTCCATCAGAGGCTCCTCTCGTACGCCACGATGGCGGCGATCTGCTCCGGGCTGAGGATGCGCGACCGCACGACGGTGCCGATCACGTCCAGGTCGTCGGCCCGACCGCCGAAGCCGGGCATGGCGCCGGTACCCGATCGGG
>LUMD01000497.1_pt1 | contig 13671 bp, 9 predicted proteins | sample 729651 | NCBI WGS metagenome assembly LUMD01 (sample SAMN03860272, study PRJNA289734) | marine metagenome | biome: seawater column; feature: ocean; material: water; isolation source: Red Sea water column Station 34 - depth 258m | place: Saudi Arabia: Red Sea | collected 2011-10-15 | depth 258 m | reverse complement strand
ACTTACCATTGCTTGACGATTAGTTTGACCTTTAAGGGGACCTTCATTGATCACCCAGTGTAGCTTTTTATCCTCAAATTGAGCGATTTCAAAATCAGCTTCACCTGAGTCACAGTATACAATTTGTCGTCCTCTGGCGGGGAGTTGCATGAGGGCGTAGGTATATGTCCAATGACAAGGATTCCATAAATACTTTTTTCCATTGACCTCCTTAGTAATACAATCGGCATCTGAGGCGTCTATTTCATCTTCTTCAGAAAGATACTCCCAATCGGCCGCAAAGTTATGCAAGTGCACAAGTTCCGCATAGCTGGTGTTCGCAAGGTGCGCATCGGGAGGGAAAATCCAATCTCTTGATCGCTTTGTATATTCATAGGGTAATGCTAGTTTATCAGTCTCGCCACGATAGATAGGGGGAGCAATTTCGCTGTCGAAATTAACATAGCGGAATGGATTTCTGGCGTTCCCAACCCGGCTAATTTCTCCGGTATCAGGATCTTCTATCGTCATGTAAGTTTCTAGGATCCATTTTAAGAACTCAGTTACAGAGGCCAGCCACTTCTTTTTCCTTGTGACCGATGTGGTGTTAAGTAAATCAACAAAAGCATTTACTGGAGGATCTTTTACCACAAGAAAATCAAGGGGCGAATAAGGGAGTTTTTGCGGAACAATATATTCTCGAACAAATTCACATAGATCTTTTTCCTTAGTATCACCTGCACGGGCAGACTTCAGGAATTCACAAATATATTCTCCCCAGCCTGTTAGTTCAGGATCAAAATACCTCACTTTGTATGGTGCAGGGGTCCCGAAGTAGTCATACCAATGAATCCAGCCTTGGTCTTTGTATACTTCATGGGGCGTTCTGGGTAGGCGAGGGTCGGCTAGCTTAATGCACAACTGTTTGTACGCATTTATCGTTGTAATCTTGTAATTATGAGTTATTTCTCTAGCTGTTTTAAAATCATATGGCGTAGGTATGTCTAGCAGTTGAAACCAGCTTACCCATTCATCAGCAAACTTTTTATCTGGCTTTGAGGGTAAAAAAGGGAATTCTGACCTGATTTCACGATAATGTTTTGAATTGCGGATTTGAAGGATTTTGCACGCGCGTTTGAGTTCATCAAGTGTTTTTATCATGTAGGGCAATAAAAACTGTTTCCACCCTCGCCACTCTGATGGATATTGCTTAAGTGGACATTGCGGTAGCCGCGGATCTTCTTGATATCGCGACACATACTCCATGCTATTAGCGATCCCCAGTTTTGCAGCAGAATTCTTAGCATCCTTGTAAGCTGTGTACAGTCGCTTTTCAGGAAAGCCAACGAAGTCGCTCCACCCAAGCCATTCTTCATTATAAAATTTATAAGGGGATGACGGTAAATTGTTTACCTCCTTATACCGGTGCTGGTATTCTGTAAACGTAGTGATATTCAGCTTTCTCACCACTTTTTTTGCTTCACTGAAGCCGAGCATTTGCTGGCCTAAAAAGTCTTTCCACGATACCCATTCGGAAGCGAAATATTTTCTAGGATTGCTCGGCAACCTAGGATTTCTCTCCTTTTCTAGCATGTATTCACTTGCACGTTTTAAACCCAATTCAGCGATTACTTTGCGCGCTTCTTTGAAGGTATATAAAGGTAACTCATTTCGCAAAAAGTGGGACCATGACATCCAGTCACTTCTATATCTTTCGTCTGGTGCACTAGGTAGTCGGGGGTCTACTTTATAAAGCTCTCGATATTCTTTATGTGTATTTATTGATAAACGCTGCGTCGCTTGCTGGGCTTCACCTAGGTTTGGATATGGTGCTTCGGAGCCAGCAATATATTTTTTTTGAGGTGGCTCTCGTGGTTCTTTATTGCTCTTTGCAACACCTGTGAAGTATTCCCAGCCTTGCCAATTATTCTTATATTTTGACTCTGGAGATGAGGGTAATCTAGGATCCTGTTTATACCTGTTTATGTAATCAACGCGCCCTTGGATGCCTAGTTTAACGGTAGCTTGTCGAGCCTCTTCATGAGTCGGATATAAGGTCCTATTAGTACCTAAAAATTGCTTCCATCCACCCCACTCGTTCGGGTAAATAGTATCTGGTTGTGATGGTAAAAGAGGATCTTCTTTTCGTGTATAGGCGTACGCTGTCTTGGATTTGATACCTAGATTCTTTGCACTTTTCTGAGCTTCTGCATAAGTTGAGTAGAAATAAGTACTGGTCTTTCCCAAATAATTATCCCACCCTCGCCATTCATCTGTATATCTCGTTGCTGGGCTACTGGGAAGAAGTGGATCGCTTTTGTACCTAAGGTTATAGTCTATTTGGCTGGAAATGCCGAGTTTCTTTGCGGCGATTTTAGCTTCTTCAAAGCTATAAAATTTAGAACTTCTACTCATTTGCAATGTTCCTCATCAATTTTCGAACATCGTCTTCATGTGGTTGGGTATAGGTGTTGCTGCTCACCGGGCTTTTGTGATGCATACTTTTTTGAATTGTTGTATTACTCAGCCCAGCGTTTTTTAATCTATATCCGTAGCTATGTCTGTGAGCGTGTGGAGATAGTCCTGATGCTTTTGAAGGAGCCAGACTGATCCGTTCTAACGCACGGTCATATTTGTCCTTAAAGTTCTTTCTGGTCTCTGGCCCCCCTCGACGATTACAAAACAAGTAAGGATGTTCAGAGGTACTAGGACGCTGGCCAGATGCTAAATATTTTTGCAATGTTAGAAGAAAGAGGATTGCGGCTTGATGAGGGAAAAAAAGCACAGTAAAGGAGCGATTCTTCGATGTTAACAATGGAGTTTTCCAACCAGAATGTATCGTTTTAGATTTTGGGTAAAGATTTCTAGGTTGGAGCCCGTATTTAACATTTAGATAATGAGCTCTGTTATTGAACTGCATTTCAGGAGCATGGCCGTCGCTTGGATGGAAAACCGATACTATTGCCGAGTTATCCGTGGTATCAATTGACACATCTTCTACGTAAATATGAAAGCATTCTGACAATCGAAGTCCTCCATAATGCATAAGAAGAACGATAAGGTGAGCGCAGTAATCGGGCTCATCAACAGCCTTAATGCGGCTTCCGTCTTGAACCTTTCTTTTAAGTCGTAAGCCGGACTCGAGTAATCGGTTTAATTGCTCATCTGGAAATCGTTTCGAAGATTCAATCGCGAACATATGGGGGTTATAGGATCGTATTTCTCTTTCGGAAAACATCTCTGGTTGCGATTGTGGAGAAGATAGGTGATTTAGAAAAAGGTTGGCTTGACGCCGATAGTAGCTGCACCATAGCAGACGCTGTTCGGCTGTACTTGCTTTTCTAAAGGGACTTATGGTGGGTAGATCAGTTCCATTGAGGAAATCCAAGTGATCACAATACGCGTTTATATGACCTAAAAGCGCGTTAACAACTTCAACTCGCTTAGGTTTCCAATATAAGCCTGATGGGTCATCACCCAAAGTATCAATTGTTCCTACAGACAAACTCAAAGAGAAAGAACGAAGTAATTCAGTAGAAGTCGAAAAGCTTGTTTGATTCGCGTTGATATATTCAAGTAGCAACTTAATTGCCTGAACGCTTTTTTCACGCCAACTAGGAGATTTGGTATATCGTGCGAACAAGAATCTTAGATGGGATAGGAGCAAACCCGACTCGGTAAAGAGTGCAGGCAAAGTTAAAGATCTGCCAGATTTATCCGCCCTATATTCGACTAGTTTTTTGATGACGTACGCCATAAGAGCAACATAAATTTGACTTGTTTCAGATCGATATTGCCCTACGCTAACAATCAAATCAAATTAATGAATCATTATTTCTCATATTGTTCGTTTTTTCATATGAAAAAAATTTTTTTTAGTGAAAAGTTGAAATGCCTGCATAAAATTTTAAATGCACATCAAGACAAAGGTTTTACCGTACTTGCTCTTATGACTTCTTCACTGCGCTAAGGAATATGTTAGTTTCACAATTAAGCGGGCTATATCAAATAGGCCTGCACAATTAAGCTTGCTAAGTCTAAAATCTAAATAAAAATCTTCCGATCACAGGATGCGATTCCCCCCTAACAACCCCACGAGCACCATGAGCACCATTGAGCACACTGAAGCACCAGCAGCACATTGAGCACATATGAGCACGCAAATTCATTTAAGTGATTGATAAGTAAATACTAATAAATGCCACAATAGTTTAAATGGAAATTTATTTGCAATTAAATTGTCCAGATGTAATATTTATTACATCTAACCATTAGAAATTGAACTGTGAGTAAGTCTTGAAATGGCCCTTGCAAACACTTAAATCATTGATTAAAAAGGGTTTTAGCATGACACTAAGAGTGTAGAAAGTTGTTCGAGCAAGAAGGCCGTCATATGTTGGTGTCCAAAGCCACAATCTGACATGTCGGTAATTGCGGAAAGTGTCCAAAACTATTCCACATTAGCAACTTTTACAATTCGCTGGCTTGATTGCAAACCTGCAAGTTGGGTGTCCAAAGCTCGATACGATTGTAGTAGCAATAGTTTAGCTTCCAAACCTAAACGCCCAAGCCAGCAACAACATTTGAATAAGAGGTACAGCTAATGAACATAAAACAAAAGGCAGCAAGGTCCACTAAAGTTAAAAAGCAAAAGATGGCTCTTAGAGAACAGGTGTGGGGTAAGGTTGACGAATCTCGTTTGTGGGATAGAACAAAAAATAATGGCTTCACTACCTTGCCAAGAACGTTTCCATTGCTAGCTCAAATAATGGATGACCTTGCAGACAAGGGAAAGCCGGTATTTAACACATATTTAGCCCTATGGTGCCGAGTGTTCGATGAGTCATTCATTGAAATCAAAAGCCCAATACAACTAGCCACAGAATCAGGGTTTGCAAGTCAACGAGCGGTTACGACCTGGAATGGCAGAATGTCAAAACTTGCTGAGTTGGGTTTTATTGAAGTTGAATCTGGTCCTTTGGGCGAGTTTCAATATGTTTTGATTTACAACCCTTACATACTAATCAAAGAGTATTATGATAAAGGAGAGGTTCAAAAAGGAAAATATTTAGCCCTCTTTACAAGATCACAAGAAGTTGGGGCTACGGACTTAGAATAGGACACTTGATACTTTCTTATAAAGCAAGCCCAACATATTAATATTCTGATTTGTTATTCAATTTCAGTTAATAAATTCTCGGAAAGAGTTGATAGTAAAAAAGTAGGTTCAAGTATACCCCCTTGATTTCCAAGAAACTCAAGAACGCCACCGTTTCACACTATTGGTAAATGCAAAATAGTACATTTCGGGTAGGGGTAATATTATCAGTACAATAAGAAGAAGCTGCGAGAAATAGACCGCCGCGTGCGCTATCTTCGCAAATGCTTGGAAAACCTTAAGGTTGTGGACTACGACCCACAGCAAGAAGGAAAAGTCTTCTTTGGCGCCTGGGTCGAAATTGAAAATGACGCGGGCAAAGTAATGGAACTAAGGCTCGTAGGCTACGATGAAATTTTCGGCCGAAAAGACTACATTTCTATCGACTCTCCTATGGCAAGAGCATTGCTGGGCAAAGAAGAAGACGATGAGTTTGTTGTGAAGACTGAAACGGGCACCAAAGAGTGGTGGATAAACCGTATTTGGTACGATTCAACAGACAAATTGTGAACCGTGATATGCGCCAATAAATTACTCGTTGATGACGTAATGATCAGACGACTTCCCCTACACCGCGGTGATATACTCACCGCTCATATTTTCACTACGAACGCTGTGTATATAAGCCTTTCGCACACCGTTTATTCGCCATTGCCTAACGCGAATTTTTAGTATCTTAGAGCGACTTATGATTATCAATAAAATTGCAGATGAACTTAGCGTTCAACCTTCGCAAGTAACTGCCGCCGTTAAACTTCTTGATGAAGGGGCTACCGTACCTTTTATCGCGCGTTATAGAAAAGAAGTGACACAAGGCCTTGATGACACGCAGCTGCGTACCCTAGAGCAGCGCTTAACTTACTTGCGAGAGCTTGAAGAGCGCCGCGATGTTATTCTTAAATCGATTGAGGAACAGGGCAAACTGACCGACGAGCTTAAAAGCAGCATCACCAGTGCAGACAGCAAAACTACCCTGGAAGATTTGTACTTACCCTACAAACCTCGCAGGCGTACTAAAGGCCAGATTGCTATTGAAGCAGGCCTCGAACCTTTAGCTGATGCCTTATTTAGTCATCCTGATACCGATGCTGAAAGTGCAGCAAGCGAATACGTTAATGCAGAAAATGGCATTGCTGATACTAAAGCAGCGTTAGAAGGCGCCCGCTATATTTTAATGGAGCGCTTCGCCGAAGACGCTGCGCTATTAGCAAAGGTGCGTAAATACCTAACTGAAAACGCCTATGTAAAAAGCACCGTAGTGCCAGGTAAAGAACAAGAAGCCGCCAAATATAAAGACTATTTTGAACACAGTGAGAAGTACAAGAACGTGCCGTCTCACCGCGCGCTGGCAATGTTCAGAGGCCGCAACGAAGGCATGCTTCACATTCAGCTAGATGCCGATCCGCAGTCAGAAGACAACGGCCCGTCGCATTGCGAACACATTATTGCCAGCCACTACGATATCATGCACCGCGGCCGTGGCGCAGATGACTTCTTGGCACAGGTTGTACAGTGGACGTGGAAAATCAAGATTGGTTTACACATGGAAACTGAGCTATTCAGCGCCCTTAGAGAGCGTGCAGAAGAAGAAGCCATTGAAGTATTTGCTAAAAACTTAAACGACCTGTTGATGGCTGCGCCTGCTGGTGCGAAAACGACTATGGGCCTTGATCCTGGTTTGAGAACCGGCGTTAAGGTAGCGGTCGTAGACAGCACAGGAAAAGTGGTCGCAACCAACACAATTTTCCCACATGCACCACAAAATCAATGGGATAAATCTATTCGTACGCTCACTACATTGTGCAAGCAGTACAAGGTAGATTTGATCAGCATTGGCAACGGTACAGGTTCGCGCGAAACCGACAAGCTTGTTGGCGAAATGCTCAAGAACAACAGCGAGCTTACCGCACAAAAAATTATGGTCAGTGAAGCAGGTGCATCGGTGTACTCAGCCTCTGAGCTTGCCTCAAAGGAATTACCTGACCTTGATGTGTCAATTCGCGGTGCGGTGTCTATTGCTCGACGCCTGCAAGACCCGTTAGCGGAACTGGTAAAAATTGAGCCAAAAGCCATTGGTGTTGGCCAATATCAGCATGACGTAAGCCAAAGCCAGTTAGGCAAGTCGCTAGACCGTGTTATTGAAGACTGTGTAAACGCTGTCGGGGTTGACTTGAACACTGCCTCGCCCGCGCTATTAAGCTACGTATCGGGCTTGAATAAAACTCTAGCGCATAACATTGTTAATTTCAGAGACACCAATGGAGCTTTCCCAGACCGTAAAGCGCTATTGAAAGTAGAACGTTTAGGGCCTAAAGCCTTTGAGCAAGCGGCGGGCTTCCTTCGCATTGTAAACGGCACCAACCCACTTGATGCCTCTGCGGTTCACCCAGAAGCATACCCAGTGGTAGATAAGATTGTTGATACTACCGCTGTTGCGGTTAACGACATCATCGGCAATACCGAGCTGCTAAAAAGCCTGTCGCCAGATACCTTTACCAGCGATGCATTCGGTTTACCAACTGTTAAGGACATTCTAAAAGAGCTGGATAAACCAGGCCGCGATCCCCGTCCGGAGTTTAAGACTGCCGCGTTTAAAGAAGGCGTTGAAACCATCAATGACCTTAAGCCGGGTATGATCCTAGAGGGCGTAGTGAGCAACGTGGCGAATTTTGGCGCATTCGTTGATGTAGGTGTGCATCAAGATGGACTGGTGCATATTTCAGCACTAACTAACAAGTTTATCTCAGATCCTCGCGAGGTGGTTAAAGCGGGCGATATCCTTAAAGTAAAAGTGCTTGAAGTTGACGTACCTCGCAAGCGTATCTCCTTCACCATGCGCTTAGACGATGCACCGAGTCAAAGCAATAATGCAGGCGGCAAACCAGCAGCAGGAAAACCACAAAGTAAAGGGGCTGGGCGTGCTAACGCAAAAGCAAACCCTCGTTCAAATCAGGGTGGCGGCAATCGCAATAGCCAACCTCAAAATAGCGCTATGGGCAACGCCTTTGCCGATGCCTTTGCTAAAGCGAAAAAGTAAACGGTAGCGCTTAACCATTACTTACTCTTGTTTACAAAAGGGCGTGTTAGTTCACTAACACGCCCTTTTCGTATCGCACTTCCATTGTAGCTACCGTTTTTGCTACATTAGTTTGTGTTACATTAGATGGGACGCATGGAAATTCATGCGCCCTGATACTCTTGAATAAAGAGTGTCAAACTACAAAATACCGAAACAATGAAAAGGTGTGGGTCACACCGAAACCGAAGTTCGTATGTTGTTAGCGTTTAGCGAGGCCGTTGACATGCTGTAAATGCCTTCACGTTTGACGAAGGTAATGTCGCTCATTTGACCACAGCCTTTTTCAAGGCAGCACTTTCGGACAACCGTTGTCTGTACAGCAAGGTTCATTTGCCCTAATCAAAGGATGATTTTATGAACTCGCCTGTCTCAAAAAATATGCTGAATGTCAGCGCCGATTACCCCGACCTTAGGGATCGTTATTACCAACCTAATCTCACGCCACTTAAGCCTTTTATCGACCCGCCGGGCAATTTGGTTATCTTAGACCAAGGTAAAGATGGAGCGTGCACCGGCTTTGCATTGGCCGCTACAATTAATTTCATTTACCGTCAGCAGGGCCGAAAACATACTGTTAGCCCGTGGATGCTTTATGCTATGGCCAAACGTCACGATGAATGGTTAGGCGAAGCCTACGAGGGCTCAAGCTGCCGCGGTGCGATTAAAGGCTGGTATAACAGCGGAGTATGTAACTACTCACTAACTGAAGATATAAAGCACAGTAACGAGTTTGAAATGACCCTAGCCATTGCTAATAATGCCAGCAATCACCGGTTAGGGGCTTATTATCGCATTGAACGGGAAATCAGCGATTTTCACGCCGCGCTTAATGAAGTGGGCGTTATTTTTGTGTCTGCAAGAATTCACGAAGGCTGGCAAGACCGTGAAGGCGATGTCATAGAGTTAAGACCGGAGCCTATAGGTGGTCATGCGTTTGCCATTGTAGGCTACAACGATGAAGGGTTCTGGATCCAAAACTCCTGGGGGACGGATTGGAAGAAGTCAGGTCTGGCACTTTGGCGTTACGATGACTGGGCGTTAAATGTTATGGATGCTTGGGTCGTTCAGCTTGCGCTTCCTATTTCAGGTACAGGGACCTATCACCAAGCTACCCGCTCTATTGCACAGGGGTTATTTTCCCGCTCTACACCGCGAGTGAGTATTCAAGATCACTTCGTCCACTTCGACGATGGTCACTTTGATACAAGAAGCAAATACTGGAGCAACAAAAATCACGTAGATGCCATTATTGAAAAGCTTGCTGACAGTAACCATCGGCACGTGATGCTATATGCACATGGAGGTTTAAATAGCATAAAAGCCTCTGCCAAACGCATTGCCGCCATGAAGGATACGTTCCTTAAAAACGGAGTGTACCCCATTCATTTTATGTATGACACGGGCATGCTAGAAGAACTCAAAGATATTTTAGGCTTTAAAAATGAAGAAATTAGCAACAAAGTCGGAGCATTCACTGATTATACCGACCGAATTCTGGAATGGGCGACACGTAAAGTAGGCGGCGCACTGTGGCGTGAAATGAAATCAGATGCCTGTACACCTTTTACCCGTACCACTTCCGATGGTACTTACTTCTTAACGCAATTAGCCGCCTACCTGAAAGACAATTCAGATATTAAACTGCACGTCGTGGGTCACTCTGCAGGTTCTATTTTTCATGCGCACAGCTTATCTAGACTGTTTAAAGTGGATGAAAGTATAAAGATTAAAAGTCTGCACCTACTGGCGCCGGCCATTAGCTACCCTTTATTTAACGACACGCTCTCTGAGCTTATAAAAGGCAAACACATTGAGTCGACCACGGTATATAACTTATCTGAAGCATTGGAAAAAGACGATCACGTGGCGCGCATTTATCAAAAATCGTTGCTTTATTTAGTGTCAAACGCGTTTGAGTCTAAACCTGAGATGCCACTGTTAGGAATGGCCCTATTTAATCAACCCCTTTCTAACCTGACATTTAAATACAGCGAAGGGAAAGAAGGCGGCGCCACTGCCGCCACATCTCATGGGGGCTTCGATAGCGATGTAGACACCATGAACTCGGTGCTTTCAGACATTACTGGCGATTCACCTAAATACCCATTTACCAAGGCAATGGGCCTGCTGGTTTGAAGGCAATGCAAGGGAAGTGAAAGTGCTTTTTTCGCGATTTAGCCCTTAGCTATGACGGGCTAAATCGTTCGTGCAATGTTAAGCAGCTAGCGTTAATTGCACGTTATCATGCTTGAAGCGATAAACCTTCTCTTGATGGTGTGTAAGACTGTAAATAAGCGTTTTGAATGCGACCTATACGTGCCTGCATAAATTCAGACTCACTCGCCTCTAGACCTTGCGCAGAAGTTACATCTGCAAATGTTGGCTGCGCATCCAAAACCATATCTGCTACCGAGTCGGTAGCTCTGTCTACACTTGTTTCAGATTGCGGGTTTGTATCTGTGTCTGCAACAGTGCCCCCTTCTTGGGGGTTAGCAGCTTCATTAACGCTGCCTTGTGTTGACTCAGTTGAATCAACTTCAGCTTGGCCTTTGGCAATCTCGCTACGAGCCTCGGTGGCTTTCTGAGATGCCTCAGCGGCGACTTTTAAATCTTGTGATGAGGGTTCAGCTGGCGCGAGGGCGGCTGCACGTACCTGCTCCATTTTTTTCAGAGTTTCTTCAGGCGTTTTGGCTTCTGAAACATCAATAGACACTTCGCCATCGGTAACGTAGCGCTTATTGTCTGGGCCGGTAGTGTATTCATACTGTGGCGCCCCTGCATATTGACCGCCCGTTGACGCATGCGCTTGCTCGTGAACTCTCACCTCTTGATCGCGAGCTTTTAACTGTTCAATTTCTGCGGCGTCTTGTTTCTCTTGTTGCTTTTGCTGCCTGTCTTGCGCGTCCTGTTTGCCTGCGCTCTCATCTTGCCCGTTGTCTTTCTCTTGCCCAAAAACGTTCTGAAAAGCTGCTTGAAGCTCAGTTTGTACCTGAGGCCGTTCATAGGTAACCGGTGCTGGCGGCTGGCCTGGACTTTTTGCCTTATCGGCTTCAGACCCTAAGCCCTTTTGAGAAGCGCCTTGCTGGGAATCTGACGCTTGAGGAATAGTTTCTCGCTGTACGTTATCTCTACGCGCAGATTCAGTATTTATGTTAGCCGTAGGATAAGCTATGGCGTTGAGGATTGGCGTGACAATATTCACCCTAACCGCCTCACTTACGCCATTACGTCTATAATGGAGCCGAGCATTTCGTCAGCTACGCCCAGCACTTTAGCTGAGGCTTGGGCATTTCGCTCGTTTACATTAAGCGCGATTAGATCGTCAGTCAGACGGGATGTAGTAGACGAGGAAGTGGGAGAAGTACTATTGGTATCAGTATTAAGCGAAATACCTTCACTTGCATTTTGTAAACCATATTGGGCTGCCGTAAATGCAGAGGCTGCCCCGATACCGTCAATACTTGCCATATTCTACCTCTAACCTCTCATGTGCAATTATTAACCAATTTCGCGCAAATGGAAAGACGTGTACGACACCTTGGCATTAACTTCTTGTAAGCAGGTGATTTTTAACCAAAGTAAAAATTGTAAAAAGCTTCAATCTACCAGCAAGGCTGCGATTGAAGCTTGATAATTAGCACAGGGTTAAGATGCCTTTTTCTGATAAACACCCGCGGCAAAACGGAACAGAATGTCGGCGGTTTGCTGAGGATGGGAAATAAACGGTGCATGGGATGCATGAGGTAGAACAACAGTGTCAGCCTGTGGATGGAGCTCGCAAATTCTATCTATTCCACTGGTTGGCACTAGGCTATCTAATCTGCCATACAGTCTTAAAGTAGGTGTGGTTATCCGCCCCACATCCTGGCGCATGTCTTCAGTAGACAAAATACGTAAGCCTTTCTTAAGCGCTTCTTCAGCAGGATCAGGAAATTGGGTTACCTGTTCTCTGATAGCCTTAATGTCCTGCTTTGCCGTTTCGCTACCCATAGCTTGAATTGCCAAAAAGCGTTCCAGTGTTTTCTGATAATTCTTCTCAAGCTGAGTTTCAAACATAGCGAGTAAGTCGGCTGCAATTCCCGGCCAGCAAGGGCCTGCTATAAAACGCGGCGTCGAGGCAATTGTCACCAGCCCTGTTAGTTTTTCTGGCGCGAGCAGCGCTACTTTTTGCGCGACAAGACCACCTAACGACCATCCAACCAATACACACTGATCGGGTAATTCGTTCACAATAGCCTTGGCCAGCGTTTCCACATTATAAGGTGATGGCACGAATTCCGCGTTCTCCCCAAACCCAGGAAGGTCAATCGTGGTGACGCGAAAGTTGTCACTTAGATAAGGAATAAAGGATGTGAACGCCCCGCTGTTCATACCCCATCCATGAAGAAAAACCACATCTACGCCTGTACCCTGAGTACGGGTGACAAGCTCGCCGTTTGTATGCAAACTTTCCATTTACACCTCCTTAGGCAGTCACGTGTTTTTGAGGCAACACAAAATAATGAAAACAGGTCGACAATCGACAATTCAAGGAAGTTGATGGAATCAACACTATGAACCTTTCATGCTTGCTATGTTATCAGGCAAGTCCTACGCCAGTATGTCACTGGTGTGAAGATGACATGTTTTTTTTCGAACCCAGAGTGCACGGAAGCAATCTACTTCAATACGGCCCTGTGGCAGGCCACGTCAAGCATAGCCACTATGACGCGTTAAGCATTTTGGGACTTCATACGTGGCCAATGTCATCGCTGGTTCACCAGTTGAAGTTTACGCATTCCCTTACCGCAGGAACTATAACCAAGCAACCCTGTTGTGTGAGAGCATAAGCAGAGAGCTAAGAATTCCCGTAAACCAGTCATGGGCAAGGCGACGTGGCTTTAGTGTGCAGCATCGCCTGTCTAAATTGGCGAGAGCGGAAAACGCAAACCGTGTATTTAGTCTATCGAAACAGTGCATTGATGATGAGATAGTATCAGTGCAAAAGAACACCGATGGCGGCGATTTCACTGTCGCGATTATCGATGACGTGCTCACCACTGGCGTGACTGTAAATACTCTAAGTAAAAGACTTAAACAGCGCTATCCGAAGATACACATTCAAGTGTGGGCGGCGGCGTTTACTCCACCGCCGAAAAGTAGCCTATTTCAAAAAACCTAAGGCCCTTTGAGAGAAGATTTTATGTAGGAGCGCGATATCCACCGCGCCCCTTAACCCCCATTAACGGATAAAATGAGACTGGTAAATCGCGTTTGCCATCATTTTATTTGTGCCGTACCAATACCCTCTAAACTGGGTATTATCAGTAAAGCCAATCACCACACCACGTCCCATCTTCTGAGTAGTAACAGCGGTTGAATCTGCCATTAGCGCAACCATTGCATTATCGCTAAACCCGGCCATAAGTGGCTCTTCTGTGTAACGCGCGGGGGTAATAAAAGGAGAGCTGCTTGC
>LUMD01000574.1_pt1 | contig 13672 bp, 14 predicted proteins | sample 729651 | NCBI WGS metagenome assembly LUMD01 (sample SAMN03860272, study PRJNA289734) | marine metagenome | biome: seawater column; feature: ocean; material: water; isolation source: Red Sea water column Station 34 - depth 258m | place: Saudi Arabia: Red Sea | collected 2011-10-15 | depth 258 m | reverse complement strand
GTCCAAACCTGAGGCCAAAGCCGCAGTATATGCGAGGTATGGATTACAGTCAGCTCCAGGAATTCTGCATTCAATTCTTAAACTTGGTCCATGACCGACAACCCTGAAACCTGCAGTGCGGTTATCGTGACACCACGCAATCCTTGTGGGCGCCCACGATTGGAATTCATAGCGTTTGTATGAGTTTATTGTTGGTGCATAAAACACCATCAATTCACGCATGTGTGATATCCATCCGCCAAGAAACCAGCGAAATGTTTCTGAACATTCAACAGGCCCCTCTATCAGACTTCCCGGGAAGGCATTTTCTTCACTTGACCATAAACTGAGGTGAATATGACAGCTTGATCCGGCATGACCATCTTTGTATTTTGACATGAAAGTTACACTTATATCCTGCTGGTCAGCAACTTCTTTAAGGCATTGTTTGTAAATTGCGTGACGATCCGCCATAGTCAGAATATCAGAATAGCGCACATTCAATTCATGCTGCCCCTTTCCCCACTCGCCCTTAGAGTTTTCTACGGGAACCCCGGAATCCCTCAGATGTCTGCGCACTGCTCCGTTATAATTTTCCTCTCTTGTCCCCTGAAGGATATGATAATCCTCAATGTACCAGCCAGCGGGTTTCAATTCTGAATATCCATTTTCGGCTGCTTCCTGAAAAGAATTTTGAAAGATAAAATATTCCAGTTCAGAACCAGCTTTTGCTGAAAAACCCATTTTATCCGCAGCATCAATCTGACTTCGCAGCATTGAGCGTGGTGCAACATTTGTTAATTCATGAGTTTTATTATCTTTTACATCACAAAGCACCATAGCGCTGCGGTCAAGCCAACTTGCTTTACGCATCGTGTCAAAGTCAGGGACAAGATGAAAATCCCCGTAGCCGCGTTCCCAGTTTGAATATTCATATCCGGAAACAGGCTCCATTTCCATATCGACTGTGACCAGGTAATCACAGCCATGGGTACCATTCTCAACTGCATCTTCAATAAAAAATTCAGCATCAAAACGCTTTCCCATAAAACGACCATACAAATCTGTAAAGGCCACAACAACAGTGTCTATCTCGCCTGTTTCTACCTGTCTTTTCAACTCATCAATCGTAATCATTCCGGTAACATTCATTAGTTTTTTCTTGTGTTATTTAGTTTCTTGATTTTCTCATCAGTGTAATTTGTGTACTGCATGACCAGCCATAATTATCTATTTTTATAAATATTTATTTCTGTATGTTTTTAAATTTACCCGTTTAAAAAAAGTCTCAATTAAATTGAAATGACCCAAACAAACCGTTTATGATCACAGCAACATTTATTTTTCTCAAGGGAAAAAATTAACTTTAGTTAGATTTGGATTATAGACCAACACTTTTTAAAAAATAATTTTGGTTTGACTACAGTTTTAATAGGTATAAAATTGAAATTGAATGGTAGGTAATTGACAGGTAATAATCCAAAATGTTGGGACAGACAACTACCTTCCTGTTGATCAATTTTTTTAAATAATTCACTACTCTTCCATCAAGGAGGTAGATTGAAGATTCGGATTGTACTTATTGCATTTGCAGTTGCAGTTGTTTCGATCACCCTGTTTGTCTTTTTTTTCGGCAAACAAACATTTGAAGCCCCCAATTTTACAGTCCCTTCACAAAGAGTCGAAACCGGAAGATCCGCGGCACTTACTGAAAAATGGGATGGGATAGGGAAGATTGCGGATATGATTTGGGAGTAAATTATCTCAGCATTATGCTTTCAAATTACAAAATTTTTAGAAATGATCCCAGGAAACATTCTTAAATAATAATTTCTTGTCGCTGATTATTTCACTTCCTTGTACATTTAATCTAAATAATTATTTATCTGCCTGTTTTCTCTCCACAACAATCAAAACAGATTAGGCCCATCTGAATTTTCTTGCATGATCCAGGATTTTTCTGCTACGGTGTCCATCATGGACTGCTGATAATCCCTTAAATATATCCACAAACATGCCTGATTCTGTGATCAATAATCACAACTCTTATCCTGATTCCTACATACGAGATATCCTCAGAAGTGTCCGGAACATTGCCATGGTTGGCGCCAGCATGAACTGGAAACGTCCCAGTAATTTTGTAATGAAGTATCTGACCCAGAAAGGGTACCATATTGTCCCTGTAAATAAAAATGTTGCAGGAGAACAAATATACGGTCAAACGGTGTATCAGGATCTTGCTTCAATCACTGAAACGGTGGACATGGTGGACATGTTTCGTCCTGCTAAAGAAGCAACTCAACTTGTTGAAGATTCAATTAAGCTCGGGGTAAAAGTTTTCTGGATGCAATTGGAAATACGTAACGATGACGCCGCAAAATTAGCAGAAGATGCAGGAATGACGGTTGTGATGAATCGCTGTCCAAAAATCGAGTATGCCCGACTTTTTGGGGAGCTTGGCTGGAACGGATTCAACACCGGAGTTATCACTACAAAAAGGCGGAGATTCTGATGAGAAAGCTGCATCCAAATTACGGTTTCAACACACTTGCTGTACATGCAGGAACTGCTCCTGATCCAGCCACAGGTGCTCGTTCATTTCCGATTTACCAGACAACATCTTATGTCTTTGATGACGCAGACCATGCTGCTTCATTATTTAACCTTCAAGCTCCGGGGTTCATCTATTCTCGTCTAACGAACCCTACGGTTGCCGCATTGGAAGAAAAACTTGCAACCTTGGAAGGAGGCAGAGGCGGGACCGTTACTTCTTCAGGACACGCGGCAGAAACACTAGCCCTGTTTCCGTTAATGTCTCCAGGAATGGAGGTGGTTGTTGCGGACAAAGTTTATGGCGGCACAATTAATTTAATGGGAAAAAGCTACCAGAAATTTGGCTGGAAAGCAGTATTTGCCAACACTGACGATCCGGAATCTTTTCGTAAAGCAGTCACTGAAAAAACGAGGGCAATTTTTATTGAAAACCTGGCAAACCCTGGAGGAATTGTTGCGGATCTTGAAGCAATTGCCAAAGTAGCAAATGAGGCAGAAGTCCCACTAGTTGTGGACAACACACTGGCAACTCCCTTTTTATCTCAGCCTTTGGAATGGGGTGCCGATCTGGTCGTGCATTCAACAACCAAATATCTTTCCGGACAAGGAAACGCCGTAGGCGGAGTGGTGATTGATTCCGGGAAATTCCCATGGCTGGGGAACTCTAAATATCCAAGTTTGAGTACGCCCTCAGCAGAATATAATGGACTTACCTTCGCAGAAACTTTTGGTGACCTCGCTTATACTATGTACAGTCATGCTGTAAGTTTGCGTGATCTTGGCTGCACGCAGTCTCCCATGAATGCCTGGATTACACTTAACGGAATTGAAACCCTGCCACTGAGAATTGAGCGGCACTGTTCCAACGGACTGGATGTAGCAAAATTTCTTGAAAGCCATAACAAAGTTGAGTGGGTTTCTCATGCCGGTCTTGAATCAAGCCCATATTATGAGCTTGGTAAAAAATATATGCCTGACGGAACAGGTTCTGTTTTTTCTTTCGGAGTAAAAGGCGGATATGAAAGCGGTTTAAAACTTCTTGAGTCAGTTGAATTGTTCAGTCATGTTGCCAATATTGGTGATACCCGTTCACTGATCCTGCATCCCGCATCGACCACACATCGTCAACTTACTGAAGAACAGCGCATCGCGGCAAACGCAGGCCCTGAAGTAATTCGTCTTTCTATTGGAATTGAATGTGCTGAAGACCTTATTAAAGATCTTGATCAGGCTTTGAATAAATTGTGAGAATAAAAGGAGTTAGTTTGAAAAGAAATGAAGAAAAATTTGTGTATCACACAGGCAAAAGGTAATAAATGTAGCAAACATAAATCGCCAGAAAAAGAAATCCTTCCTTGCGGTCAAGAACATGGCCTGTCCACACAGTAGGAAGTAGCAGAATTGCCAGACCTAACATCACGTAAAGGTCAGAGGATTTAATGCCGTTGGCGTCCATTGGAGCAATCAGACCGGCAATGCCTACTACAAACATGATGTTAAACAGATTAGAACCTACAGCATTTCCTATCGCAATGTCAGCAGTCTTCCGGTAAGCAGCCATAAGAGCTGTTGCCAGTTCCGGAGTACCTGTTCCAATTGAAACAATAGTCAGACCAATTAATGCTTCGCTTAATCCCCAAAGTCTGGCAAGGTCAACTGCCCCGGAAACAAGAAATTCTGAACCAAATGCCAGTGTTACCAAACCAAGAATTAACAGTCCTATGTCCCGCATCAAATGCTTGCCTGGATCTTCCGGAATTTCCATGCCTTCTATTTGATCCTCTTCCGGAGAAGTTCTTTTAACGGTCATGATGCTCCCAGCCACGTAACCAAAAATACAAAGCAGAAGCAGTAAAAATGATGCTCCAGCAAGCAGTGGAACATCGGCCTTAACCAGATGTGAATCAACTTTTAGTGGTTGTATCAAAGCAGATAGTCCCAGAATTAAGGCTATATTAAGGATATTTGATCCTATAACATTACCAAGTGCTATCCCACCTTGATTTCCTAAGGCAGCCTGTACACTGACAAGCGCTTCCGGCAAACTTGTTCCCAGAGCTACAACTGTTAGCCCAACAATCAGAGGACTTAACCCCAAAAGCAGTGCAAGTGTCACCGCACCTTTGACCAGCCAGTCTGCTCCAAAAAAAAGTAAAATGAGTCCGCCAACAATAAATACGGTACTCATTATCAATTCAGGCATAGATTATCTCAAATTAAGAGTATGATTAATTATCTTTTGTCTAACATTATTACTGGTCATCTACAAGTCTTTTCCCCATACTGATGACCTTATCCTCTACAAATCCAAGATTTTGATAGTATGTCAAAACCTTATCGTTACCTGCACGAATCTGTAAATTGATTTTAGGACACCCCATCTTACGAAGTCCTTTTTCAATAGAGTCCATGAGCTGCTTTCCGTAACCCTTCTTTTGAAATTCCGGATGTACCGCAAAATAATTTATCCATCCTCGGTGTCCTTCATAACCACCCATCACTGAAGCAACTAAACGGTTTTCCAGATATCCCACCAAAAACAGCTCAGCCTGTAACTCAAGCTTTCTGGCAATGTCTTTATATGGATTATTCCATGGTACTGTTAATTCACAAATTTGCCACAACAAGACTAATGCGTCTTCATCATCTTTTTGAAAAGGTCGAATTAAGAGAGGTTTTTCTATCACTAGTCGTTTCGGATGAAAGTTACGTTACTTGAGGAAAGCAGATAAACAGGATACTTGATGCTTTCTAAAACATAAGCAGAAATACCCTGATCAGAAGTCCACCAATTGTTTTCATTAAAAATTTCGTTTGATGCGGCAGACATTTCTATCCGAATTTCTGTATTTTCAAAAACAGTTTGAAAAGCATGGTAGGCACGACGTGTGTGAAAAGCATCTGTAACAAGAATTAAGTGTCGAAATCTCTTTTTTTGACAAAACTTTAGTAAATCATATGCTTCATCAAAAGTTGATGTCGCACCGCCTTTAAGAGAGGGAATTGTCATAACTGGAATATTCATCTCAAGTTCGTCAATCATGGCCTGAGCTATCTCCTGATTGGTGGGAAACAGATGAACGAAACGGATATTTCTCTTTTTTTCATCGGTCAGCAGGATTCGTGGAGCAAAGCCTTCGGAATACAAATTTATTGCGTGAGGTATTCTGGTGTCTTTTCCACCAGAAAGCACCACGATCACATCAGCTCCTGCAGTAGCATTATTGACAGTGAAAAACTTAGCGTAACCGCTAAGGATTGGTTTGTATTGGGAAATCGTTATTGTTACTAGTCCTAAAAAAAGAATAATGACAATCAACCATTTTTTCATTTCAGGGAGATCAGACTGATTTTGGTGGGGTCAGGTGAATTACAGTTTCATAAGGAATATTATTCCATTGTACTGTTTCATCAGGAATTAATCTCAACAATTCCGGATTCTGTTAATATCGCATGCATTGGTACATCATGCAATTCAACAGGTACTTTATCAATAAGCTGACAATCAAAAGCCAATCCCAGACGGAAAGCACTTGTTTGTTCCAGGAATCGATCATAGTAGCCTTTGCCGTGTCCGAGCCTTCCACCTTGCCGATCGAAAGCAACTCCTGGAACAATCACAAGGTCAAACATCTCCGGAACCATTGATATACGCTGTTCCGGGATTGGCTCCAGAATTCCATAAGCACCGGACTTTAAATCTTTAAAGGATTTAATTTCAGTATGACCGAGTATGAAAGAGTCCGGAAGAACTACCGGAACTCCTGTCTTTTTTTCAGAATTCCAGCATAACTCAATTAAAGGCCTGGTCTCAGTTTCGTCTTTTGTTGAGAGAAAAATATGAACAGCAGAAGCATTTTTGAAAACCTCCCAGTTTTGCAGGAATTGCAGCATCAGCGATTCTGCCAGGGATTTTGAGGGCGCAGGCAATGCTCTCCGTTGACGCAGCACTGTTTTACGAATTAAATTTTTATCCAAAATGAAATATTCTCAGATAATCAATAACAGCGCACCGCGTCACCTTGCCTGATTACGCCTCTGTAATTGGAAGGGACTTTGCCCCAGGAAAAATCTTCCTGTACACGAAAGAGCTTTAACTGTCCAATTCTATCAAACTCAATGCTTGAAATAATGTTGCCGTTGGAGCCTTTTATATTTCTGCGAACTCTGCGAAATATTTTGCAAACCTGATCGTCTTTAATGCGGTTCCGGCGTCCAATGTTTATACGTACATAAGCACGTTTGGCACGAGATTCAATGATGAAGCCGCTCAGTGGGAAGCGACCGCGAACAAGGCTTCCAAGCTCTTCCCAAATTTCATTTGACTTTGAGAACACAAAGGTGAATTCATGATTCAATTCATTTTTTACGGGATCTTCCACACGGATAATCCGGAACCTGATATATGTACTCCAGTCATTTGAATCGACTTTCTCAGGGCTGTGTTGCACTCTCATTAAGACAATGTATCGAACACGCAGCCACTTACCTAATTCGACAGTCTGTTTTACAAGGTCATCCTCAAACCTGCGCAAATTACTTCGCTTGAGAGCATCGTTCAGTTTAGCAAACTCACTTCTGTTCAAGGCTCTGTTGACCCTGACATCATCTATGATTTTCAAATCTCCATGTTCCTCTAACACAGACTGCACAAAACTTACACTTAGAGCTTTGTGGTAGCGAGAAAGATTTTCTGCAAATTGAACCGGGATAAATGCGACAAATGATTTGGATGTCAAGAGTTCTTCTTCTTTTGGCGGGATGGGGACTTTATCCCCTGAATCCAAGGGGGCGTTCATCAGCATTATCTGCTTTTCCTGGCAGCCTGCTGCAAACAGCAATAGTCCTAATCCAATCCCAAAAAGGGAATATTTAGTACAGAACTTCTTGAACAGCATTAAAGTCAATAATCCTCTCAATAACGATAATGTTCAGGTTTGTAAGGACCTTCTCTCGGAATATCCAAATAGTCAGCCTGTTTTTCACTCAGGAGAGTTAACTTAGCTCCCAATTTTTCTAAATGCAGCCGAGCAACTTTTTCATCAAGTAATTTCGGCAGGACATATACTTTATTCTGATAATTGCTTCCATTTTCCCAAAGATCAATTTGGGCCATCACCTGATTTGTAAAACTGTTTGACATTACAAAAGCAGGATGTCCTGTAGCACAGCCTAAATTTACCAGTCGGCCTTCTGCCAGTAATATCAGACGTTTTCCATCAGGCCAAACATATTGATCGACCTGAGGCTTTATATTGGTCTTCTTAATAGAACTATCATCATTCAGTGAAGCAACATCGATTTCGATGTCAAAATGTCCGATATTGCAAACTACGGCCTGGTCTTTCATTGCATCCATATGTTTTCGGCAGATGATATCAGCGCAGCCTGTGGCGGTAACAAATATGTCACCAATTGGCGCCGCTTCTTCCATCGTGACCACCTCATAACCTTCCATAGATGCTTGTAATGCACAAATCGGGTCAATTTCTGTAATAAGCACGCGCGCGCCCTGACCTCGTAACGATTGTGCGGAGCCCTTGCCAACATCACCATAACCGGCAACTACTGCAATTTTACCGGCAATCATCACATCAGTTGCACGTTTGATTCCATCAATAAGTGACTCGCGACAGCCATACAAATTATCAAATTTACTCTTGGTAACAGAGTCATTCACATTGAATGCTGGTACTTTCAACAGGCCTTGCCTTTCCATTTGTTCCAGACGATGAACACCTGTTGTTGTTTCTTCAGAAAGGCCATTGATCCCTGACAGCAAATCTGCACGTTTCTCATGAACGTAACCTGTGAGGTCACCTCCGTCATCCAACAGTAAGTTTGGTCCATTCCCACCCGGCCAGTCCAGTGTCTGATCGATGCACCACCAATATTCTTCTTCACTTTCTCCCTTCCAGGCAAATACCGGCACTCCTGCTGCTGCCATTGCTGCAGCAGCTTCATCCTGAGTAGAAAAGATATTGCAGGAAGACCAGCGAACCTCTGCTCCAAGTACCAGAAGTGTCTCTATCAAAACGGCAGTTTCTACTGTCATGTGCAAAGAACCGGTAATTCGTGCGCCTGACAATGGTCTTTTATTTTTATATTCTTCCCGGATCATCATAAGGCCGGGCATCTCATGTTCCGCCATTGTGATTCGCTTTCGTCCAAGTTCAGCTAATTTTATGTCTGCTACTTTGAAATCTTTTTTAACAATTTCAGACCTTTTGACTCCTTCTTGCATATCATCATAATCCATTTTCATGTTATCTCCTTGCTATTGTGGTTATTGAAATTTGATATTCTTTAATCTTTTGTAAATTCAAGCTTACGCATTGCTTATGGAAATTATATTTGAGTTTTCTGGTATTTGCAATATAAATCATTATATGGATATATAATGATTTATGTAAAAATTAATTGCCTGAATTCTTTGTTATAATTATTCCTGAAAGATTTGATGAATTACATTTTTTTTCAGAAAAAATATATTCCAATCGAAAAAGTTAATTTTTTATGAAAATATATATATTCATTCATTTATTGTATCTTATTGATATAACAGTGTAAATTTAAATAGTTTATTTTTTTATTAAAACAAACACATAAAATAATTTAATTTTTTTAAAATAATGCTTGCATTGCTCTGTGATTTTACATATAACAAATCAGACAAATTACAAGCATTTGATTTTACAGACTTGTTGATCATCAAACAAAGTGAATTTTTGCATTAAAGTATGCAAAAAATAATGAACATTTGATTGTTCAGCCACGCACTTTCTTATGTTAAATGAATGGTATGATTCATACTCTTAAAAATGGAACACTAAGAAATCAGCAAAGAGTCCGGAGAAAAATAAAGACAAGGCGTGCGGCCCTTTCATCTAAAAGTGTCTTAAAACAGGATACGCCTGAAAAAAAGCTGGATGAGTCCTGGTTAAAAAAGTCTCATTTCGGCATGCTTGCTTTATTTATTTTTGCAATAACATATTATGTGTGTTCTTTTCTCCCTCTCACCTCTCTCAGTACACCGTCCCTGCCTTTGCAAACACTTCATGAACTTAATCTGTTAGTGTCAAGTCTCAGCAGACTGTTGGATGAAGAACCCGTCAGGAAGGATAAAATCAAACATTTATTAGCCCGGAAATATCAGGGAGTAACACAATTAAACTATGACAGTAAGCTTAAGCATACAGGGAGTGATGTTTCTACAGCAGGAAAAAACAGCCCTGAATTTTTCAGCCGGAATGAGAGCAAAATTTCCTTCCAGATTCCGGTAGGTAAAGATGGAACTAAAGGAATACTGGTAGTATCTCAGGATATATCTCTTTTTGAAAATAAAACTTTTTGGATTCGGATTTTGATCAGTGTAAGTGTGGCACTGCTGATTGTCGCCATGCTAGTTTATAAACAAACTCGGCGTATTACTGATCAGGTTGATGTACTTTGCCGGCACTTTGTAAAATGCAGACGGGAAAAAGATACAGGTGAGTTATATGCACCAGAAGCATCTAATAACAATACTCTGATTGGTCAGCGCATCGCTGTACTGGAAGACCTTTGGACACGCTTCCAATCTATGCAGGATGAATTGGCTCATAATGTGGAAGAACTTGAAGATTCGAAACAGCAGTTGGAGCAAACTGTTTCAGACTTGCAAGTTGCAAAAGAGAAAGAACGTCGTTTAATTGATCTTGGAAACACTGTAGCAGAATTTGGACATGACATCCGAAACGCGAACGGCTCGATCTCAAGCTTTGCCACTCTACTCTTAAAAATTCTGGATAAGGATCGAATTAAAGCCATGGATGTGGTACAGGCTGTTACCTATATCCGCAGGATAAAAAATTCTTCGAGTAATGTAACAGGGCTTACTACTGATATTCTTGATTTTGCTTCCGGTAAAATGGAAGTACGTCCGGAAATATATCAACTTGATGAATTTCAGGAGCAAATTGAATCTCAACTAGGTTTTATAGAGGACTTTCCTCTGCATTACCGCGTGCCTGCCGGTCAACCAGCATTTCTGCTTCGTTTTGACGGACGAAAGATAGTACGTGTTATTGTGAATCTGGTCAAAAATGCCTGGGAAAAATTCCAGGATTCTCCCGAAACAAAAGATGGGAAACCTGCTCAGATTGAGGTTCGTTTTATTCCACAAGATATGAAGGAACTGAAAATTCAGGTTGTGGATAATGGGAGTCAAATTCCGGATTCAATTTTGGAAAATCTATTTCAATCCTTTCATACAGAGGGCAAGGAAAAAGGGACCGGATTAGGTCTTTCAATCAGCAAGCAACTGATTGAAGCTCATGGAGGAACAATTAGAGGATGTAATCTGCTGGACAATCGGGGTGTTGTATTTGAAATAATGCTGCCTGACTGCGTCATCCCAGCTCCTTCACGTACTATTCAAACGCAAAATGATGCAGTCTCTTTAACTGCATAAATCCTTCAGCAGATAATGATGTTCTCCACATCATTTGTATATTATTCCTTTTGCTTAAACTGGTTTTACCCACCCAACTGTTGAATTTGGCTGAATACATGAGTAATTGAGGTTTGTTGCTGAATGCTGCTCTTCCAACAGCATGAAATCCAGTTCATACATAAATGACCTTACAGCCTGATCAACTGATTCTTCAAATTCTTTAGACTGAACATGTTTCAGTAATTTTGTATCAATATTTTGCAAGTACATATTATATTTCCTCCAATGTGTAGTATAGATTAGCTTTGCTGCCTATTTTCATCTTCCTGATGAAACCGGTTAGCTTGCCGAGCATGAGCTTTGGTTTTTATATCGGCATTTCCGGAAATATCTTGAACAAAATTCAGCGAGTGAAAAAGGTTCTGTTCTGTTTTAGTTTAACTTCATATTAGTTTTTTAAACTAAAACAGTATCGGCTTGTTCTCAGCAGGACAGCCCATCACTAAGTCTTTATATCTTCGAATTTGCTCAGGGTGTAAAACGCCACTGGTTGATCGAAGTCGAAACCAACATTTGAAGTCAGTTAAAAAGCACTTACCTGGATTCCCACCTGAGCGGGAATGACAGCTTCAGGGAGAAAGGTTTTTCGACGGATTTTCAGAGTAACTCGAGGATGTCCGGAATCCTATCATCTGTGATCATCCTTGTGATCCATGACTTAGTCTTAGCTAATTGGACAATATTCAGATTCTTATGAGTCTTGAATTTGAATCGCATGATTGTGATAATTAAGTGCAATTTTTTACAAAAAAATAATTCATGAGTTATAGATGTTGAAATGGTTATGCTTTGCTGCGGCGCTGCTCACACTGCCATTGATTCCTTATGGGGCATTTGTGCGTTTGAAGAATGCTGGACTTTCATGTCCGGACTGGCCTCTTTGTTACGGACAATTAATTCCTCCTCCCGGTTTTGAAATTGCTTTAGAAACAGGACACAGATTCGTCGCCGTTCTTTTAGGTGTTTTAATAATCATTATTACAGTTGTCACTTTCAGACAACACTCATATTATTCTCATCGCGGTATTGCTCTTTTCAGTCTGATTTTGGTCTGCATGCAAGGCATATTAGGAGCACTGACTGTAACAATGACGCTTTGGCCGCCGATCGTTACACTTCACTTAATTGGTGGGAACCTTTTGTTTGGAATACTGGTCTATCTGGCTCGAGTAACTTTTCGTTCTGATAGTCATTACAAATCAGAAATTCCTGAAATCAGCCATGCTAAAAATCTAGCCAGGGAGAGCATACGTTCTCGTATTGTATGGATGATCATTGTATTGTTTATAATAATCAGTTCCGGAGGTTATAACAGTGCGACTTATTCAGGTTTCCACTGCGAGGCTTTTCCAGGATGTCTTGTCCGGAATTGAAGGGAACGTGCTGCCACAAGCACCTGAAGAATTTCAGGGTCGTTTCCTTCCAGAATTTGAAAACGAATGGATCCACATGCTTCATCGACTGATCGCAGTTTGCGGAGGTCTGGCACTAATGGTAATGTCCTGGTTTTGGTTGAAGAACAAGTATGGACATAATTTCATAGGACTGAGTATTATTGTGTTAGTTCTGCTGGAAATATGTGTGGGGATTCTTAATGCCGTACTGCGTGTACCGGTACCAATTTCAGCTCTGCACACAGCAGTTGCTGCTGTGCTGACAGGACTATTGTTTTACACAATTACAGAAACTCATCAAAGAAAGGAATAAAAGTGATTAGTACACTCTCAAATAAGACAGCTGTTACATCAATAATAATAGTCTCAATAGCAATACTACTATTTCTGGTATGGTTAATATACCTGAAAGAACCTGCAACCGTGCCCAACCTTACTTTTCTAAATTACCTTCCTGCTACCAATGCTATATTAAATTCCCTCAGCGTAATCTGTCTTGTTTTGGGATATGTCGCCATCAGAAAGCGAGAGAAAGCACTACATATGAAATTTATGTTAAGCGCTTTAACTTTTTCATTTCTGTTCCTTGTAAGCTATCTCACTTATCATACTTTTCATGGAGACACTTTATACCATGGTGAAGGAGTGATTCGGATTGTCTACTTTTTCATATTAATTTCTCATATATTTTTATCTGCAGTGGTCTTACCGATGATATTGACCACAGTTTATTATGCCGCAGCAGGAAATTTTACGAAGCATCCTAAAATCGCAAGGATAACACTTCCGCTTTGGTTGTATGTTTCCGTTACAGGCGTACTGGTTTACCTGATACTTTATCACTCATGAAGCTGGAGGAAACAACAAAACTAACAGGTGAGAAGTAAGCGGATGCCTGATTTATGAAGGAATTAAGAGGAATTTTGTAGTCACTCCCTCAAGTAGCAATAAAGAAATTATATGATCTTTCAGCTCTCTCTATGTTTGCGATACAACCAATACCCGATTGATGCAAGCAGCAGCACCGGCAGCAAAGTGAGAAAAACTGTGGTGAGGTAATATGCCTGTAATGTTTCTTCAGTTCCTGAAAAACAAACCGCACATGAATATGCAACTCCGGGAAATTGTATAGCACTTAACAATATCGTGTACTGCAAAACACGAGAGAAAGGCTTTTTTCCAAAATTAATCCGGCGAGACCAGAATGATGGGTTGGGGTGTATCATGTCAGGTATACCAGTACATATAAAAT
>LUMD01000845.1_pt1 | contig 13688 bp, 13 predicted proteins | sample 729651 | NCBI WGS metagenome assembly LUMD01 (sample SAMN03860272, study PRJNA289734) | marine metagenome | biome: seawater column; feature: ocean; material: water; isolation source: Red Sea water column Station 34 - depth 258m | place: Saudi Arabia: Red Sea | collected 2011-10-15 | depth 258 m | reverse complement strand
ATCTCGTATTCAAGATTCTCACTCCTTACTTTGGCATGAAATACTGATCGGGCGTTGATGTCATAGCGTGATTTTATCGTCACACACATCCGGGAGGTTAGGAAAATCAAAGTCTCAGCCAGTTTATTTATTTTTGACCTGTAACTCAAAAAGACAACACATCAGAGTGAAACGCCACTAGTTCAGCAGACACATCATGACCATACTAAATGCCTACTTTACGCACAAAGTTGACTAATAGGTTCACACTATTAGGTGAACAAGGTCAAACGTAACCTCACAATACTCCAGCCCAAAGCCCGATTAAGTCTGACAAAGAACGGCAAGGAAGCTTCTAGTATTTTGTAGCTATTCATCCCAACCACTTCAAATTGGTTAAAGAAACTGCCAAAGTAAACCTGAAGCGCGAAGCGCGCAGATATCAATATCTATTTAGTAAAGGACAAGAAGTAATTAAAGGAGCACGCATGCCAACATCAGTAACTGGAGCATTCAATGCTTTTCAGAAGGAGACGGTCAATCTCGACTCATATAGAACAAAAAGTGCACGGTCAAGTCGAGATTGGTTGGTCGGCAAAATAAATGCGTTTGATAATTTTTTCCCCTTGTACACCGACAAGCACATTTCCTTTGGCTCTTTTGCAAGAAGAACAAAGATACGCCCACTCGATGACATAGACATAATGATTGCCCTTACAGGGCAAGGGTGTTCATACTCGGAGGATGGATTTGGCAAAATCACCATTCATGTACCAGATGATTGCGATGCATATAAGCATTACCGGCACGCATCCGCTGATTCATTGAACTCTATTCGGATAGTAAATGAATTTGTCAGGAAGCTGTCAAACATTGATCAATACAAGTCCGCGACCATAAAGCGAAACCAAGAAGCAGCTGTCCTCAATCTAAAATCCTATGATTGGGCATTTGATATTGTCCCTTGTTTTTTCACTACTGAAGATGCGTTAGGGAGAACGTTTTATATTATCCCCGATGGAAATGGCTATTGGAAAAAGACAGATCCGCGAAGGGACCGTTATAGAGTGACAAACATCAATACGTCTTGCTCCGGTAATATGCTGAACGTGCTTAGGCTCGTTAAGTATTGGCAAAAACGCCCAACAATGCCATCTATGGGGTCATACCTTCTTGAGTGCATGGTGCTCAATTACTTCGAAAATAAGGGCACTTGTTCTCAATTCCAAGACATGGAATTGGCAGGTGTGTTTGACTACATCGCTAATCATATTTTTGCAAATGTTCCTGACCCGAAAGGCATTCAGACAAACTTGAATGACAAGCTTTTATATGAAGAGCGTGAGAAAATCTACAACAAAGCCACTGCCGACGCCATAGTAGCTATAGAGAGGCAAGGAATTTAGAAAACGACGGTGATCACAGAGCAAGTATTAATAAGTGGCGACAAATTTTTGGTAATAACTTTCCGGAGTACGGCTGATGGAAAATGACATTATCAGGAAACAAAACCAAGAAGTTTCTATCAATATGATCGCAGCATTCAGGCAGAAATATTCCGATATAAAACGCGTAAGTTTTATACAAGTGGTGTTGTCTGTTTGGTTGTCGATTGTATTGGGGGTACTCGCTTTGGCTTTGAAAAGCCAGTTAGTTACTGGAGTAATCGGAGTACCACAACTTGATATAAGTCTATACGTTTCGTTTTATTGCGTTGTGATAGCGCTTGCAGATTTGTTCCTGTTCAACAAACTAATCGACTCTGGGAAAGAGTTGGCAGCCAAGATTCAAGAGAGATTCGATACTAATGTTCTCGGGATTTCATGGAACATAACGTTAGCCGGAACTACGCCAGATGCGGAGGTTATATATAGTCTTAAGAATAAATTTTACAGAGTAAAGGGTAACAAAAGGGAGCACCTTACTAACTGGTATAACCCTAAAGTTGAGGACGTCTCTCATCACAAGGGTGTTCTGCTGTGTCAACGAATGAACCTTTATTGGGATAAATCTCTTCGACAGGCGGTAAATGGGCGCATTCTTATTGCATTGGTTTTCTGGTGTACAGTCATACTGATAGTCGCATTGGCCCAAGACTTATCTCTTAGGACATTGCTTCTTGCAGTGGTTTGCCCTTTGCTACCGATCCTAAGTTTCTCTCTAAAGCTAATTTCTGATAACAACAAATCTATTGCAAACCTGACGAGGTTGAAAGAAGTCTTGGAGTCCGCTTGGATGGATGCAACAGGCCAAGGTATTACAATTGCGAAACTTCGAGAAGTACAGAATGAAATCTATCAACACAGGAAAACAAACCGGCCTATATCAGACCGATTTTATTGGAAGCAAAAAGATGAATTCGAAGGCGATGCACAATACAGCATTGAAGAAATGATCGCAGAGCTAGAGCCACAAACCGCAATGGCCTGAGGATGACCAATGAAAACCCAAAAAGCTCGAGACTTGAGAGCTGCCAGTGAAGTTTGTGGCCAATATCTACGTCTCTAGTACGCTGAGACTGTAAAATAAATGCTCAGCGTTTTCGATTCAGAGATAAAACTTGTTGGTAAAGAACGGTGCGAATTGTAAAAATCTCTACGGGTCAATGGCAGAAAATCGTACACGGTAGACTACAAACGCTGAATATCAGGCTATTGATTTTTGCCTTATAAATCTACACAAATGACGAATGTTAGCCGATAGATACACGTTAAGGCGAGTGCGCACAGTGAAACTGTGTGCTTCTTACACTTTTAAGTGTGTAAATAATTTAAAATGCCACAGTCCCTAATGGTTTTGTTTTGATCACACTTTGACGCCATATTTTCGAGTGATGACTTTAATGCGTTTAGCTCTTCAATGCGAATAATGACGTCTGATAAATGCTTAGCTATTAACGTATTGATATTTGAACAGCTCTGATCTGGCCTCGAACGACTGTCCATTAGCGTTTTTACTTCCATGATAGACATATCTAATGAACGACACTGTTTGATAAACAGGAGTTGTTCAATAGTCCCCTTGTCGTAGACACGATAATTTCCACTTGAGCGCTTAAGCTCAGGCAAGAGCCCCTTCTTTTCATAAAAACGAATGGTCTGAATACTACAACCTGTCGTCTTTGCGACATCACCAATTTTCATTTTTTTCTCCTAACCGTTGACTCTATACCAAGTATAGACTTTATACTCATTTTATTCATCAGTAAAGAGTGTGTTTCCAATGAGCGGATGTGGGTGCGAAGTTGAAATAAAAGACCAGTCTCAACGACAGGTTTTGTATTGGCTTTTGGGAATAAACGCGACAATGTTTGTTATAGAAATGGGGATCGGGTTGCTTGCTGATTCAACCGCATTAATAGCCGATTCACTTGATATGCTCGCCGACGCAGTTGTCTATGGTGTTGCCCTTTATGCTATTGGTAAATCGCTATTGCACAAAGCGAATGCGGCTAGAATTAGCGGCTTTTTTCAGATGGCATTGGGTCTGTTGATTATCATTGATATTGTAAGACGGTCAATTTACGGTAGCGAACCTGTATCAGGATTAATGATGGCTATGGGGGCAGTTGCACTGGTTGCTAATGTCATTTGTCTTGTGATCATACGCAAACAAAGAAATGAAGAAGTGCATATGCGGGCAAGCTGGATATTTTCAGCCAACGATGTGATTGCCAACTTAGGCGTTATTTTTGCTGGCGTTTTGGTGTTTTGGCTCGATTCTCGATGGCCTGATCTGGTTATCGGTGTGATAGTTTCGTGCGTTGTGTTGCGCGGGGCAAAAATGATCCTCGAAGAGGCTGGAAATGAAAGACAGCGAGCGCTTAATGCGCAAAGTTGATAAGAAAATGCCAATTTTTAATTGCACATCAAAACTGCGTAGGTTGGCATGGCTACTTATTACTTTGCTCATGTGTCAATCGGGCTTTTCGTTCGCCGCTCAATGCGATGACTACCCTGCGGAGGTATCGTCAGTCCCTGAACAATCAAAGTCGATAGGCACTTATGATGTTCCCGAAAAAAATGTAAATGCTGGTGATAATACGTCGAGTGAAGAGTCTAAGTGTTTCCATTGTGTGCTGTGTCAATGTGGACAGATTAAGTTTCTGGCACAACACCCAATAAATGACGTATCTAAACCGTTATATACCAATCAATACAGTTATTCCCTCAACGTCACTGACGGCCTAGTCGAAGGCCTTTTGCGCCCACCTCAACATTAATCCATTCCCTCCTATATGTTTGCATGGGTGCTTTCCATGTATGTCGTTATCTTATGAACAAAAGGTTCTTTTATGAGTTCTTCACGCCCATTGGGCATAAAAAAAGCTAGCTCAGCGTATCTGAAATTGATATCTGCTGCACTGGTAACCATGAGCATATCTGTTCAATCTGCCAATGCGCAAAAGTCTTCAATCACGCTTGAAAATGCGCTCAAACGCACATTATCAAACAACCCAGATTTAGTTGTGTTCGAATTTAAATCTTCGGCTTTGGATGGTGAATCAAAAATGGCCAGCTTACGACCTGAAATGTCTGTTGGGGTTGAAGTTGAAAATGTGTTGGGAACAGGCGAAGTGTCTGGTATCAAAGATGCCGAATTGACACTGACCTTATCGTCGGTCATCGAGCTTGGAGATAAAGTCAGCGGCCGAATGAATGTGGTGAGTTCAAAAAAAGCACAACTGCTTACACAACGGCGCATTCGTACGCTGGACATCTTGGGTGAAACAACTCGACGATATATCAATGTCATTGTCCAACAAGCGTTGCACAAGACTGAGCAACGAGCTGAAATGCTGGCTCGCACAATGCTTCAGACAGTCTCTACACGGGTTGAAGCGGGGGCTTCTTCACCACTTGAGAAAAAACGTGCAGAGTCAGCGTTGTCGCAGGCGCGTTTGTCGTTATTGATAAGTGAACAAAAACTCAATGAGTATAAACGCGACCTGGCCATCATGTGGGGTGACACTAACGCTGCGTTTGCGGAAGTTGAAGGGACACTGTTATCGTTTCCAAATTCACTGTCACTTGAACATATGCTTTCACAGCTTCAAAGCAATCCACACGTTCTGCTTTATGCTGATAACTATCGGGTACAAGAGGCCAGATTGAGAGTGGTTCAGGCCAGTCAGCAGTTCGACATTGCGTGGGAAGCCGGTATCCGAAGAATGCAGGGAATTAATGACACAGCGTTAGTCGCCAGTATTTCGGTGCCGTTAAATACCAAGCGCTTGACAGTATCGACTATCAAAAACAAGCGAAAATTCGTGAACTCACTCGCCAAATAAATCAAGTCATTAGCGCAAAAGACCAAGCCTTGCTCACTGTTACGACCCTTCAAGACAATGTCGTTCCCACATTGGAATCTGCACTGAACTTGGCGCGGGAAGGCTATGAAAGTGGTCGCTACAACTACATAGAGTGGGTGACAACGCAGCAACAACTCATCGATATGCAACGAGCACTGATAAAAGCAGCAGGCTTAGTCCACCTTCGAAGCGCAGATCTAGAGGCACTTACGGGAATTCCCGTGTTTTCTGACTCTCCCTCGACGTCTGCTCAATCATCAGAATTACTAGAGAAAAAATAATGAATACATCACAATTTACATTACTCACTAGCGCACGTGACTTGCTTGGCGTGTTAGCCATGCTACTTACTTTACTGTTTGCTACTGTCGCCCTGGCTGATGATGACGATGAGGAAGCCGAAGAAAGACCCGAGTACGTAGTGTTATCTCAAGAACGGATGCTTGAAAACGATATCGTGACTGCTTCAGCCGCGTCAGGATCATTATCGCTCACAACCAGAACGTTTGGGCGGATAGTTCATGATCCTGCATCACTGAGTCATATTCGTGCCCGCTTCGACGGTGTTGTAAAACGTATCATGGTGAATATTGGAGATAAAGTAGAAAAAGGTGACACACTGGCAATCATTGAGTCAAACGAGAGTTTAAATCAATACTCAATCACCTCACCGATGTCTGGAAAAATCATAGCTAGACACGCCAATGATGGTGAGCTCACCAACGGTCAAGTGCTGCTTTCTGTTGCTAATTACTCTCGCGCAATTGCTCAATTAGCTATTTTCCCCAAACAACGTACTCGTATTGCCGCTGATATGGAAGTCACTTTAAGGCTTGAGGAATTGCAGCAACAATCAAGTATAAGCCACATTACGTCCTCACCTGATGACAAACCTTATTCTATCGCGTTTGTGAACGTTGATAATGGCAGTGGTTATTGGCCTTTAGGCGCTATGGTAGAGGGTTATATTCAGATTGGGTTCCAAGAAGTCAATCTGGCTCTCCCCAAAAGTTCAATACAAGAGTTAGATGGGCAAACCATTGTTTTTGTCAAAGAAGGGGAACGATTTTACCCCCGCCAAGTAAAACTTGGGAACACGGACAACCGTTTAGTAGAGATTGTGAAGGGCGTTCAAATAGGCCAGCAAGTCGTTGTAGAAAATAGCTATCTACTAAAAGCTGATTTATTAAAAATAGAGGCGGGCGATGATGACTAATTACCTGCGCATTTATTATCAAAAGCAAAGCCAAGTCCATAAAAACGGTGAGGTGAGAGCATGATTGCACCAATACTCCGTTTATCCATTGAGCGCCGTGGTGTCATGATGTTGTTCGCCTTGTTTGTCGCCTTTTTTGGTATGTACAGTTACAAACAACTGCCGATTGATGCTGTGCCTGATATCACCAACGTGCAAGTGCAGATAAATACCGCAACCCCAGGTTACTCGCCTTTGGAGACTGAGCAACGCATAACGTTTATAGTTGAAACCTCGCTGGCCGGTTTGCCTAATTTATCGTATACCCGCTCGATATCACGCTATGGCTTGTCGCAAGTCACAGTCGTGTTTAAAGAGGGCACCGATTTATATTTCGCACGAAATCTCGTCAACGAGCGTCTTACCGCCATCGCGGCGCAATTGCCAACAGGGTTAACCCCTGAAATGGGCCCTATCGCCACAGGCTTGGGTGAAATTTACATGTACTCGTTAAGTGCTGAGCCTCAGGCGCGACAGGACAACGGTCAACCCTATGATGCTATGGCATTAAGGGAGATCCATGATTGGGTAGTTAAGCCCCAATTGTCGCTTGTTGAGGGGGTGACCGAGGTTTATGCGATAGGCGGATTTGAAAAGCAATATCATGTGAATCCTAATCCAGTCGCAATGATAAACTTTGGGATAAGTACAGGTGACCTTCTCAGTGCGCTAGAACGCAACAATGCGAATCAAGGCGCTGGTTTTGTAGAACAAAATGGGCAACAAGTACTGATCAGATCGGAAGCCCAACTGAAGGGCATCGACGATATCGGCCAAGTGGTTGTTAAGATCATTGATGGCGTACCGGTAAAAATTCAAGACATCGCCCAAATCAACCTCGGTAAAGAGCTGCGCTCTGGAGCCGGCACGTTAAATGGCCAAGAAACAGTGATTGGCACGACAATGATGTTAGTGGGAGAAAACTCTCGTACGGTCGCCAAAGCTGTGGACAGTAAGCTCGAAACCATTAAAACAAGCTTACCCGAGGGCGTTATCCTTGAAGCGGTTTACGATAGAACAAGCCTCGTTGACAAAACCATCGACACAGTACAGAAAAACCTCGTCGAGGGCGCTTTACTTGTCATCGTTGTGCTATTCGTTTTGCTTGGGAATGTGCGAGCTGCACTTATTACAGCCGCTGTAATACCCATGGCAATGCTTGCCACGATATCGGGTATGGTCAAAACCGATGTGTCTGCTAACTTAATGAGTTTAGGCGCACTGGATTTTGGCTTGATTGTCGATGGCGCAGTTATCATTGTTGAAAACTGTATCAGGCGATTATCCGAATCCCAGAAACAAAACGGCGCTACTCTACCGCTCAAAGAAAGGCTGAATGTTGTTTATGAAGCCACTAATGAAGTCATACGTCCCAGTTTGTTTGGTGTATTGATCATTACCATTGTTTATATCCCCTTGTTCACGCTCACTGGCGTCGAAGGTAAAATGTTCCACCCCATGGCAGCGACCGTGATAATGGCTTTGCTTGCCGCAATGGTATTTTGTTTTACCGTAGTGCCTGCGGCGATAGCAATTTTCATGAGAGGTAAAATTAGCGAAAAAGAAAGCCCAATTATTAAAGGTGCAAAGGCAGTCTATCGTCCTGTTTTAACCGGAGCGCTGCGTTTTAGATGGCTAGTGGTAGTAGCAGCGAGTGCTTTGGTTGTCGGCAGTTTATGGATGGGCAGTAAATTAGGCTCCGAGTTTATTCCCCAGCTCAATGAAGGTGATATCTTAGTACAAGCCATTAGGATCCCTGGGACAGGGGTAGAACAAGCAGTTGAAATGCAAAAAACTCTTGAAGCGAAACTTATGCAGTATGAGCAAGTACAGACGGTATTCGGTCGCACGGGTACGGGTGAGGTCGCCACCGACCCTATGCCACCAAACATTACTGATACGTTTGTTATTTTAAAGCCTAGGGAGCAATGGCCCGATCCATCAATGACAAAAGCTGAGTTAGTGAAAACGTTTGAAGAGGACTTGTTTACTTTGCCCGGCAATAATTATGAATTTACGCAACCTATACAAATGCGTTTTAACGAATTGATTAGTGGCGTAAGGGCAGATTTGGGGATAAGGCTATTTGGGGATGACTTAGATACGCTCTTTGCATCTGCTTCTGACATTTTGACCGTTATTTCAACGATTGAAGGAGCTGATGACGCGAGGCTTGAGCAGGTAGAAGGCATTCCAATCTTCACCGTCACACCAAAGCCTGATCAATTGGCACGCTTTGGTTTGGATATAGCCGACTTGCAGTTATGGCTCAATGCTGCGACAGGTGGAGAAACCGCTGGAATGATTTTTGAGGGCGACAGACGCTTTAAAATTGTCGTGCGATATGCCGACGACATTCGAAATGAACTCACTCAGCTTGAGACCATTCCCATAGTCACGCCCTCTGGTGAGCATGTACCAATAAGCGAATTAGCCACACTTGCATTTAAAGAAGTACCTAGCCAAATAAGCCGGGAAAATGGCAAACGTAGTATTGTTGTCACAGCAAATGTGCGTGACAGAGATATTGGCACTTTTGTTGAGGAAGCTCAGGCGAGAATTAATGATGAAGTAAATTTACCTGCTGGTTATTGGCTCGACTATGGTGGAACCTTTGAGCAGCTCGAAAGTGCGAGTCAACGATTGACGATTGTGGTACCGGTTACGTTGTTTGTGATTTTGACTATGCTGGTAATTGCGTTTGGTTCAATACGTGATGCGTTAATTATCTTCACAGGTATCCCTTTGGCATTAACAGGCGGTGTAATGTCTCTTTGGTTAAGGGATATGCCTTTATCCATATCCGCGTCGGTAGGATTTATCGCGTTGTCTGGGATTGCCGTATTAAACGGATTGGTAATGCTGTCCTTCATCAAGCAACGTTTGCTAGAAACCGGAGAATTAGTGAATAGCATTGTTGAAGGGGCACTTATTCGCTTGCGTCCGGTATTAATGACAGCACTAGTGGCAAGCCTTGGATTTGTGCCCATGGCGCTCAATACGGGCATAGGTGCAGAGGTGCAACGGCCTTTGGCCACGGTGGTCATCGGCGGGATAATATCGTCAACCTTGCTAACACTGGTAGTGCTGCCTGTACTCTATCGACTCGTGCATAGTAAAGGGGATCAGTAGTGTTCTTGGGCATTTATTCGTAAATGCCCAAGTTTTACCTGAACGATTTTTAGGTACCTATTGACTCTTTATTAAGTATAGACTTTACAATCATATTCTTAACGTCATGTACGATAAGGATAGATATGGTTTCGCTTATTTTAATATCTGTATCTAACCTTTGTGAGCCCAACCCATTCGCCCTCGGTGTTCTAAGCGGGGGCTTTGTTTTTTATAGCAGGCAAATCACTTCCTCGAACTCACCATTTCGCCAGAACCCAAGTGATTTTTTTCCTCTGGGCGTGATGCGTTCAATGTAGTTTGGGAAATCGGTGTGCTTACCGTAAAGCGTATTCCCGTGAGTTAACAGTTCATGACTGAGAGCATCAGAAAGACTATCTCGTGAGATCTATTTAGCTAACTTCAGCACATCAAGTGAGTTGATCATAATTATTTTCCGGTAAGCTTATCAAATAAGTACCCAGAACTTTCTTCATTAAGCGAGACACTATGTTTGGCGGCAAAGGCTCTGAGCTTTCTATCGTATATAGTCATATTACGCTCATCGCGACAGAAGAACTTTATAGTTGCTTCATTCTCGTAATAGTAAGCCCGAATATCGTTTTCACCAGCGTCGATGTTAATGCCTCCATCATTTAGCCAGTAAGCTTTCTGACCAGCGACAAAGTTCTCCTTAGCAAATGACGATAAGATGTCTTCAACTTGCTTAGGCGCTACAGCGAGAAAGTGAGTTTGGCAACAAGGCATGAACATCGGCTTTGGTTGCGTTGTTATCTATCAAGCATAGCTAAGAACTGACTTTGAATATCGATCTTTTTGTCAGTAATCTTTTTTCACTGCGCCAAGCTTGAGCAAGCCATCATAGCGAAAGCAATGCACTCTCCTACATACTCCAGCGCCTGTTTTATAAGCGTTACTACCGTACCTTTGTTAAGCCGAATACTGCCCAAGGTCGGTGGCCCAGAAGCCGTGAAAATAGCAGTTACCTTGCAAAGGGAAGGCTCCTTGATGCACCTGCCTACGCCGGAATTCTCGGTTTCAGTAAGAGGGTTGCTTGAGTGACCACTGACTTCAAAATCAAGCCATCATCAATAAAGTTCATAGGTAAACCTCTGGTAACAGTATAAAACTCCTTACTCTTTTCAGATCTCCGCGCAAGTTGCATTTTGCTGTAAAAGTTGTTATTAACACTAAAATTCTGATTAATAAGTATAAAACTGTTATTTTTCCTCAATGCTTTTTCGTGTAATCACCTACTCGAACGGCCTGTTGTGGTTGATGTAGATGTAGCGGTCAATATGACATGGCCAGTCCAGCAACTCTAATTACATGGCCAAAGTCACTGTTCCACAACAGCTAAAACAACTCACAGGTCGGAGCCTGCATTAATTGGGATTGCTCAAATAACTCACAGATCTAAATTTTCCATCAGGTAGATTTAACAACATTAAAATATTATACTTCTGCCGTGGGAGTACCGTTTAGTGAGCTAAGAGCGGTTGAGGATAAATCGTTACCGTTGGAAGGTAAACCACCTTCATTTGATGACAACCTTATCATCCATGGCGATAACCTCGTAGCCATAAAGACGAGCATTTAAATGGAAACGATGACACTAGAGGCTGTTGATCTTTGAACATTATTTGTTCAGCAGTACATTGGTAGCCACATCATCATGAATGCCAATGCGACTGTACTGCTATAGTTTCGAGCTAGCTTGTCGTATCTTGTTGATATTGCCCGGTACCTTTTTATCCTCAAAAACGCGTTTTCAACAAGATGCCTATATCGATACAGGCACCAGTCCATATCGTCATTACCTAATTTGTTATTTCGTTTGCGTGGAATATTGGCATCTGCTCCACTTTCTTCTACGTAAGCTCTAAAAGCTTCACTGTCATAGCCTTTATCAGCACAAACAATATCGGCTTGTGGGGAGTTTATTATCAGACTTTGTGCATGTACGATGTCGTTCACTTGACCACCGGATAGTTCAAAATAAACGGGCAGGCCACCGCTATTTACCGCAAGGTGAATTTTCGTTGAGTTACCACCTCGACTTTTTCCGATGGCCTCATCTTGTTTACCCGCTGCACCGCTACTATCCTGATGCGCTTTAACTATACTACCATCAAGAAACAACCATTCTGGGTCACCCTCGGAGGCTAAGCTTTCAAATAACTTTTGTCGGTAGACCGTATTCCAGAGACCAAATTCAGATGGCAAATCCCGCCACTGAATGCCGGTACGCATTCGGTAAAGTATGCCCTCCAGGGTATTTCGGTGCTCATATTTGTTATAGACTCTGCCACTCTCCTTTAGCAGTACTTTTAGGATTTCCCACGCATCATCTGTTAACATCGTTCTTGGCATAGCAACATTACGGTTAATTATTTTTGGCGAAACAATTATACCTCGTTGCTATGCCGGCTGCTTTTCATACAAAGATCAACAACCTCTAGCGTTCAATCAAGACAATATGCCATTATGTATCAAATATTACGGCATATTGTTTATTATGAATAGTTTATTGCATTTAAAAGAAGGTGCATTTGCTGAGCGACTCACCGATAAAGCGATCACCAAAGTCATCGCTCAGGAAAGTAAAGATGATGAACTTAAGTTTTTTGTTTTTGCAATTAACGCTGATACTAAAACAGCATACGTTATGCGCCATGGCCGTTCTGATGCGCTGCGGACATGGCGCCTGGACAATCTAGCAAGGTTTTTAAAATTGCACGCTGTAGACGCTTTTGAAGTGCAATACGCGAAAATACAAGATTAATAAAGGTCAGTTGGGCATGGAATGTATTTTTAAAGCAAGAGAGCAACTGGAGCGTATCTGGCCACTAACAGAATTATGTTCTGCGCCGCCTACCACTCGGAATAAACTCATTTCATCAATGTTATTTGGGCTATTTGCATTCTAAGGTTGGATATTGAAATTTCATCCAGATGGCGACATTTCCGATTTGTGCAAAACTTGGTAGAAACTGGTTTGATAGTCAAGGTCGCCTAAAGACAAGGAGCGGACATTCAACTTTCCAATAACGGGCGCAGGCATGTGGGGCATAATGGCGAAGCCGCCCCGCATGTATGCGTCCCAGCGAACGCAGTGAGTGTGTTGATTGGGTTGTTAGTACCCGTACACCCAATACTACCTAGCAACATTATTTAATTTTATTCCTATTTTTGATTATTTCACGATAGCTGAAATAGGTAAAAAATGGCGAAAGTAAATAAAAAGCTAGCAGCACATCTAGAGCAAAAAGTGGATAAATCAGTTCTGCTTGGCCAATAGAGCCGCAAAAGTCCCATGAAAATATAGAAATACATTCATAAACTGAAGTTGACCAGACATATGCAGTAAGACCGAATAGAACGCTAATTATCAAAAGACTTCTTAGCATTTTTAGATATAGCTTTTTGGATGGTTTTATTTTCAAGCTTCCTGCTCCGAGAGTACTAACGCTAAGCTTTGGGGCGCTAACATGGGGCTATAATCGCGAAGCGGCCCCGTGTTAGCGTCCCAGCGACCGGAGGGAGTGCCAACAGCGTTTTGTTAGGCGTACAACTGAAAGTACGCAGCTTCGCTGCCACCACTAGCCAAATAGACCGCGTATTTAAATTATTGAATTTAAGATAAAACAACCCTGTGCGAAATGCCAGATGTTAACGACATTGCTGGATAAAAGGGCGAGTTTAGAAGACCGGTGATGCAGAATGTTGGCTTTGCGGTGTTGATGAAACGCACGTTGCTAAAGCCGTTGAAACTACCGAAAAAGCAAGCTGCAAAGACAACCTAGCGAAACAATCTTGATGCTGGAATGTAACAGTTAAACCCACTTTTTTATGCTGTAAGTAAATGACGCCTAACGCTAAGCTTTGGGGCGCTAGCACGTGGGCTAAAATCCGAACGAAGTGAGTCAGCCCACATGTTAGCGTCCCAGCGACCGAAGGGAGTGGCTTGAGCGTTTTGTTAGGCGTACAACTGAAAGTACGCAGCTCTGC
>LUMD01000388.1_pt1 | contig 13756 bp, 12 predicted proteins | sample 729651 | NCBI WGS metagenome assembly LUMD01 (sample SAMN03860272, study PRJNA289734) | marine metagenome | biome: seawater column; feature: ocean; material: water; isolation source: Red Sea water column Station 34 - depth 258m | place: Saudi Arabia: Red Sea | collected 2011-10-15 | depth 258 m | reverse complement strand
CAGTTTTACCGACTCGGCATTCTTTATCGGCGCGGCGGCCGCGTCTCTCATTCTGACCAGTGGCATTGGCCGTCAAATACTGGAAGAGCGTAAAAAAAGGCTGAATTCCGATATTCGCGCCCGCCAGGAACGAAAGCTGCGATCTCACGTTGAGCAGAATTATAAAAAACTCCTCAAAACCCATAGCGTAACCGGCAAACACAATCGGGCCATGCTCGAGGAGTCATTGGACCAGTTTGATAGCCAACAGCGGCCCTACACCGTCGCCATGATTCAATTGACCCGCTTTAACGAAATCGAGCAGGCGCTTGGCTATCGGACGGCAGAGGATCTGCTCAGAAGCTATCTGTGGGAGCTGGACGGATTTCTCAAACGGATCATGGGGGATCGGCTGATCATGGTTGACGGCTATGCGCTTGCCAGCATTGATACCAGCAACCATGCCTTCGCCTTTTACCAGAGCGATACTGCAGGCACTGATACGGAAAAACTGAAAACCATCGTGAACTGGTTGGGAGAGAACTTCCGCGAGGGCCGATTTTCGCTATCCTGGAGCCCTTCCGTGGGTATTGCTCATGCGCCGGAACATGGAGTCGACGCGTCAGCAATCCTGTCATCTGCCGGCTTTGCTGCCCTGAACACGCATCAGTCCCTGACGGTTTACGACCCGGCTATCGCAGACTTGCAGTACCAGCAGCAAATGCTGATGCTGGATATCGAAGAGGCGCTGGGCAACGGCTGCATATGGCTGGAATACCAACCGACAGTGCGTATAGAGGATGCAAGTATCGCGTCATTGGAAGCCCTGATCCGCTGGCAACATCCGGATTTCGGGACAGTTGCCCCGGATCGATGGATCCCGTTAGCCGAACAGGTCGGGATGATTCACCATGTTACGCTCTGGGTGGTCGACCGTGTCTGTGAAGAAATGAGCGCCCTGAAGTCTCGACACGGAGACCACATTGCAGTCGCGGTCAATATTTCTGCAAACGATCTCACCTATCCGGACTTTCTTGAAAAGGTGAAGGGGATTGTTCAGCGCCATGGAGCACAGCCCTCCGACCTGATTCTGGAGATTACCGAAACAGCGATGATGGCCGACACAGCCCTGGCACAGGAAGTCATTCGGACACTCAGCCACAGCGGGTTCAGAATTGCCGTCGATGATTTTGGAACGGGGCACTCTTCGCTGGGAACCCTTGCCACATTCGAGCTGGACGAGTTGAAAATCGATCGTAGTTTTCTCAGCGGCATACTCACCCAACCGGCCCGACAGCGAATATTCCGGGCGGCGCTGGACCTGGGCGAGGCCCTGGAGCTGGATGTCGTAATCGAAGGCGTGGAGGAGGAAGCTATCGCCGCCTGGCTGCAGCAGTTCCCCGGCCTTTACGGCCAGGGATATTACTGGGGTAAGCCAGAACCGTTGAAGAGCTGAGCTCCAGTTATATCACGGCAGATCGGTCACCGCCCCTTTTGAGGCCGAACTTACTGTTCGCGAATACTTCGCCAGTGTGCCTCGAGTAAATCGCGGAGGCGGCGCCTGCCAGGCCTGGCGCCGGCGTTCCAGCTCTTCACCGGAGACGCCCAGCTCAATCCGGTTGCTGACGGCATCAATGGTAACGGTGTCGCCATCCTCAACCAGTGCGATGGGGCCGCCTTCGGCCGCTTCCGGCGTAATATGACCAACCACAAAGCCATGGCTGCCGCCGGAGAAACGGCCATCGGTTATCAATGCCACGTCGCTACCCAGGCCCTTGCCCATGATGGCGGAGGTTGGGCTCAGCATCTCCCGCATGCCCGGTCCACCTTTGGGGCCTTCATAACGGATAACCAACACATCGCCGGCCACCACCGTGCCGTCGAGAATCCGCTCCTGGGCCTCTTCTTCCGAATGGAATACCCGGGCACGGCCGGTAAAGTGAGTACCTTCCTTGCCGGTAATCTTCGCCACTGCCCCGGTTGGCGCCAGGTTCCCGAACAGGATCCGTAAATGGCTGTCCGCCTTGATCGGATTATCAAAGGCATGAATGATGTCCTGTCCCTCCGGATAGGGCGCCACGTCGGCCAGGTTTTCCGCAATGGTCTGGCCGGTTACAGTCAGGCAGTCCCCATGCAGCAGCCCATGATCGAGCAGCATCTTCATAAGCGGCTGAATGCCGCCAATGGCCACCAGCTCCGACATCATGTAGTGGCCACTCGGGCGAAGATCCGCCAGCACCGGCACCCGCTTGCCAATCTCGACAAAATCCTCCAGTTCCAGATCCACACCGATCGTACTGGCCATGGCCAGCAGGTGCAGTACCGCATTGGTGGAACCGCCCAGGGCAATCACCACGGTGATGGCGTTTTCGAAGGCTTTGCGGGTCATGATGTCACTGGGTTTAATGTCTTTCTCCAGCAGATTCAGCACTGCGGCACCGGCACCACGACAATCCGCGGCCTTTGTATCTGATACGGCATTCTGCGCCGAACTTCCCGGCAGGCTCATGCCCATGGCCTCGATGGCCGATGCCATGGTGTTGGCTGTGTACATGCCACCACAGGAGCCTGGCCCCGGTATCCCCGGGCATGGGCACCCACGGCCTCAAACACGGAGATGATATCGGTATGGTTCTCGCCGGGCATGATCGTGCCGCCGTAGACAAACACCGATGGCCGGTTCAGGCGCGCCAACCCCATCATGCAACCGGGCATATTCTTGTCACAGCCACCGATAGCCACCAGGCCATCGAAGCCCTCGCAACCTGCCACCGTCTCGATGGAATCGGCAATCACCTCCCGGGACACCAGGGAATACTTCATACCCTCGGTACCGTTGGCAATGCCGTCCGATATCGTGATGGTATTGAAGATCAGCGACTTGCCGCCTGCCTCATCGGCGCCGGCAGCAGACTCTTCCGCCAGCTGATTGATGTGCATGTTGCAGGGCGTAAGGTTACTCCACGTAGACGCAATACCGATCTGGGGCTTTTTGAAATCCTCATCCGTAAACCCGACGGCCCGAAGCATGGCGCGGCTGGCGGATTTGCCAATGCCATCAACCACCGGAGCCGAATATTTACGGCGCTTGTCCTGGTTCTTGTCTTGCGTCATGGGAGTCTCCTTTTCAGATGCCTTGTCCGACCAGACTCTCAGAAACCATCGCATTCGGCAACGGGCGGGCGAGCAAGCCTGCCAGCAGAAAGATGCAGTTTCGACTGACCTGCATCAATGGCAGTTAACAGCGGTGGTTTTAAAATCCCCTGACATACTGACGCCATGGAGGCATCTCATGCCATCGCCAATTCACTCAGCACCGGCGGATCACACCGCTACCGACTGCCCGGATTACCGACGCTGGTGCGATGGCTATGGCGTCATCGAGCACAACGAAACCACGCGACATCAGGTCAGTTTGCTGGCAGAGCATCTGGTTGCCGCCGGCCACCAGCCGGACGCCGCCACCGTTTATCGCAGGCTTGCCGATCTGGATCGGCTGACCAGTGCCGGGCTGTGGCTGGTGGTGCATATGACCTATGCCCGCCGGGTCGATGTCTCCGGTCAACCCCTGGCACCCCAGGACTTCAAAACCAATCCGGAAGGCCACACTGGCGGTGCACTGAATATGGTACCGGCCTATGCCGGCTATCTCGCACTGAACAACCTGACCGGACGGACGCGGAGCTGGTTGATGGGCCAGGGACATTGCGTGGCCGCGGTGGATGCCCTGAATGTCCTCACCGGAAACCTGCATCCGGAACAGGCAGAACGTTATCGCGGGCCCGACGGGCTTTCCACCCTGGTGGCCGATTTCTACAGCTACCGGCAGAAGCCGGATGGCAGCATGGCAGCCCCTCTTGGCAGCCATGTCAATCCGCACACCGCCGGTGGCATTCTCGAAGGTGGTTACCTGGGTTTTGCCGAACTCCAGTATGCCCACATGCCCTTGCCGGGAGAGTCCCTGGTGGCCTTCCTCTCGGACGGCGCTGCCGAGGAACAGCGCGGTAGTGACTGGATCCCCCGCTGGTGGCGCGCCGAGGACTGTGGCGCCGTGATGCCGGTCATGATTGCCAACGGCCGGCGCATCGAACAGCGCACCGAACTGGGTACCCGCGAGGGCCTCGAACGTTTTGAAGCACATCTTGAGCACCGGGGCTTCGTGCCCTTCCGTTTTGATGGCCGGGATCCTGCCGCGTTTGTCTGTGCCCTGTATGAGATGGAGCAGGCTCTGGCTACCAATGGCGAGGCCGCTCTGAGGGCTCAGCTGTATTGCTCAGCTGAACCAGCACGCCGGGCAATCACGTGCTCCGGAACGGGACCATGCCCTCGCAGTGCGCAATCCACCGGATCCCGTGATCCCGAGACTGCCGGCCAATCCCGCCCCCACCTCGCCCATGAAGGCCGTGGATGATTTTTTCCGGGCTTTGGTGGCTAACAACCCGGGGCTCAGGGCGCGAGTGGGTAATCCGGACGAACTGGCAAGCAACCGGCTTGAGGGTGTCCTTGAAGATCTGAAACACCGGGTAAACGAACCCGAGAACGATCAGGAATCGGTTCATGGCAAGATCATCACGGCCCTGAACGAAGAAGCCGTGGTATCGGCTTGTCTGGCCAACAAGGCGGGCGTGAACCTGGTGGCCAGCTATGAGGCGTTCTGCGTGAAGATGCTGGGCGCCATCCGCCAGGAGCTGATCTTTGCCCGGCACCAGAAGGAAGTGGGCCGCCCAGCCCGCTGGCTCGGACTGCCGGTTATTGCCACCTCACATACCTGGGAAAACGGAAAGAACGAGCAATCCCACCAGGACACCACCTTCTGCGAGAGCATGCTCGCTGAGATGAATGACGTGTCCCGGGTCCTGTTTCCGGCAGACTACAACAGCACCCTGGCGACGCTGCCCTCGGTGTTCAGTGAAAGAGGCAGGATCACGTGCATGGTCATCCCGAAACGTGAACGCCCCTGTGTGTTTGACAGACGGGAAGCGGAACTGCTGGCCAGACATGGTGCCCTGGTGGTGGATGAGGACACCGCCGGTGGTGAACCGTTGCTGCTCATGGCCAATGGTGCCTATCAGTTGTCCGAGGCCATCCGGGCGTGTGAACGATTGCGTGAAACCGGCACCGCATTCCGGCTGGTCTATATCCAGGAGCCGGGCAGGTTCCGCCAGCCAAGGGACACGATGGAAGCAGAGGTATGCCTGTCGGAATTCGAGAGGGAGCGCCTGTTCCCCCATCGCATTCACCGGCGGGTAGCCCTGACTCACATGCGCCCTGAGGTGTTCCGGGGCCACCTCTACCCGTTGTTCCCTGACCCGTCCCAATCCCGGGTTCTGGGCTACATCAACCGCGGGGGCACACTGAACGAGGCCGGCATGCTGTTTGCCAACGGCTGCTCCTGGGGCCATGCCCTGGCTGCCTGCGCGGGGGTTATGGACAAGCCACCGGGAGAGTGGCTGTCCAGCGCCGAGTTGGCAGCGGTTGAGGGCCGGGGCGACCCGGCCGTTATTACACGGGGTCTGCCATGAGTACGCCCTGACCCGCCAATACCCGTCGAGAAGCTGTTCGGCCCGCATCGATCTGGTACTCCCGGGACTTGATGGTGTCCACGAAGTACCAGTCCGCTTTTGCTTCTTCCGGAGTGAAGGTAACCAGCATGTATCCCCGCTGATTCACATTCAGGTAATCCAGATCATCGACCAGCAGACTGATCGCCTGTTCCGCACCCTGAATCATCTCATCCGGAATGCCCAGGTACTCCTCCAGACCGGGTGATGTCACCGAGGCCGTGGCGAATTCCACGCCAATCTGGTCCCCATTGATGTCCTTCAGATTGTTGGCCCAGGCATTGTGGGTATCTCCGGCCAGCACGACCAGATTCTTGTTCAGCGCCTTGGCGGTCCCCAGAACCACCTCCCGCTCATATTGGTAGCCATCCCAGGCGTCCAGATTGTAGGGGGCAACGGTGTTGATGCGAGCCAATTCCTCTTGCGTCAGAGACGGATCCCCCTGGAGGGCGCGACCTTTGAGCTGCGCCAGTTCGGCCAGGTTTTGTGGCAGGCCTTCAAACTGCTCGGTAGCAATTGCTACCAGCAGTTCCGCGGGCAGATTCATACGGCCCATCAGCACCTGTTGCCCCAACACCTGCCACGTGGCCGTGGAGTAGTTCAGGGAAGACTGCAGCCACAGCAGCTGCTCCGCGCCCAGCAACGTGCGGTTCTGACTGCCGACATCCGCAGTAAAACGGGCCGCATCCAGGCCTTCGCCTGTGAAGTAGTCCATGTAGTCCAGTTGCTGGTCGCGCCCGATGATGCGGGTATCCAGCATGTGCAGGTCCACCAGATTACCGAACCGGAAGGTCCGGAAAATGGCTTCGTCGCTGCCCTCGATCACCGATCGGATCGGCATCCACTCGAAATAGGCCTTGAGGGCATTGAGCTTGCGCTCGGTGAAATCGCCCTCTCCTTCATTATGGTTTTCGGCGCCCTCCTCCCAGGTGTCGTTGGCCACTTCATGGTCGTCCCACACCACGATAAACGGCACTCTGGCATGGAGAGACTGAAGATCCGGGTCTGACCGGTACGCAGCGTAACGCCTGCGATAATCCGCCAGTTCAATCAGCTCAAGGTTGTTGTTCTCGGGGAAGGTCCGGCCCAGGTCCTGGGCATCCTGAGCCGCATAGCTGCTGCTGTCAGAGCTGTATTCGTAGATGTAATCGCCCAGATGCACCACGGCATCCAGATCAGTCTGTTTACTGATTTCCCGGTAAACGTTGAAGTAACCGGCCGGGTAATTCGAACAGGACACCACGGCCAGACGCACCGAGTCGATACTGCCCTCCGGCAATGTCCGGGTTACGCCCACCGGTGACTGACGATCGGTCGTCTGGAAGCGGTAATAGTAGGTTTGCCCGGGCACAAGACCGCGCACATCCACCTTGACGGTGAAATCATGGGCTGCAGCAGCCTCCGCTGTACCCGAATGCACCAGGTTCTCGAAATCCTCGTCCGTGGACACCTCCCAGGCCACGCCCACCGGGGCGCCGCCATTCGCAGGCGCTGCCCGGGTCCAGAGCATGACACCGTCAGCAAGCGGATCGCCACTGGCCACACCGTGAGTGAAGGTGATTGTGCGCTCATCCGAGCTGTCCAGCACACAGCCTGCCAGGCCGGTAGAGACCACCACGGCCCCCATACCCATGGCTGATGCCTTCAGAAAATCCCGTCGTGTCAATCGTTTCATTGTTATGTCTTCCCCTGCATTCATCCTTCATAGCCCGGCATCCTGCGATCCTTGCCGGTACTACTCCAACTGAAGAACCTAGTCGGGCTTCGTTAAGAACGCATTGCCAAATTGCGACAGGGGGATGGCAAATCACGACAGGCCTGCGCTAACTGCCAGAATCCATAAAAAAGGGGAGCTCGAGGCTCCCCCTTGGCATTCCGTTCAGATCCGGCCTATCCGCTGACGAATACCGGCCCTACGCCAAAGTTCCAGAGGATGACCGAGCCGACCCGTGTCGAAACCAGAATCACCAGGGCAACAGTCAACAACGCACCGGCGTACATGACGGCCCGTTCTTTCTCGATACCCATGACAATCGGCAGACCGTCGTACATGAGGTAAGCCCCATAACAGGCCGCAACCAGGAAAACGATAGCGTTGAACCAGGGCACCGGATACAGCAGCGCAAAACCTGCCAGGAACAGGGGCGTGCAGGAGTATGCTGCCAGGGCAATGCCGTTGGAGGGCACGTGTTCCTCCTTGGCACCATAGGTTTTCGCCATCCAGTTAATGGCATAGCCGAGTGCAAAGACGCCGACCAGCATTGCCAGATAGGTGAGCACACTGAGCTGCATCGCACTGATCTCGGTTAACTTGATCAGCCGCTCGTTGCCGACCGTCCAGCCAAAATAGGCCGTCGAAATGTAGGCGCAAACCGGTGCAATGGCCGCAAGAATCAGGACATAGGCCACGTAGACCCGGCGCGGTGTTTCATGTTCTTTTCGTATGGAAGCCCACTCTTCATCAGGATGGGTGAAGAGACCGAACGCATGTGACAGGAGCATGGACAACCCCCTTCTTCGCTGTTGTTGGTATTGTGAAATACGGGATGCGGAAACTGTCAGATCAGCAACCACTCCTTACTCTTAACTATAGTCAAGAATGGCGGATGGGAAAGGCAGAGTGCTCAAAAAATGCGCTGATAGGAGCTGAGAGGCGGCCGGCAGTGGCCGGCCGCCTGAAATCAGGCGTTGCGGGGATCAGTTTCTGCAACCCAGGGGTAATCCCTGTGGCTGTCACGGTAGGACAACAGGCTTTCCACGCCCGAGAAGTCCACCAGGTCCCTGAAGTCGAGCCAGTCCACCAGGCAGTAAAGACAGATAGCGGGGTAATTCCAGGTTTCGAACTGACCGTCCTCCACCATCGCCGCCAGCGTACGCAAGGTGGTCATGATCCTCTCGCGCTGGAGGTTGTAGAACATCAGATCTGCGCCAGTATCGATACCGGATTTTTCCGAAAGCAGCATGGTGACCGCAGAATCATTGGCGCCGTCAATCATGGTCAGCTGGTTTTCCTGGTCCCAGGTCAGCGGATCACGGCCCTGCTTGGCACTGATGTAACGGGCGATAATCCGGGAATCATAGATTTCCTGACCGCCGTCTTCGAGCACCGGAATTTTCAGTGTCGGATTGTTGCGCCGCAGTTCATCCCGACCTTCACCATAGATATTGAGATTGACGAATTCATAGGGCTCTTCATCCAGCAGGATACGAATGCGCCGAACGTAGGGTGAAGTAGTGGATCCGATCAGTTTCATGGTTTCTCCGAGGGTTTCACACTCAGGATCCCAACAGGGATTCAGGGTTTGTGTATGGGTGCCCGGTCGCCTCTGCCACTTCCCTGTAGGTCACCTTGCCAGCGGCCACGTTCAGCCCGGCCCTGAGATGCGGATCTTCCTTCATCGCCCGGTCCGGGCCCTTGTTAGCCAGGGCCGCCACAAAGGGCAAGGTGACGTTATTCAGCGCCAGTGTGGACGTGCGCGCGACGGCACCCGGCATGTTCGCCACGCAGTAATGTACCACACCGTCGACAATATACGTGGGATCGTCGTGGGTGGTTGCCCGCGAGGTTTCAGTACAGCCGCCCTGATCAATGGCGACATCCACGATAACGCTACCCTCCGGCATGCGACGGATCATGTCACGGGTAATCAGCTTGGGCGCAGAAGCGCCGGGAATGAGCACACTGCCAACGACCAGATCCGATTCCGTTACGGCCTGATCAAGAGTCTGGGCCGTGGAAAACAGTGTGGTGATGCGGTTGCCATACAGGTGGTCCAGTTGTCGGAGCACATCCATATTCCGGTCCAGCACCGTCACCTGCGCGCCGAGACCCACCGCCATGGCAACGGCATTCTGGCCAACAACACCACCGCCAATCACCGCGACCCGAGCGGGGCTGACACCGGGCACACCGCCCAGGAGGACGCCTCGCCCACCCATGGCCTTCTCAAGACAATGGGCGCCTGCCTGGATTGACATACGCCCCGCCACTTCCGACATCGGTGCCAACAGGGGCAAATGGCCCCCGCGGTCGGTGACCGTTTCGTAGGCTATACAGGTAGCGCCGGACTTCACCAGGTCGTCCGTCTGCGCCTTGTCCGGGGCCAGATGCAGGTAAGTGAAGAGTGTGTGTTCAGGCTTCAACATGGCCCGCTCTTCCGCCTGAGGCTCCTTGACCTTGACGATCAGCTCGGCAGTGTCGAATACCTCTCTGGCGGTATCAAGAATCCGGGCCCCCGCCCGGCGGTAATCCTCATCAAAAAAACCGATGGCAACACCAGCCCCGGTTTCCACAAACACCTCATGATTGTGGCCACACAGCTCGTGAACAGCCGCCGGTGTCATGCCTACGCGATATTCGCGATTCTTGATTTCTCTCGGCACGCCGATTCTCATACACAACCTCCAAAACAGTCCGGATTCGCGAGTCTCTGAACGTAGTGTAGTCAAAAGGTCCTATACTGGATTGGCAACTGATTGCATCGGTTTACCGGTTCCCGGCGTAGGTTTCCCGACAAGAAGACAATCCGACCCACAAAGAGCAGGACAGATTATGACAACCCTGAAAATAACAGCGGCAGCCGCAACCCTCTCACTTACTCTGGCAAGCACGCAGGTACTGGCAGAAATGCAAACCAAGACCGTCGAATACAAGATCGGTGAGACCACCTTCACCGGCTACATGGCCTGGGATGACGAGTTCGAGGAGAAGCGCCCGGGCGTTCTGGTGGTTCACGAGTGGTGGGGCCACAATGAATTCGCCCGGGACCAGGCAGAGCGGCTTGCAGCATCTGGCTACACGGCGTTTGCCCTGGATATGTATGGCTCCGGCAAGCTGGCAGACCATCCCGATACCGCCCAGAAGTTCATGCAGGAAGCGACCAAGGATATAGACCAGGTAAAGGCGCGTTTCCTGAAGGCGATGGAAATCCTGCAGAATCATGAAAGCGTTGATGCTTCCCGCATTGCCGCACAAGGCTACTGCTTTGGCGGGGCGGTGGTCCTGAACATGGCCCGTATGGGCGTGGACCTGGACGGCGTCGTCAGCTACCACGGCGCCCTTGGAAGTCCAATCACCGCGGAAGCTGGAACCGTGAAAGCCAGGGTTCAGGTATATACCGGTGGCGCCGACAAGATGGTTCCTTCAGAGCAGGTCGCCGGTCTGGTAAAAGAGATGCAGGACGCAGAAGTCGACCTCACGCTGGTCAGTTTCCCGGGAGTACTGCACTCATTTACCAATCCCGGTGCTGACAAGGTCGCCGAGGAGTTCGGTATGCCGATTGGCTATGACGAAGAAGCCGCGAACCGCTCCTGGAACGGCACCATGCGTTTCTATGAGGAGATTTTCGCCCGGTAACACAGTGGGCTCTGAAAACCAAAACCCGGCCTGACCGCCGGGTTTTGGTTTTTAAAGGGAAGACGCAATGCTGTTGCGAACGTCCGTCATAAGGTCATCCAGCGGCAACGCCCCGGAGGCCATCGGGGGATGGATGACAATCTCAATCTCACCGCTGCTGAACGCCGCAGAGCCCTTGGGTAAACGCTGGTGAGAGCCGCAGATGGTGATCGGAAGGATCGGAAGCTGGCCGTCCTGGGCAATGACAAAGCCACCTTTCTTAAAGGGCAGCAATTTGCCATCCCACGAACGGGTACCTTCCGGAAAGATCAGTATGCTGGTGCCATCCGGAAGCTGGCCAACCCCACGCTTGATGCTCTCCAATGCATCGCTGCCTTTGGAGCGGTCGATAAACAGGTTGCGGGAAGCTTCCAGGGCCAATCCGAACAGGGGTACCTTGCGCAGCTCCTTCTTGATCACCCATCGGTACTGCAGGCCGAGCGCAAGCACCAGCGCGGGCGGGTCAAAGTAGGATGCATGATTGCTTAGAATCACGTAGCGCTGGCCCGGCTCAATGTTTTCCTTGCCACGCACTCTGAGCCGAATACCGCAGACTTTCAGGATGATCCAGGCATAAACCTGGGTGCCATGGAAGGCTGCATCCCCCCGCTTTCCCACCAGGGCGGCCATCACAATCGGAAAAAACAGAATCAGGGTCAGCAGTATGGCCCAGAACAGGATCCAGGCAGCTTTTAGCACTCGGAGCATGTAACGATTCCTGGAGATCTCGACTTCCGCTTAAACGAGCAGCAGGCCCGTAAAGATTACACAAAGAAGGGATAATGACAAAAGCGAGGCATGACCCAATGTCCTTTTTCAGACATTAAAAAAGGCAGCCGAAGCTGCCTTTTTGGCGGTTATTGCCGAATCCGTCAGGGATTACAGGGCAACAACGTTCTCCGCCTGAGGACCTTTCTGGCCCTGGGTAACGGTGAACTCAACCTGCTGGCCTTCTGCCAGGGTCTTGAAACCGCTGCCCTGAATAGCGCTGTAGTGAACAAAAACGTCCGGGCCGCCTTCACGAGTGATAAAGCCAAAGCCTTTTGCTTCGTTGAAGAACTTAACAGTACCGGTAGTAGTAGACATACTTAAACTTCCTGAAATCAATCATATTATCTGCCGCCTCGCACCTGCATGGTGTCAGGTCGGCGTTTTGCGGAAATACAGACCTCGCGGAATCAAAAACAGGACGGTCACTACTAACTGCGGAGGTACGTCTTATTCATGAAATGCTTTGCTGAATCTTTCCTACGCCCTTCACTGTACTCCTGAATCAGAAGCTTGCCAAGGGTATTTTCGAGAATTTATGTAGGTAGTGGTACCCATCATCCCTTCAACAGACCGAAGGTGTAAATTCCCAACGCTGTCATGAGGATGGAGCCGATCACGTGCGCCAGGATGCCGGTAATCGCCATCGCCCATTTGCCCTCCTGGATGGCGGCAAACATCTCGAGCGAGAAGGTGGAAAAAGTGGTCAATGCGCCACACAGGCCGGTGATTGCAAACAGTCGCCATTCCGGTGCGAGCGCGCTGCCATGGCTAAAGTAGCCGATCAGCAAGCCGATCAGCCAGCCGCCGCTGAGATTGGCAACCAGGGTTCCGTAAGGCACGGCATGGTAGGTGGTGTTCAGCCACAAACCCAGGGCCCAACGCAGGTTGGCGCCGATCACGGCGCCAACGCTGACTGCTACAAAAGACAACCACATTTTAGGACAGATCCCTGTCAGGCGGGGTTGTGATCAATCACAGACTCCTTGTTCTGGGCAAAGGCATCAAAGGCAAAGTCATCGACCGTCAGCATTTCCAGTACCACAGTTTCGTACTGGCGCATGAAATCGGCCTCTTCCTTGGTGTAGACACCGGCCTCAAGCGCGGCCTCGAAACGTTCTTCCGGATGCAATGCCGTCATCGGCAGCTCGCCCTTGGCGTAGGCCTTGGTCACCTTCCGGTAGAGCTGCTCCGCCTTGTCGTAATCCTTCAGCAACCCGTTGTAGCGGGCGACCGGATTCTCCACGGTTCCTTCGCTGTCGGTCGTCCACACGCTGGCAATCAGCTTGTTGCGGATCGGTGTGTCAGTAGAGATCGCACGGGCCAGCTTGCGGGCCAGATTGTCATGGGGGCTGTCCCAACGGCGACCCAGTGGCATGGTCACACCTCGCAGTACCATCGCAACAGCGCGGTTCGGCAGATTTTGCAGGAACTCATCCAGTGCGTTTTCGGTGCGATGCAGCAGCAGGCTCATGCTGTATTCCATCACTTCCTTTTCACCTTCCACCGGCTGGGTCTCGTGCCAGTTCTTCAGCACCATCGAGGCGAGGTAGAGGTTAGACAGCATATCCCCCAAACGCGCGGAGATCAGTTCACGCATCTTCAGCTCGCTGCCGAGAGTGGTCATCGCCGCATCCGAACACAGACCAAAGGCGGCACTGAAACGGGCAACCGCCTGGGCGTACCTGCGGCTGGCGCTGTCAAACGGCACATCGGCCCGACCAAGCCCCAGAGCCTGGGTAAAGGCGCGGGCCGCATTGCCAAAGATCAGGCCGGCATGGCCGAAGAAGGCATCGTCAAACGCCTTGATATCGTCGTTATCCTTGGCCGCCAGCTCTTTCAGCACGTATGGATGGCAGCGAATCGCACCCTGACCGAAGATCATCAGGCTTCGGGTCATGATGTTGGCGCCCTCAACAGTGATCGAAACGGCCGCACCGCTGTAGCCAATGCCCAGGTAGTTGCGCGGGCCAAGGGTCACTGTCTTGCCACCGTGAACATCCATCGCATCGGTCAGGACACCGCGCTGGAACTCGGTGAGATGGTATTTAAG
>LUMD01000615.1_pt1 | contig 13765 bp, 15 predicted proteins | sample 729651 | NCBI WGS metagenome assembly LUMD01 (sample SAMN03860272, study PRJNA289734) | marine metagenome | biome: seawater column; feature: ocean; material: water; isolation source: Red Sea water column Station 34 - depth 258m | place: Saudi Arabia: Red Sea | collected 2011-10-15 | depth 258 m | reverse complement strand
CCACTGCCCGGAGCGCCAGCACACCAAACTACCAGGATGTTTCAATCAGGGACATGGTTAAGCAAATGCAAATCGTTGGTCCGGATATGGTTGCTACAGGAGTTTTTGTTACACCCAACCTTGGGGAAACCGTTTTGGCCGACACGCGTTTGGGCCAGTTTAAAGAGGGTGTCATCAGTGAAGTGGCCCTCCGCAGCGTGGTAAGGATTAATGCAGATCGCGGGGTTGATTTTATAAAAACACGTGGGACTGAACGGGCAGGGTTGCCTTACACTGATCCTAGAAAACAAACCTATACAGAGACCCAACTTCGTTTTATTGTGGATGAAGCGGCCAAACATGGTATTCCTGTCATGGCCCATGCCCATGGTGATGAGGGTGGGTATGCAGCCGTGAAAGCAGGTGTTCGCAGTATTGAACATGGGACCTATTTAAGCGGACGAACTCTAAAACTTATGAAAAAAATGGGGACTTTTCTTGTGCCTACATTTACCACTGTGGTGGATTTGACCGAACCGGGGGGTGACTATGATAATCCCATATTGATCATCCGGGGACAGCATATGTTACCAGCGTTGGAAAAAACAGTCAAGACTGCATACAAAATGGGTATCAGAATATCTACAGGGGCAGACACGGGATATGGACCCAATAGCACAACTCGTGTGGGAATGGAAGTAACAAACTTTGTAAAATTGGGAATGACCCCAATAGCTGCTATTAAATCGGCAACCATCGTGGGCGCTCAGTTATTGAATATTGCCGATCAAACGGGCACCATAGAAATAGGCAAGGAAGCAGATTTAATCGTTGTGACCCAAAATCCTCTTGAGGATATCCGCACAATTCAGGATGTTGTTTTTGTAATGAATAATGGTCGAATCGGTTTGAATCGATTGCCATTCAGTAAGCAATAAAGTTTCTTAAATGACAAAATTGAAACAATCTCTCGGACTCTATGATGGTATCGCCCTTTTGGTAGGCATTACCATTGGTTCCGGCATCTTTGCTACACCTCAAATAATTGCTGGATATCTTTCCTCATTTTCTACCATCATCATACTCTGGGTTGGTGTGGCAGTATTTGTCTATGTGGGCGCCCTCATTTATGCAGAATTAGGATGCCGCTTCCCTAACACAGGTGGTGAATACGTCTATATCCAAAAAGCATTTGGTCCATTTTGGGGATTTTTATTTGGATGGGCTCAACTCTTTATTATTCGCACCAGTCCTATCGCCGGATTGAGTTTAATTGTGGCGAACTATATAGGGTATTTTATTCCTTTGGCATCTTTTGAAAGGAATATGGTCGCGGTGGCAGTTGTGGTGCTCTTTGGTTCCTTAAATTATATCGGTGTAGAAAGGGGCAGCCTATACAATAAATTTTCTTCTTCAGTAAAAACAGGCGGCCTCTTTCTCTTTGCCCTAATTGGATTAATCATGGTGAAAGGTGATTTTTCAAACCTGTCCGAAACGGCTGCCGCCACGGGCACATTAGGTCCAACCGGCAATATAGTTGCGGCATTAATGCTCATTCTCTTTTCATTCTTAGGCTGGGACCGGGTCGGATATGTGGCGGGAGAAATGAAAGATCCTCAATTGGTGATACCCAAATCGATGCTCCTGGGGATGGGGGCCATCACCATTCTATACTTTGGTGCAAACCTCTTGTATCATTCAGTCATTGGATTGGAAGGAATGCGCGGGAGTACGGTAATTGCCTCTGATACAGCCGTGGAACTATTTGGGAGCATTGGTGCAGGATTGATCTCTCTCATGGTGATCATATCAGCAACGGGTAGCATCAACGGCACCATGATGGCGGCCCCACGATTATTTTATGCCATGGCCAGAGATGGACTCATGTTTAAATGGTTCAATCATGTAGATCCAAAATTTCAAACACCCACCCACGCCATTATCGCTCAGTGTACATGGGCAATTGTTCTGATTGTGGTAAGACAAAATTTTGAAACCATTGTGGCAGGTATGGTCTTCGCCATCCTGATCTTTTATGGATTTACCACCGTAGCATTATTCAAATTTCGCCGTGGAGACATGGGCGAATTCGGTGGGTATAATCTCCCATTATTCCCCGTATTGCCGGTCATTTATTTTATCGGGATTGTGACGTTGGTGGTGCTGCGGGCCTATTATGAAACGGATAAATCCGTTCAAGATTTGGCATTTGTATTAACAGGAGTCCCCATTTACTTTCTTTTCTTTAAGAAAAAGTGAATCTATCCATCCCCTTATCCATGGATTACACCACAACCTTGATTTTGTTTTAATATGGTTTCGGATATATCTTCTTTTTCTCGAAAATCGCAAAAATTATGAAATGGGGAGGTATAATGCGACGGTTCTGGTTCATTTTATTCATTTACAGCATTGGGTCTGCAGAAGAAAAAGCAGACAGCCTTGGGAATAAACTTCCTTTAACACCCAATCGGAATATTGCATTCGAAACATCAGAAGGTACGTGGATGTCCTTGGATGTTTCCCCAGGTGGTCGGTCCATTATCTGTCTCGTGACCGCGGCGGTTCAGAAAACCTATGGATTGCAGATGCAGACGGTGGGAATCCAAAGCAATTAAGTAAATCGAATAATGGTCAATATGCGTCTCCAATATTCTCCAATGATGGTCAATATGTCATTGTATCTCAAACCACTTGGCCCCAGCGAACCTTTGAAATATGGATGTACCACATTAAGGGCGGATCGGGCATCCAAATCACCAAATCCAAGGCCAATGCAAATACACCGGGAAATCAGCGGAAAAATGCACTAGGTGTCTCCTTATCTCCTGATGGAAAATTGATGTATTATGCCAACAGGAGTGGTGGATTTTCTTATAACGCATCCTTTCCCATGTGGCAAATTGCCAAAAGAAATATGGTGACAGGTGAAGAAGATATAATTACTAGAGCAGGCGGCAGCGGAATTAAACCAAAAGTTTCTCCCGATGGAAAGTTCCTTGTTTATGGGACACGATACAAAACAGAAACGGGTTTGCGAATCAAAAATTTGGAAACTGGTTCGGACGAATGGCTCATTTATCCAATTGTTCATGATGACCAGGAATCACGATTCACACGGGATGTTTTGCCTACCTATGATTTTACGCCCAATGGAAGAGAATCACATCCAGGATTATTATGGATCCCACCCGATCTCCCGATGGAAAGCATATCGTTTTTTCAACATTCATGCATTTATACACGGCATATGTCGAATCCGGTAAAGCCAATCGTATTACCAAAAGTAAACCTGGTGAATTTCATCCTTCTTGGAGTCCCGATGGACGTCATTTGGTTTATGTGACATGGGAGGCAGGTGAAGGCCATATTTGGAAAGTGAGAGCTGATGGTAGAAGCAATCCAGTGAAGTTGACAAGGACACCTGCATTCTATTCCAATCCTGTATTTAGTCCAGATGGAAAAACGGTGGTGGCATTAAGAGGATCTGCCAATGATCGACTTCGGACCCCCGGTGAATTTGGTGGTCCTAGCGTTCCAATGGATTTGATATCACTTTCTGCAAATGGTGGGAAGGCAACCACCATCATGCCTGCTCGTGGATTGGGAAAACCCTTCTTTACGAATGATCCCAATCGTGTGTATTTAAATGGATTTAGCTATGGCGGGATTGGACGAGGGAACGGTTTGATTTCCGTCCGCATGGATGGGACGGATCGGCGCGGCCATTTGGCAGTAAAAGGGAAAGGATTTTATGGCAGTGACAAACCGGTAAATGCGCGGGATATTCGTTTAAGTCCTGATGGACAATGGGCTTTAGCCGGTGTTAATAATCAACTTTATGTTATGCCTGTACCTAAAGTGGGTGGTCCTGCCCCCTCCGTAAATGTGGATAGTCCTTCAGTACCTATAAAAAAACTGACCCATGTAGGTGCAGATTATTTTGACTGGGCCGATAATGGCCAAACCATTACATGGTCGATTGGGTCCACCTTTTACCAATTGCCATTCGATTCTGTGTCCTTTGATCCAGTTAAGAAGGATACTTCTAAAAAAGGTATTCCCGAATTGCCCACAACAGAGACCAAGATTTCTGTTGAGATTGATCGCGCTTCCCCAAATGGCCTAGTGGCTTTAAAAGGTGCAAAGATCATCACAATGAACGGGGATAAAGTCATCAGCAATGGTGTGGTATTGATTGAAAATAACCGCATTAAAGCAGTAGGGTCCGCCACATTGATTTCTATTCCGGATGCGGCGAATGTGATCTCTGTTCAAGGTAAGACTATTGTCCCTGGTTTTGTGGATACCCACTCCCATTGGGGAGAAGTGCGCAAAGGTATTTTGGATCGGCAAAATTGGACATTTTGAGTAAAGACGATGCTCTGGGTGTCATGAAACGGTATCGCGATCATTATGGTACACGAAATCTTAAATCCTACTTGGCCGGAAATCGGATTCAGCGGAATTACATTGCCCAGGCTGCTTTAGAGTTAGGCATGATGCCTACCACAGAAGGAGCATTGGATATGAAGTTAGATCTCACCCACGCCATTGATGGCTTCCATGGAAATGAGCATTCATTTCCGCTCACACCATTATATAAGGATGTGGTGGAATTGGTGGCGCAATCCGGTATGACCTATACGCCAACGCTACTTGTGTCCTATGGTGGTCCATGGGCAGAGAATTATTTTTACACCACAGAAGAAATTCATGATGATCCTAAAGTGCAGCGGTTCATTCCGGATAATATAGTGCAATCATCAACGAGACGACGGCCATGGTTCAGAGAAGATGAGCATGTATTCAGCAAATTGGCAGCTGAAGCAGCAAAGATCGTAGAAGCAGGTGGATTGGTCGGTGTCGGCGCCCATGGGCAATTCCAAGGATTAGGTTACCACTGGGAATTATGGGCCTTACATAGTGGGGGTATGAGTGAGATGGAAGCATTAAGGGCTGCCACAATAAATGGGGCTAAAATCATTGGTGTAGGCGAAGACATTGGCTCCATCGAAGTGGGGAAATTAGCTGATCTCGTTATTTTGGATGATGATCCCTTAGTGAATATTCGAAATACAAATACAGTAAATATGGTCATGAAAAATGGATTTCTTTATGATGGGGATACCATGAATCAAGTATGGCCCAAAAAAGAAAAATTATCTCCTTTGTGGTGGTGGAATGACGGTCCCAATAATTAAGGGCTGATTTTGATTTCACCTCGGTTACTATTCTTCATGGCCTTTACGGCCATTCAATTCATTGTGGCGCAAGATCGCCCTTCAGTTACAGCCGTGCGTACAGATGAATCCATCAAGATTGATGGCGTGTTGGATGAGGCCATTTGGGAATCTATCTCACCCATTACGGAATTCGTCCAGCGATTGCCCCAGGATGGAGCCGCTCCCACTGAAAAGTCGCAGATGCAAATTGCTTATAACGACCAGTACCTCTATTTCGGATTTACTTTCTATGATTCAGAACCAGAAAAAGGCCGTGCCACCATCTTAAACCGCGGCGGCTGGATTCATCGGGATGATAAACTTGAAATCGCGTTGGATACATACCATGACAAACGGAATGCTTACCTCTTTGAAATGAACCCATTGGGCACACAGGATGATGCACTGATTACTGATGAAAGTCGTCCAGGTTTGGACGAATGGGCCTGGGATGGGGTCTATATCAGTGAAGGAAATGTAACGGACTTTGGCTGGGTGTTGGAAGTGGCCATCCCTTGGACGACCCTTCGATTTCCATCCAAAGATGAATTAACTATGGGGCTGGCGATTAAGCGATACATTAACCGAAAGAATGAAAGTGTCATGTGGCCCCATATCGGATTGGAATATAGTTCCGATGTGTATCAAGTGTCTCAGTATGCCACCTTAAAAGGATTGAAAAACATCAAACGGGGAAAGGATTTCAAGATTAAACCGTTTGGAATTGGCGGAACCCAAACTCAGATGAAAGAGGACCAAAAAATATCAGACCAAACCGGAAGTGGTGGTATGGATATTTATTACGGATTGAAATCAAACCTTACACTCAATTTGACATACAATACGGACTTTGCCCAAGTGGAGGCAGATAATGCTCAAATTAATTTGACCCGATTCAATTTATTTTATCCGGAAAAACGAGAGTTCTTTTTAACGCGCTCCAAATTATTCGCATTTGGAAACTCCAGACAGACTGAGGTCTTCTTTAGTCGGCGAATAGGCTTGAACCAAGACGTGGCCGGCGGGGCAAGAATGTTTGGGCAAATCGGAAATACATCCATTGGAGCATTAAATATTCACACCAGAGCTGAGGGAGATCTTCCTGCCACCGCCTACAGTGCATTGCGGTTACGATCTGACATTCGAGATCGTACCACCGTAGGGGCCATTGTCACCGATGTGACCAATAACGATGGCCAGAATTCAGTCTTTGGCTTGGATGGTCAAATGCGGTTTTGGGGTAATAGCAGTGTGTCCGCATGGTTTAGCCAAGTGGATGATAAGCGAATTGATGGTGCTTCCGCCGCATCTATGATCAAGATTGATTTAAAAAATGATCGCTATTTTCTCACTGCCGGTCAGCATAGGGTGGATAAAGGATTTCAGCCTGCCCTTGGGTTTGTCCAGCGAACAGATATGATCGGTACGGGTGCCATTTTTGGTTTTACGCCTCGAGTAGGTAATGGAGATGAATTGATTCGCCAATGGCGTTTCACCGGTTACGTCCGGGATGTAAAAAATCATGCAGGCGAAAAAGAGAGTGGCGTACTTAGTTTAGGGATTGATGCCATTTTTGAATCCAGAGATCGAATGGGCTTTAATATTCGGCAAACAACGGAAAATTTATCCAATGGCTTTACATTGGGAAATGGCGTCCAAATCGATGCAGATAATTATAAGGATACGAAAGTTCAATTTTTACTTCGATCTAATCAAAGTCGTGGATTGTGGGGTGATGTAAAGATTGAAAAAGGTGGTTATTTCGGCGGTGATCGTACACAATATGGCGGTTCCGTTGGTAAGCGCTTTTCAAATCATCTCACGTTATATGGGTCGGCCAATCGGAATTTGATATCCATGCCCAATCAAGGAGAATTCACAGCGGATATATTCGGTATGACGGCGGAGATGGCGCTGAATCGAAAATGGTTTGGGAAGACATTAATCCAATACGACAATTTTTCTGAACAGATTCAATTGTACTGCCGGATTAATTGGATTCATACACCGGGGAGTGATTTGTTTATTGTGTTAAACCAGCGCTATGATATGAGTGGATCCAGTGCTGATTTGGTTCAGGGGACTCAAGTGATAAAGTTGACCTATCTTTTTCAAATATAAGTGACCGACTTATTGTTTCCACCGGGTGGTCGCCCCTAAATTATTAGCTTCTATTTCGATATATAGATTCAATTTCAATGAGTAGAATTATTTCATTAACCAATCAAAAGGGTGGGGTGGGCAAAACCACCACATCGGTCAATTTGGCCGTGAGCTTTGCCGTATCCGAAGTCAAAACATTATTAATTGACTTGGATCCTCAATCTAATGCTACCACCGGAATTGAAGAATTGACTGATGAACCCAAAGGATCGATTTATGATGCCATCATTAGGGGGTCCGCCACAAAAGACGTCATTACCAAAACGAAGCTGGATCATTTGGATATTATAACATCCACTAGTGATTTGGTGGGGGCAGAGGTAGAATTGGTGAGCCTCATGGCTAGAGAACATCAATTGGAAAAAGTGCTGAAGCCTGTCCGGAAAAAGTACGATTATATTCTCATTGATTGTCCCCCGTCTCTAGGACTGCTCACGTTGAATGCACTTACCTGTTCCGATTCGGTTATCATTCCAATCCAATGTGAATATTATGCTTTAGAAGGGTTGGGGCAGTTATTGAATACGGTCAGGTTGGTTCAGAAAAATTTAAATCCCAATCTGGAAATAGAAGGTGTACTTTTGACCATGTATGATGGGCGATTAAACTTATCCAAGCAAGTGGCAGAAGAGGTACGGAGCTTTTTTGAAGACAAGATTTTTACGACGGTGATTAATCGAAATGTGCGTCTGAGTGAAGCCCCAAGCTTTGGGAAACCAGCTTTACTCTATGATGCTAATTCAACCGGTGCCCAGAATTATATGACATTGGTAGAGGAGATTTTAAGCGATGGCAACTAATCGACTGGGAAAAGGGTTAGATGCCCTCATTCGACCCCCTTCTCAACAGGATTTATCGCCTGCGGGAGTGACCACCATCCCAATTTCAAAAATTAAGACCAATCCTCACCAGCCACGGAAACATTTTGATCCAAAGGCATTGGATGAACTTTCTGCATCCATCAAAGAAAAAGGGGTCATAACCCCCATCACTGTTCGGGCCGTTGATAATGGATATATCCTTATCGCCGGTGAGCGGCGACTTCGGGCATCCAAACTAGCCAAACGGAAGGAGATTCCCGCCTATATATTGGAAGTGACGGATGAAGCAGAAATGATGGAAGTGGCTCTCATTGAGAATATTCAGCGGGAGAACCTGAATCCATTAGAGGAGTCAGAAGCTTATGCGGTTTTGCAGGGGCAGTTTGAATTATCTCAAACCACTATTGCCAAAGCTGTGGGTAAAAGCCGATCTACTATCACCAATGCATTACGTTTGCTTCAATTGCCGTCGGAGGTGAAAAAAAGTATTCGGAATAATAAAATTACGGCAGGACATGGTCGGGCGATTTTGGCCATGAAAACACAATCGGGCATGCTGAAACTCTGGCAATTAATTTTAAAACATGACCTTTCCGTCCGTGGTGCAGAAGCCATTGTAAAAGGACGTAATCAAACGGTCGCCAAAACTAAATCCTCCAAAAAGAAATCCAAACCGGCTTCTGTTCGAAAGCTGGAGGATGAAATGATTGCCATCCTTGGGACAAAAGTGCAGTTAAATCATAAGGGCAAAAAAGGTGGATCCATCGTGGTGGATTATTTTTCTGATGATGACCTTGAGCGCCTGCTGGATTTAATTCGCACCATCGAATAAATCTTATGAAGCCGAGCCGATATACTTTCCTGGTCGTGCCAGATCACGATGGTAAAAACAGGCGATTCTCCATTTCTCGGGTTGGGACACTTTCCATTCTTTTTACATCCCTTTTGCTTATCACTGGAATGGTGTTGGGATTAGTTTATATGTTTCCAAAAGCGGTGGATTACAATCGCATGAAGCAGGAGTATGATACGGTGATTGGCGAGCGATCCAAAGTATTGGCATTGTATCGTGATCTCGAACGGTTAAAAGAAGTAGAGCAAATGGTCCAGCAGGCATTGGGGACAAATTTAGAAGAGAGTGAAGATGTGGAGAACAAATTGGTTCCCAAACCGATTGATCCACCGGCACCATTGGGTGGCGTAACCTACATTCCATCTTTAATCCCGGTGAATGGTGTGGTGACACAGGAGATGATCCAAACCCATGAGTCTGATACAAAGACCCATTATGGTATTGATATTGCGGTGCCCATAGGGAGTGACATATTGGCCTCCGCATCAGGCCAAGTGGTGTTTGCCGGACATACGACAGAATTGGGTAACCTGATTGTGGTCTATCATGGTAATGAATATTTCACATATTACGGACACAATGAATCTATTATGGTGAAACCTTATCAGCAGGTGCAGAGTGGGGATGTGATTGCTAAGTCAGGAGATACAGGAGAAAGCTCCGGCCCGCACCTTCATTATGAAATATGGAAAGAGGGGGAAGCTGTGGATCCTTTGTCGTATTTTCCAGCCTTAAATCAATCAAATGTGAGTGTGGATTAAATATGGGTAAGAATGATAATAAAGATGTGCATACCATGATTGGAGCAGACGCGGTCATCCAGGGAAATATCACCTGTCAGGATGGGGTAGCTGTCTATGGTAAGGTGTATGGCGATGTGACCTCTGAGGGTCCTGTCCGGATTGCCCGTGGTGGGGAAGTCCATGGCAATGTACAAGCTAGCGATTCCCAAATCGGCGGTACCGTAGATGGAAACGTCAAGGTAGAAAATCGCGCAGTTTTGGGTGCAGAATCCGATTTAAAGGGCGACTTGGTCTATCGCAAACTGGTGATCGAAGAAGGGGCCCAATTCCAAGGCCATTGTGTATTGGCTGGGAATGAACCCGCCCCTGAACCGGTTTATGAAGCGCCATCTGAGTCTGAAGTCTCAGAATCCGATTCTGATCATCATTATGATTGATGATCAAGATAATTTTTTAGGAAAGTCCTTAAACCAGTTTCAACGATTTGTCCGCCAGTCCGGACCTGCCGCCGCCGCTGCATATACATTATTGGCCTCCATATTATTATTGGGTGGGGCAGGATACATTATTGACCAATATTTTGATTCATCTCCCTCAGGCTTACTTACTGGTCTTGGCTTGGGATTGATTATCGGATTTTACGAATTGGCAAAATCCGTATTTAAAAAATGAGATCCATTATATACCTGACATTGATTGCCTTGGGCATATTTGGGTTGGCTACAGGCATTCATCCGGAATCCGTTAAAGAAATATTTTGGGGCATTTGTATGCCATGGGCCGTAGCGGTCATTGAATTATTTTGGGTTTTTAAGGCCAAAGAAAAGGATCCTCAATTGACAACAAAAGTCCTCATGATTGGGTTTGTGGGAAAGATGATAGTCTTTGGAATATTTTTATCCATAATTATCTACTTTTATGCTTTCAAACCGTATCCATTTGTATTTAGTTTTGCGGGCTCTTTTCTAGCGTTTCACACGTTAGAAGCGTTCGTGTTGAAGTCCATTTCTAAATCGTAAAAAATTTTAGACCAAAAAATGATAACAGGCGGTGAAAAGGCCCCCGGATCCAGCGTAATGGATCAGGTGGGCGACAACATTATCCACCACGTTTCTAATTCAGATATACATCACCCTATCGTGCACTTGCCACACCTGTTCGGGGTTGATATGTCTGTTACTAAGCATGTCCTCATGCTTTGGATTGTTGCAGTACTCGTTTCAGCTGCAGTCATTATTCCCATTAGAAAATACCTAAGTCGGGGCAATAGTGCTCCATCTGGAATAGCCAATGCCATTGAAGCCGTAGTTAAATTTATCCGGGATTCAATTGTGGCGCCAAATGTTGGACCAAAATGGGTTCACACATGGACACCCCTTATACTGACATTTTTCTTTTTTATTTTGTTTGCCAATGCCATTGGGATGGTTCCCATCTTTGATGTTTTGGGTCTTTTCAATCGATTTGTTATGGGCGTACCCGCAAGTGATAGCCATAATTTTATTAATGGAATGCTTCACGGCGGCGTAACCGCTACAGGGAACTTCAATGTAACCGCAGCTTTGGCCACCATCACATTTTTTTCCATAATTGTAGCAGGTACCAAGGCCCATGGGTTTTTACAGCATATTAAAAATCTGGTGCCCCACGGACTGGCTTGGCCAATTTATATCATTTTAATCCCTATCGAATTAATGGGATTAATTGTTAAGCCTTTCGCATTGACCATGCGTTTGGCTGCAAACATGACTGGTGGCCACATTGCGCTGCTGGCCCTTTTATCACTTATGGCGATTTTCGCCGAAATGTTTCATTCCGCTGTGGCCGGAATTGGTGTGGCATTCGTGTCCGTACCAATGGCAGCAGCGATATCAGGATTGGAAGTCATTGTTGTCATGGTACAGGCGTATGTATTTACCCTGTTGACCGCCGTTTTTGTTGGCATGGCAATCAATGTTCACCATTAAACAATAAAGAGGTAATAATACTATGGAAGCTACTGCATTTCTCCCCGTTGGAATGGGGTTAATCGTTATCGGTGCTGGACTTGGAATCGGCAAATTTGCCGCCGCTGCTGCAGAAAGCATCGCCCGTCAGCCTGAAGCTGCAGATAAGATCACAGGTGCTGTAAACCTGCCTCTATTCCTTCTTGAAGGGGTAGCAATTTTGGCTGAGGTTTTCACATTCTTGATGTTGATCCTTAAGTAAACAATAATTCAATCGAACAAACACGAGTTTAAGAGAAAATAGATGAACCCATTAGTTCAACTCGATCCGGGACTGTTTATCTGGACGATCATTACGCTGAAGGATCGGGAAGACATGATTCGCAGTTCGCTCGATGATGCCGAAAAAGCCAAAGTAGAATTGGAACGGCTCAACGAGGAATCTGAAGCCATCATGGCCAAAGCCCGGTCAGAAGCACAAACCATCCTAGCCGATGGTAAAACGGCGGCAGAAAAGGTGAAAGAAGACACCGTTGCCAAAGCCAAAGCACAGGCGAATAAAATCCGTGAGGATGCTGAAAAGCAGATTCTGGTAGAGAAGGATAAAGCAATTGCTGATATCAAACAAGAAGTGGTAAACATTTCTTTATCGGTAGCAGAAAAGCTGATCCATAAAAACCTGAGCGATGCGGATAATAAAGCCCTGATCGAAGAATCACTAAAAAAAGTGAACACATATGAAGCTTGAGTCCAAGGCAAAAAACTACGCTGAAGCCCTATTAAATGTGGCGACCCAATCCAAGGCAGAAAAAGCGGTAAAGGATTCCCTAGCACTGGTGAACAGTGCATTAAAGGTGTCCCCTGAATTCCGCGCTTTTCTCCTATCCAAACGGATTAGTGAAGCCCAAAAGGCAGAAGCGGTCAAATCTGCACTTGGAGATCAGTGCCACGAAATCGTATCCGAATTTTTAGGATTGGTGCGTGGTGATAACCTGGTCAAACTGCTGGCTCTGATTCAGACAGCCTACAACGCACAATTTGCTGAGGCAATGAATTTTGTCAACGTGACGGCCCACGTCACCAGCGAATTGTCTGATGAAGAAGCGGCAGTGCTCAAATCATCCTTAGAAACCGCCTTGGGCAAAACCACTGAACTGAATGTGAATGTTGACCCCAATTTAATTGGCGGTATCAAACTACGTGTTGGAAACAAATTCCTGGACGCATCCATACAAAATCAATTAGATAATATGCGTCTATCATTATTAGAAGCATAACGCTTCAAAAAGGAAACTATGGATATCAAAACGGATAATATCACTTCCCTGTTAAAGGAACAGATTGCTCGATTCGATCTGTCTGTTGACGTGTCGGAAGTGGGTGAAGTTATCGAAGTTGGTGATGGTGTGGCCCGTGTAAGCGGACTGGAAAACGTCATGAGCTCCGAGCTTGTTGAATTGCCGAATGGTGTATATGGAATGGCCTTGAACTTAGAAGACGACAATGTCGGTCTTGTATTGTTCGGCGATTCCCGCCTTGTGAAAGAAGGCGACCTGGCGAAACGAACCAACCGTGTGGTGGAAGTCCCTGTGGGGAATGCCATGCTCGGTCGGGTGGTGAACCCATTGGGTCAACCCATTGATGGGAAAGGCCCAATCGAAACGAACGATCATCTACCTATTGAGCGAAAAGCACTGGGTGTGATGGCCCGTTCACCGGTTAACCAGCCCCTTCAAACCGGGATCAAAGCTGTAGACAGTATGATTCCTATTGGGCGCGGCCAGCGTGAATTGATCATCGGTGACCGTCAGACCGGTAAAACGGCTGTGGCCATTGATGCCATTATTAATCAGAAGAGCACCCACGATGGGGATGAGCCCGTTTACTGCATATATGTGGCCATCGGTCAGAAAGCATCTACAGTGGCAACCATTGTTGCTGAGTTAGAAGCCAACGGCGCAATGGAATACACCACCGTAGTCGCTGCAAATGCATCCGATGCAGCTCCATTGCAGTATATTGCACCCTACTCTGG
>LUMD01001222.1_pt1 | contig 13873 bp, 12 predicted proteins | sample 729651 | NCBI WGS metagenome assembly LUMD01 (sample SAMN03860272, study PRJNA289734) | marine metagenome | biome: seawater column; feature: ocean; material: water; isolation source: Red Sea water column Station 34 - depth 258m | place: Saudi Arabia: Red Sea | collected 2011-10-15 | depth 258 m | reverse complement strand
AGTAGCTTCATCACTTTCATTACCAAAACCTCCTAGGTTTCAATTGTTTAAAGAAGTAATATATTACATTACTTGATGCTGCATAGAAATTTTAGCACGTTGAATTTCGGACCGTAATCAAGTGTTAAAAGGTGTATTTCGGTCTATTAGTTAAGTTATTCCAGCACGTTGACTACTTTTGCCTGCAGCTTGGGGTCACCACAAGCCAGTACCTGCCCCGACCACTGGAAGGTCAACTGCCTGCCCGACCAATCAGTCATCCGGCCACCTGCACCGCTGATAACAGCAGCACACGCATAAACATCTACCGGATCCATTTTCGAATCAATACCAATATCGGTTCGTCCAGAGGCCAACACGCCATACGCGTAGCAACTCCCACCGTACTGGGTGTACAACACCTGGTTGCGAAGGCCGCAGAATTGCAAAAACTCCCTCTCATCAAAAAAGTCCGGATTGCTACAAGTCATAAAAGCATTTTCCAGTGTCTCGCACGTTCGTGTTCGAACTTCATTACCATTCATCCACGTCGCAGTATCAGCCACACCGACCCAGCGATCATTCGACGCGGGATGGTCAATTATACCGATAAATGGTTTGCCCTCCCGTGCCAGGCCAATCAAGGTTCCATAAACTGGAATGCCCGCTACAAATGCGGTCGTGCCATCGATAGGGTCTAGGACCCATACATGTGTAGCATCAATATTCTTGTTTTCGTACTCCTCCCCATATATTCCGTGGCCTGGATAACGCTGACCGATTAATTCCCTGAGTCTGCTTTCAATCGCTAAATCCGTTTCTGTTACCATGCTGTCATCGGGTTTTAGCGAAACTGACTGTTTTCTCTGTAGAGCATCAAGACAAATACTCCGAGCAGCATCCGCCAGCAACTCAGCAAACCGCATCAGCTCTTTTGTTTCGTTCTTCATTATTACTTTCCCTACGTTGACTCAAAAAGCTGCTTAGCCCGATGACACTCTCGTAATCTATTGACAGCATGTTTTGTAACACAATTACATGTACTGTCTACGAATATTCCGATGCGCCTCTCGCGACAGCACTTCTTTGATTACAGGAACAACCCGGTGACAGAACGCTCGAAACCCACCACGATAGAAAACACCTACGGCTGGATAGTGGTTTTTGTCTCTTTCACTATTATCGCCATGTGTGCGTCGAGCTACTACATCACCATTGTATCGCTTAAGAGCATTTCAGCAGAATTCGGCTGGCCAAGGTCATTCACATCATCTGCCTATTCCATCCTGTTTCTAGGAATGGGAATCGGTGGGATTTTCATGGGCTGGTGGTCAGATCGTATAGGTGTCGCACTACCCGTTGCAATAGGCATAGTAATCACAGCCATCGGCACCATTGTCGCCGGCACCAGCCAAGGATTTGTCACCTTTCTAATAGCACACGGTATCTTGATGGGGTTACTCGGCAATTCCGCATTATTCGTGCCCTTGCTTGCAAATATCACGCACTGGTTTGATCGTCGTCGAGGCCTTGCGGTAGGCATCGTCGCTACCGGTCAAGGCGTAGCAGGCACAATCTGGATCCCTGTGTTTACTCGAATCACCGAAGCAGTGGGCTGGCGAGACACATTCTTGTACTACGGTGTGTTCCTCTTTTGTCTTCTTCCTGCCACTTTGATACTTCGGCGCAGACCACCTGACACCAGCAAACCAGTGACGGCGTCTACAGCGTCAGCTCGAACTGTCAATGCACTTGGAATGTCGTCCAACCTAATCGTAGGTCTGCTGTCCGTTGCCATTGTGGGTTGTTGTATTTCTATGGCGATCCCAACGGTTCATCTGGTATCCCACGTGACCGATCTCGGCTTTACCCGGGTGCAGGGTGCTGAGGTTGTGGCCCTTACCCTTGCGTGCTCGATCGTAAGCCGCTTAGCCTGGGGCTGGATATCTGATCGCATCGGTGGACTATTGACTCTGTTTATAGGCTCATTCCTCCAGGCATTTGCTGTTTTTCTATTTGCTCTCGCTCAGGATATTACTCAGCTTTACCTGGTCGGAATGTTTTTCGGCTTTGCCTTTGGCGGTATTGTTCCAGCTTATACGATCATTATGCGCCATCTGCTACCTCCTACAAGCATCGGTATGCGAGTTGGTATTGTCCTGTTGTTTGGGACCATCGGCATGGCACTTGGAAGCTGGATTGGCGGGCAGTTTTTTGATCTAAACGGCCACTACGCTTATGCATTCCTCGTGGGTGTTGGGGCCAACATAGTTAACCTCGTGATTATCGGCTTCTTGAACATTCGCTACCGGCAATTACGACCCAGACCAGCATAATCCACAGCGCCCTGGTTAAGTCAGTTCGTTCAAGTTCCGAATGATTGAGATCTGCGTACGATAGGCCGGCACCTCTCAAATCGGCCAACCCCAAAACGGAACGGTGTAGGTCTGAGCGACTCAGATCGGCGTGATCCAACACCCTGCTGTCAGGTCGGCCCCAGCAAGAGCGGCTCTAGCCAACTGGGTAGATAAGTCAGAACACCTCGTTGAATAGAGTCGTCATCTCAGACCATGACGCCTCATCAGCACGTTTATCATAGGCCAGGGGCAGGCCGTAGCTTTGTCCGCGTTCCGTAGCCTCTGGGTTGGTAAACCCGTGTAGAGCGCCCTCGTAGGATTCGAACTTAACATCCGCTTGAGCAGTCGCCATCTCCGCGTTGAACGACTCGATATCACTATCCGGGACCAAACTATCGTTAGCACCATGGCAAACCAAAATTCTGGATTTAATCCCTCCTGGTGTTGGGGTATGGAATGACCCCAGCGCTCCATGGAAACTGACTACTGCTTTAAGCGGCATGCCAATTCTAGCCATATGAAGAACCATAGCGCCGCCAAAACAATAACCGATCGCGCCCGTGCGTGTTTCGTCGACTACCGACTGGCCACACAAAACTTCATAGGCAGTTCGCAGTCGGGATGTTCCAGTTTCCATATTACCCAGTACCGCATTCATCATTGCACCGGCTTCATCCGGACTATCCGCAGTCGCCCCATTACCGTACATGTCGATCGCCAATGCGGCATACCCAAGCTCGGCCAGCCTATCCGTGCGCGTGCGGATGTAGTCATCCAAGCCCCACCATTCGTGAATAACCATCACGCCAGGCCTTGGGCTTTGATTTTTATCGTCATAGGTCAGGTATCCCTTTAGCTCATCTTCGTCGGCGGTGTAAGACAACGTTTGGCTCTTGATTGTCATTTTTCTCTCCTTTGCAGGTTCGGTGGGTGATTAGCCCTCAAAGCGGACGAATCCATATACGATTATCATGGAACGCCGCACCACCGTTTGGCGCAATTGGGTCAGCACCCGTCAAGACATTGATGCCCTTGCCCTCTTTGAAGGCATTGTTTGGCCAGATACTTTCAACAATGACCACACCCTTTTGCACTCCCTCAAACTGCTCAACAACAATCGTCAGTTCGCCTCGCGAATTACCGATCCGCACCTCGTCCCCATTGTGTACGCCGAGTGAATCCACGTCGTCCGGATGGAGCATAACAGTGGGCTGTTTTTCCCGTCGTATTGAAGTGGGCGTTTCATTAAACGAAGAGTTTAGGTAGTGGCGCGCTGGTGCGGTCACCATTCGAAAAGGCATATCAGCGGTCGATTCCTCGATCACCGGCACATGATCAGGAAATTTCGGGAGAACACTGTCTACCGGGCCAAAACCCTGCGGCTCGAGTTCAGACCAGTTGGGCGAGAAATGATATTTTTTATCCTTGTGTGCAAACCCCTTCACATAATGGGATTCATCAAATTCCGGCTGGCAGTCAATCCAATGCACGCTTTCAAGATGCTCCAGTGTACCCCAACCGGAGATCTGCAAAGTTTGATCGATTATTTCGCGAGATGTCATTTGAAATCCCGGATGTTCAGCGCCAACGCGATCAGCAAGCTCACCGATTACATCGTGATTTGAACGGCAGTCGTCTGGGGGGTCAATAATTTTCGGTCCCAGAATAATGTGCTGGTGACCACCACCCTGGTATACGTCATCGTGTTCCAGAAACATCGTCGCCGGTAGTACGATATCAGCCACCATAGCGGTCTCTGTCATAAACTGCTCGTGGACACAAACAAATAGGTCTTCACGCAGAAATCCCTCGTGCACCTTGTTCAGGTCTGGAGCAACTGACATTGGATTGGTGTTTTGAATAAACAGCGCGGTGACCGGTGGGCCGTCATTGAGCGTCTGATTGTCACCGCTAAGTATCGCGCCAATCCGGGACTGATCAAGAACGCGTATGTCAGGGTCACACACATCAAGTCCCTCAATCAGGGTTTTATCCCAGTGATAAATATCCCCGTTATTGTGCAATGCACCACCGCCTGGATTCAGCCAGGAACCCGCGACGGCAGCGATTGAAGTAACGGCATGCATGTTAAACGCACCGTTGCGTTGTCGCGCAAAGCCGTAGCCCAACCGAAAATAGGTTCTAGGTGTGGCCCCAATCATACGAGCAAACTTCTCTATGGTCTTTACATCGACACCACAGATCGCCGAAGCCCATTCAGGTGTTCTGGATTGAAGGTGTTGTTCTAATCCTTCAGGGTCATCGGTGTACTGACTCAGAAACTCCCAATTGGCAAGGCCATCCCTGAACAACACATGCATAATGCCGCAAGCCAGAGCACCATCTGTACCTGGGCGCCACGTTGCTGCCGACCTTTAAGCACATGCCTCATCACATTGACCTGAGTACTGGCAGCATTCGTACCCCATAAAATCACCTGGTCAGAGTCTGCCATCTCCCGCGGGTCAACTCCGGCCAGTTTCCCAGTACCCGCAATGAAGCCATTGAATGAAGGTGTTGTACAGATAGTCTTGTGTTGACCGGAGTAACGCTTTGCGTGACGTAATCGATTGATCCCGTCGCGCATGACCAACCCCATAGTTCCGGCAAAGAAATACGGCCACACGGTTTCTGAACCGTAGAGTTGCTCCGCTTTCAATAGTCGCTCTGCTGTCTCATCAAGTGCGTTTTCCCAGCTGATCGATTCAAAATCTCCCGATTGTTTGTCCCCCTTGCGTCGCAAAGGCGTTGTCAGGCGATCAGGATGATGAATGCGTTCGCTGTAGCGTGCGACCTTGCTGCAGATGACCCCGTTGGTGTAAGAATTCTCGATGGCTCCGCGTACACGGTCGATACGACCTTCCTGATCCAACTCAACCTCCAGTGCGCACGTGGATGGACAATCATGCGGGCAGGCACTATAGAGAATAGGCTTATTCATGTGTTGTCGCCTGCTGAAGATCAATCAAAAATATCCGGATTACCAAGCGCATTTACATTGTACCTCCACAGTGTTTGTAGCCGACCCACATGCCTTAATCCTGCAATTTAACTTAATTTGGAAGACCGTGACAGACATCCGTATAACCTGACTATAATTACCTGGCTTATCGATTCACAGCCGCTCCTAAATCAGACCCTTGCCAACCATCAATATTCAGAACTTTCTGAGCGATATCTCCAGAATCGTTGGGGCGAAATATGTCTTGAGCCAAACCGATGTGATGGCTGAATATCTGGAAGAGCGACGGGGTAACTATACTGGTGAGGCCGATGCTGTCGTCCTACCAGCTAACTCATCCGAAGTTGCTTCAGTTGTGAAAATATGTGCCGACAGCAATATACCGATTGTGCCGCAGGGCGGCAACACAGGCCTGTGCGGCGGTGCAGTCTCAAAGACAGGACAGATTATATTAAACCTCAGGCGGTTAAATCGGATTACTGACGTTGATCCGATTAATGACACTATGACTGTAGAAGCCGGCTGCATCCTCGCTGATATCCAACAGGCGGCAAGTAACATCGAGCGCTATTTTCCCCTGAGCCTAGGTGCAGAAGGCAGTTGCCAAATCGGTGGGAACCTGTCGACAAATGCTGGCGGCATCAACGTGCTGCGCTATGGCAATGCCCGCGAACAAGTCTTAGGCCTTCAAGCCGTACTACCAGACGGACAGATTTGGAGCGATCTGAACGAACTGAGAAAGAATAATACGGGCTACGATCTACGCAATCTGCTGGTAGGTTCTGAAGGAACCCTGGGCATCATCACCGCAGCTGTCCTCAAACTTTACCCCCAGCCACGCCAGGTCGAAACCGCGTTCGTGGCCTTGAAAGACCTAGACTCCTGTCTTGAATTGCTGACAGCTGCGCGAATCGACAGCGGCGGAACGCTGTCCAGCTTTGAACTCATCCCAAAACTCGGCATAGAACTGGCGGAAAAACACGTGCCAGGCTGCCGAAACCCCTTGTCGACTTCCAGCGACTGGCACATCATCATGGTTTACAGCAGTGCCGCTAATGGTACCGATCTACGCCTGGCATTAGAAAATACGCTGGCGAACGCTCTGGACAATGAAATCATTAGCGATGCTGTCATTTCAGCCAGTGAAACACAGACGACACAGATCTGGAAAATCCGAGAAGGTTTGGTCGAGGCACAGCAGATGGCCGGAGAGCGCTACACCTACGATGTATCCGTAAAGATCTCACAAGTTCCTGAATTTATAGAACGAGCCGGCATGCTTGCTCAGTCGAAAATGACAGGAATTCGTCCCTACGCCTTTGGCCACGTTGGTGACGGAAACATTCATTTAAGTCTATTCCAGCCCGATGATGTCGACGGTACAGTTTTTCGAGCTCGCTTGCCCGAGTTTGATGAACTGATTTTCAATTTAGTTCACGAATACGGCGGGTCATTTAGTGCCGAACATGGTATCGGCCTACTTAAACTTGAAGAAATGTCTTCGTATAAAGATCCAGCTGGGCTGTCGGTTATGCGCGCAATAAAACAAGCCGTTGATCCTTTCAATATCATGAACCCAGGCAAGGTGCTTCCGTAACTCAGTTGTTTACGTGACATCAGTCGGTAGGCCTGCGGTCCTCAGTAACCCAACACTGGATCGACGACGTTATTCAGCGGTTTACCGTCTAGATGCCTTTCCAAATTTGCAAATACCAGATCCAGTGTCATTTCGACGTACGTGTTTCCATCATCGGCTGAAATATGTGGCGTCACGATAAGATTGGGTGTATGCCACAGGCTAGAGCCCTCAGGTAGAGGCTCCTCATCAAAGACATCAAGAATAGCGCCTGAAAAATGGCCGGATTGTAAGTTTTCGACCAGTGCCCGGTAATCCATGGTCGCTGCTCTGCCGATGTTAACGATACCCGCGCCGGGTTTAGTCAAAGCCTGCCGACGACGATCGAAGAGGTTCCTAGTCTCAACGGTGAGGGGCGCCGCTAGGACCACAAAATCCGCAACCGGTAACACCGAATCCAAATCCTTAGAGGTAAGCACAGAATCGATGCCAGACACCGGTCGACCGTGACGACTTATTCCAATGACGTTCATTTCCAGCATCTTGCAGCGGCGGGCGATAGACGCACCGATATGCCCAATACCGATGACCACTACGGTCTTATCGACGATTGAGCCGGAAAACAACGAACTCCAAGCGGCGATATTTTGGTTATTGATGATTGTGGGCAAACGGCTGTGGAGCATCAGGACGGCCATCAGACCGAATTCACCGCCTTTTGCGGCATGAGTACCTCGATTGTTGACGACTGTAACGCCGTCCGGAAGCCAATTCATCGGGCACAGGTGTTCGACCCCTGCACCAATGATATGGATCCACTGGAGATTGGGCGCAACCCTGGCCAGGTCGTGAGTAGGTAGATCCCAAGTCACAAGCACATCCGCCGATTGCATTGATTCTGAAAATCGATCGAGATCCCAGTCTATAAACACCTCAATCTGTCCGGCTATATCAGGATACTTATCGCACGCTGCCTGAAACCTTGCTTGAGTTATGGTGAAAACCGCCTCGCCCTCTTTTGTAGACGGAAACGTTTCCGGCGACGCGTGATTATTCTTAACATGTACACGCAGTTTGTCGCTACACATAATGCACTCTTATTGCTTTGGAATAATGATTTGTCACTGGCCGTTAACGAACTCGCCTAGCCCTGATTGTTCTAGCCGCTGGAGTTCTTCAATAACTTCTGCTTGCCGATCGAGGTCGGATTCATCAGAAGTATCGAACTGAATTGCCATAAATGCGTGCGCCAAACGACTCAGAAGTGTTGCCTCATCGTCTGAACTCTGACGAGGCATCGTCAACACCGTATCACCACCATAAGTAGGCACGACACCTTCTGAGTTCTTGTTAGCCCTTAACGGCTGTCCTCCATTGCTGATCTTTTTGATCTCATCGAGAAGTCGTTTGCGCATTACGGCAACACCTTTGTCACTGACGACTAGGTTTTCATTGGCATGGACTGTGATCGGGCCCATTCCTTCTACTGCCTCAACATCAGCCGGAGATCTCTGCTTTTCTTCATATGAACGGTCAAACACCTCACCCTGCTCGATAAGTTCCGGGCCTTCCGGTGTGTTCCACTCCGGCGGGTCACCGCGTTGCCCGAAATTCGCCCAGGCGAAGCAGGTGGTGTTTTCGTCATCCAGTGGAACAACCCAGCGTGTAAATGAACTGCGACCATAGTAACGCACCTCTGTACCGTCCGCTGCGAATGCACTGCCTGCCTGAGTAAAGTTGGGTAGCACCAATTCATTGACACGCAGCCAAACGTTATCGCCTACCCGCCGAGTATTTACACCCAGCAACCACGCGTCCCGATCAAAGATGTCTATTTGCCCTACTTCGCCAAAACCTTCGGAAAACTGGACACGGCCAATTGAAGAATGCAGAAAGCTCGTATGCAGAGGATCCAGGATTGCATCGAGAACTTGAAGCCAATTGCAACGAAAAGGTGCTGCATAGGGCACACGCTCCATTTTTTCGAATGTCATGGCATCAAAGATTGGAAATTCGGGCTGCTGAGTCGGTGGTCCGAGGTAAGCGAAAATTAATCCTTGATACTCGACTGTTGGGTAAGCGCCGAGTCGCACTCTGTCTTTCAGACGTCGGTTAAGCGTTAGCGACTCGCCTGGGGCATCCAGAAGGCTGCCATCGATATCAAATTGCCAGCCGTGATAACAGCATCGTATGCCCTTGTCCTCACAACGCCCAAACTCAAGCGATGCTTGGCGATGTGGACAGCGCTTATGGACAAGCCCTAAGCGTCCGGATTTGTCTCTGAACAGCACCAACTCTTCGCCCAAGATTCTGATGACGACGGGGCGTTCTCCGAGTTCAGAGGATAGAAAAAAGGGATGCCAGAATCGGCGCAGGTATTCGCCGCAAGGTGTGCCAGGCCCTACCCGGACAAGCTCTTCGTTAATCTCAGTCGATGGTCGAATATCATAGCCTCGATAATCTCCGGAGTGTGACTGGATATGATTCACTGTCATAAACGATAGTCCTTTTGTCATTCAGCCTTGACCGAATGACCTTTTGCCTCTGTCAAAACATTCAGTTTGCAACTCTCCCATGCGTGCTCAGCCAGCATAGTCACTCCGGCACAGACTGTACATCAGCTACCTGCTCAGGACTACAATTACACAAATTGATACAACCAACCAAATCAACGTGTGGAAGAATCCCAAGGTCTGGAGCCTAGCCATAGCTGAAACTATTGCTTGGGCTGGCATCTTTTATCTGTTCCCGGCAATGCTGATGCGCTGGGAAGCTTACTTCGGCTGGTCTCGGGTCGAACTCACTTTTGGATTTACCGGTGCACTGATTATCTCCGCAGCGACAGGCGTTTTTGCTGGCCGCTTGATCGACCGGGGACATGGTCGGACCTTAATGACTGTGAGTGCTTTCACGGGTGGTTTACTGATCGCAATGTTACCGCTGCTGCAGCACCTCTGGCAGTTTTATCTGATCTGGTTGTTGATTGGGTTTACCATGGCGGGCTGCCTGTACGAGCCCTGTTTTGCCTTTCTGACACACGTTTATTACCCCAAGTCAAAACGGCCCATCATCATGATCACCCTAGTTGCCGGGTTTGCCGGGACTTTGTGCTTTCCGCTGTCCAGCGTCATCTCCAACAACATACATTGGCAAGCAGCGGTGTGGGTTTTTTCAGTTCTAATCTGTGGACTCGCAGTTCCGCTGTTCTGGTACGGCACGTCTACACCACCTGCTCAGAAACGTTCTCCACCCCGACGCCCCTCGTGATAATTATCACGCCATTACTGAGGTCTCCAACCTTCTGGTGCCTGGTTGTCGCATTTGCCTGTTTCTCACTGAATCACAGTATGGTCATCAGTCATATATTGCCCCTGCTGGACAGCCGGGGCGTCTCAACAAATTATGCAGTGATCGCGGCGTCATCCATTGGGGCGGCTCAGGTACTGGGCCGGCTTGTTCTTATCACGGTAGAACGCCGCCTATCGATGCTGCTTATTTCTACATGTTCTTTTATCGGATTGTCGCTTGCCAGTGTCAATCTGGCTTTCGCCGGTACAGCAACAATCATTCTTTGTCTGTTCGTGTGTCTCCAAGGTGGGTCTGCAGGAATTGGCAGTATTGCCAAACCGACTGTCACAGCCGACCTGTTAGGCAGTGCAAACTTCGGCGCAATCTCAGCCATGGTATCCATTGCCCACATGCTCGGTTTTGCGTTTGGGCCAGGCCTCTCGAGCCTCATATGGAGTGTTAGCGACTACGACACCCTGATTAAAGTTACCGGCACACTGGCCTTGATTGGTGTAATCAGCCTATCTATTGCACAGAAGTCGTCACGGAATTGACTCACATCACAAACACTGCCAATGATTCCCTTATAACGCTCGCTATCATACTGAAAGGAACACAGTAAGGTAAAATCTGTGTCATCTTGCTTTAATGGAACGCCGACATTGCCTCCCCTGGTAGACCCAGTACCCTCCGACCAACAACTGCCCAATGAAACTGAAGTCGCTATCATTGGCGGCGGTATTATCGGTGTTTCAGCTGCCCTGACACTGGCAGAACGTGGAATACCTGTTGCTTTATTCGAAAAAGGGCATATTGCGGGTGAACAATCGTCGCGAAACTGGGGCTGGTGCCGCCAGCAAGGCCGGGATCCACGCGAACTACCATTAATCATCGAGTCGCTCGCACTATGGCGCAAGATTCACCAACGCACTGGGTGTGACGTTGGATTCAGGCAATGCGGAATTCTTTATTTAGCCAACACGCCCAAGGATGTTACAGACCGTGAAGCATGGCTACAGCATGGCCTCGCATACGGCGTCGAGTCCCGGATGGTCTCCAGTAAAGAAATTAATGACCTGCTTCCTGGATCAAACAAACATTGGGCTGGCGGACTCTATACGCCGACCGACGGAAGAGCGGAACCAACCATTGCAGCACCTGCCATAGCTCGGGCAGCACAACGGCTGGGCGCAAAAATTTTCACGAACACTGCCGTACGCGGTGTAGAAACAAGCGGCGGACGGATATCGGCCGTCGTCACTGAAAATGGTTCAGTGCAGTGCAGTATTGTCATTCTGGCTGGTGGTGCCTGGTCCAGCACGTTTTGCCGAAGCCTGGACCTACGTCTGCCTTTGCTGATGACAATAGGATCTGTTTTTCGTACTGCACCGCTGAACGAAGCACCTGAAAGATCAGTGAGTGGTGCGGGATTCGCTATTCGAAAGCGATTGGACGGAGGCTATACAGTTTCCCACGGGAGTATTTCCAGTTTCGATATCGTGCCGGATTCTTTTCGTTTCCTGAAAGACTTTCTGCCACTGGCTTGGATGGCACGAAAAATTCTACGTCCCACCTGGACGAATCGCTTTAAAACCGAGTGGCAGCGGAAAAAAAGATGGGCCCTCGATGAACAGAGCCCTTTCGAACATATCCGAACCCTGGACCCGATGCCAATCAAGAGCACACTGGAAAAAAGTAAGCGAAATCTCACTCATGCTTTCCCGGCATTTCAGGATATTGAAATCATGGAGAGTTGGGGAGGACTGATTGATGCTACACCCGACGCCGTACCTGTCATTTCTCCTGTCGACAACCTGCCGGGCTTCTTTCTGGCAACAGGGCTGTCGGGACATGGATTTGGCATCGGTCCCGCCGCAGGTCAATTGGCCGCAGATGTTGCTACCGCATCTGAGCCCCTCGTTGATCCAACTCCGTTTAGATTTTCGAGATTCAGCGACGGCTCCCGCATACAACCCATCGTAGGTATCTGAAAACGAGTCCTGGATTGTTACCGTTACGTTCTTTGCTAGTGGCCCAGTGAGCGATTAACCTCAGGCGCATGGAAACGGGCGACCTTGCCGGTGGGAGACAGCGGTTCGGTGTAGAAAAACGCCGGCAATTCGTCATCGGCGTCGGTAAATCCGGCATCACGATTAAATTGATACTCAAGGGCGAGTGTTTCTTTACCCAATTCAGTGTAAAACTCTTCCGTCAATTCCGTGCCGTGCGCATCGTTAATGGCATTGACTACGAATTCGACGTTGGTATCCGTGACCCCACGACCAAAAATACATAACCCCAAAGAATCTGAACTCGCCATTACTAACTGAGATTCCAAGCTGGCAGCGACAACTTCGTCGACGGTCATATCGGTACAATCCAACTTCGGCACATTGCCTGCTGTATGGTCTGCGCCCTGCGCAGTGACCATCATGGTAATACCTGTCGCCTCGACAACACGTGGGTCATAGGCGCTGATCGCCTGTTGCTTAATCACGGGGACTCTCTCGAGTTGGTAGTGTGCCCCAACCCGTCCGGTTCCCTGCGCCCACAGTCTTCCGTTCTCAGAGCCCTTCCTAATCTCTTCGAGCACTTCCTCCATAAACCCAACATCGCCAAATTTACCCAGACCAGCATCCATCAGTACCGCGATCATGGCGCCTGTTTCTATAGTGTCTACCCCCAGATCGTTTGCAATGAAATTCACACGGGCGAGGGCATCCGGATCTTTCAAGCCACAGTTGGTGCCCATCAACCCCAGTGTTTCGTATTCAACAGGGGACGTTACTTCGTTGCCGTCCTTATCGACATAGACATTGCTGCACTCGATGGTGCAGCCCGGCATGCAGGCGTGTGCGGTTTCGCCGCCGCGTTCCAGATTCTGCTCACGGATAAATTCACCCCCCATCCGCATGACTTCCTGGTCCGGATCAACCAGCTGGCCGCTGGTGAAATTCCGCACGGGAAGACCTCCCAGATAGTTCTGGGTATCCGCCATCAGAGCAGTGCCGTAGGACTTCATGTTCTGCGCAATCTCGTCTTCCTTGAGAAGCGCGTTGTATTGTTTGACGGCGCCGATTACCTTCTTCCGGTCGTGCAGTTTGGGCATCTTGTTGAGATCAAGCACCGCAAATACCGAGGCTCACCTTTTTGCCGAATTGCTCGTGCAGCTTTGCGGCGCACTCAAAATTCGAAAGTCCCATGAGGTCATCGGCCGGAGAAAAACTGACTTCACCCTCAAGCGAGATATGCATGACGGTCCACTCGCTAGCAGCGCCATGCAGCGTAAAACCCGCAAGACCGAGCTGTCCCAACGCAAAACCAAAGGTGCCCCCGGCGTTTGCTTCCTTGATACCGCCGGTGAGCGGGCTGCGGCAGCCGACGCTGACACGGTTCGCATTGGAGAAATTGGTCCCCGCAAAAGGCCCGACCGAGAAGATCAGCGGGTTGTCGCCCGACAGCGGCTCAACCTTGGCGGCGCCGCATTCGACCAGCTCTCGGGCGATGAAATAGCGCCCTCCCCGGGCGATCTTTTCACCGGTAAAGGTCTGTCGATCGACCTTCTGGTCTGCAAGCTGAATATGCAGATACTCTCTCATACGTTCTCCTTTGCTTTCCCGAGCTCCAGCCGGCTCAGTGCCGGATGGCTCGCCAGACCAGTGGCACCGTAACTGCAGCAAGTGCAATTTTGAAAATTTCTGCAGCGATAAA
>LUMD01000635.1_pt1 | contig 13890 bp, 10 predicted proteins | sample 729651 | NCBI WGS metagenome assembly LUMD01 (sample SAMN03860272, study PRJNA289734) | marine metagenome | biome: seawater column; feature: ocean; material: water; isolation source: Red Sea water column Station 34 - depth 258m | place: Saudi Arabia: Red Sea | collected 2011-10-15 | depth 258 m | reverse complement strand
TGGATAAAGTGTGCGGAACTGTTTGACGATCATCGTTGCCAATTCGTTGGAGATCGTTGGAAGCAATCCCAGCTTCACCTGACCGGTTACGGTCCCAGAGACTGCCGCCACATCTGCTTGAAGCTGTTCTGTATCCTTAAGCAGGCCTTTGGCGCGTTCATAAAGAACTTCTCCCGCGGTCGTCAGCAAAACACCCCGCCCATGGCGAACAAACAGCTCAGCATCCAGGGCTTCTTCAAGCAATCTAATTTGGCGGCTTAAGGCCGGTTGTGCAATGAATAGCGCCTCCGAGGCACGACTGAAACTACCTCTCTTGGCAATGGTAAGAAAGCTGTTCAGTTGGCGAAGATCAATCTTGAGGTTGGAAGCCATACAGTCTTGACCATTTATTGTTAGATGCCGTATCCCGCTGATTGCGGTCCGTCCTTTAAGCTATACCAACGGTTACTAGGAAATATAGAAAAAAACGATACTGGTTACGTTTCAAACAAGGTCATTAAAAAGGATAATGGAAACATTGGTTTATGCGTTATCTGTTCTGGTTTGGTCTTTGTCGCGGCGTTTGGCTTTTTTGATCTTTGTCATTTTTATTCAATTAGCGGACAAATTGCTTCAAGACGCTATCAAGTAGCCCTTGCATCATTTGCAGTATTGTGACGACGAAAGGTCAGGGTTGTAGCAATCGTTCGAATCAGCCCGCGCGGATTCTTTGAGGGTCGCGCTACCCCTTTCAGACGTACTCGCCATCGACGTGAAGAGTAGCTCAACCAAGCAAAGCAGGAATGTGAGTGCTTTGGTCTACTGGAGCACGTTGTTGCTGGCGCGAGACAAGCGCTTGTCGGGCGGGAGGAGAACCAAAAACAAGACGGAGAAGCAATATGTACCCCAATCTCAAGATGTACATCGGCGGTCAGTTCGTGGACGGACATGGTGAATCCAGCCAGTCGGTCATGAATCCCTCCAATAATGAGGTTCTGGCCACGCTACCTTATGCAAGTGAGAGTGACCTGGACCGGGCGCTGGAATCGTCGGAACAAGCCTTTCGTTTGTGGAAGAAGGAACCCGCCGTGGAGCGTTCTCGGATTTTACGGAAGGTGGCCGAGCTTATTCGAGAAAGAGCAGAGAACACGGGGCGGGTACTCACGCTGGAACAAGGGAAGCCGGTTCGCGAAGCCATTGGCGAGGTCTTGTCCTGTGCTGAGCATGCTGAATGGCACGCGGAGGAATGCCGCAGAATATATGGTCGTGTCATTCCTTCACGAAAATCGAATGTACAACAAACTGCACTCAAGGAACCGATAGGAGTGTGCGTTGCTTTTTCGCCGTGGAATTTCCCTTTCAGTCAGGCTTTCCGCAAAGTTGTCGCTGCCATTGGCGCTGGCTGTACGGTTATTCTTAAAGGGTCAAGTGACACCCCTGCCTCCGTAATGTTGATGGCACAAATATTCCATGATGCAGGTTTGCCAAAGGGCGTTTTTAACGTCGTATCTGGTGACTCTGGCATGATTTCCGAGTACTTGATCAGGTCGCCGATTGTTCAGAAGATCAGCTTTACCGGCTCTACGCCGGTCGGTCGGAAGCTGGCGTCACTTGCCGGAGCTAATATGAAACGTTGCACCATGGAGCTTGGCGGTCATGCGCCGGTCATTGTTTGTGACGACGCAGATATCGACAAAGCCGTTAAAGACCTGGTCGGATTCAAGTTTCGGAACGCGGGGCAGATTTGTATCTGTCCGACGAGGTTCTTTGTTCAGCGGAATATCTACAACGATTTTGTCTCCAGGTTTTCGGAAGAGGTAAAGACAATCAAAGTAGGATGTGGGTCCGATGACTCCACAACGATGGGGCCTCTGGCCCAATCTCGTCGGGTCGCGGAGATGCAGAAGTTCGTTGACGACGCTTGTCAGAAGGGCGGTGTGTTGGTGACGGGCGGTGAGACGCCGTCTGGCGCGGGAAACTTTTATCCACCAACGGTTCTCAAAGATGTTCCTGATGATGCGATGTTCATGAATGATGAACCTTTTGGCCCAATTGCAGGTTTTGTGCCGTTCGACAGCATCACCGAAGTGCTGGAACGAGCTAACCAGTTGTCCTTCGGGTTGGCTGCCTATGCGTACACCTCATCTGTTAGCAATGCCCATCGTATTACCAATGGCCTGGAAGCCGGTATGGTCTCTGTGAACCACATAGGGCTGGCGTTGGCGGAAACTCCCTTTGGGGGCGTCAAGGAAAGCGGCTATGGTAGGGAAGGTGGCAGTGAGACCTTTGATAGTTATCTGGCTACCAAGTTTGTGACTCAGATGAGCTGATGTCGGTTGAGAGCCAAGAGTAAGAGTTTGCTTTGAGTTAAATGGTTATAAACTTAATTTTATCTTCGGGTCTTTCGATCAAAAATAAAAAGGAGACCGTTCATGGCCAGTAGCTTGTTAGCACCAAATGACATTCTAAATGTTATACCTGGGCAGGTAATCTGTGAGGGTACTGTAGAAAATACGCTAAAAAATCGGCTTTCGATGAGAAACTATCGGTTCGATAAAACTGAAGTTTATATCCCTGAAATGCGGGATTACATGCTGGTCAGGTGGGAGTCTCCGCCTGAAAATCTTGGTTTCTTCCATTCGGGTAAGTGGGCAGATCAGGATGCTCGTACCGATAGCGTGACAATTCTGGCGCGTGGAGAGCCATCTCGATGGTTCTGGACAAATGATATTCAGGTCTCACACGTTTATGTCTCCGAGTCTGCGATAAAAAAAGTCGCTAATGATCTCTTTGAGAAAGATGTTGACAGTTTGAATATCGATCATAGAGCTGTTTCTCAGGATGCCACACTGGCTGAGTTGATGAAGTCATACGAACGGGAGTGCCTGGGTGAAAGTCTCGGTGGTCAACTGTATGCAGATACCATTGAGACTCAGATATGTATCCATATGATTAGGGAGTATTCTCAATGCAAGCTTCGTGAAATTCAGATTGATCGAAGTATGCCTGTTTCAAAACAAAAAACGATTGAAGAATATATTGCTGAAAACCTTGATCAATGTATAAGTATCGATGATTTAGCGGAAATCTCAGGATTTAGCAATTCGTACTTTATTCGTCTGTTCAGAAATGCGTTTGGTATGCCTCCACACGCCTATATTCTTCAGCGTAGGCTAGAAATGGCGAAGGCGATGCTTGAGTCGCCGATGGATATACCAATCAAGGTTATTGCAATGGAGTGTGGTTTTTCCGATCAGAGCCATCTAACGCGTCTGTTCAAGAACAAATTTTCTACAACGCCTAACAGGTATAGGAATAAGACGAAACTAACCAAATTTTGTTGAACTGCTGATCAAGATATTTGCCTTAGATGCCCGACCCTCTGCTTGCAGAGTGAGTCGGGCATTGTTTTGATGCCTGGCTGATTTTTCCGGCACAACCCAACTCCCATACGGTCTTCCCCGATCCTGTAGTTGCAAGGGGTTTTCAACCAGAATTGCGATGCAGCAATTTCGGTGTCTATGCTAGTTATAATCTTTGCTCGAAATCTAAAAAAATGTTTTGGTCCCATTTAATAAAATTTATTTTTTATGTTCTGGTTCAAAAAATTAATAAATACATTCAATATTCCAAAGGTCTATATCAGGATCATTTGATTTGGTTTTATAAAAAATCAACAAAGGAAAAGCCAGATGATCCAGAAAAAAATAAACAAGAGTATTGCTGATAAATTTGAGAAACAAACGAATCGTAACCATTTTAAGGTGGTGAAATCAAAACTGTCGTGTGCAATTCTATTGGCGACAGCATCCCTCCCAGCATTTTCTGAAAGCATCACAGTGGGCGACACTAACCTTACGCTGTATGGTTACGCAAAGCTTGACCTCATCTATGATTTCGATTCGCCTCTTGGTATTTCGATTCTCCACCAGAATATCAGGCTTGACGATACAAGTGGCCCCGATGGTCATTTTGACGCGCACGCCCTAGAGTCCAGGATCGGCATTTCAACCGTTACTCCTACCGAACTGGGAAATATCGAGACCCGGGTTGAAGGCGATTTTTATGGGCCCGGCGGGACCTTTCGACTCCGGCAGGGGTACGGTACATGGAATGGCATTCTTGCAGGTCAAACCGAAACGAACTTTTCGACGTTTCTTGGTTACACTCCGAGCATTGATTTCACCGGTCAGGTCGGACAAACAAATCTGGACCGTCAGGCGCAGATTCGTTACTCAACAGGGGGGCTCTCTATAGCTTTAGAGGAAGCTGACAAGCAAGGAGGCCTAGCCTATGAAACGGAAGAGACCGTCGAAATCAAGAGTACCCTTCCAGATCTGACTCTCAGATATGACGATGCTCTGGGCGGTCTGAACTATTCCTTAGGGGCCGTGTTGCGGCAGTTGACTGTTTATGATGCCGCTGCTGACCGGGAAGAAGACGAATTCGGTTATGGTGTCACCTTCTCGGGAAAAATGCCCGTTTCATCAAGGGTGAGCCTGCAAGGTGCAGTAGTCTACGGAGAGGGTGTTGGTGGTTACCTGTGGTTAAACCCGGCTGCGCCGGCCTACTATGACCCTGTTGCTGGCGAACTCGAAGCTATTGAAGCCGTTGGCGGTACTCTTGGGATATCCGTGGCTGTTGGTCCTGGTTTAGCAAACCTGGCCTATGGTGTGTCGGAAGCTGATCTGGATGACATAAGAAATGTCGACGTTAGCAATGAGGGCGAACAAAATACGAGCCTTTATTTGAACTACCTGTGGTCGCCCATCGAGAGTGTCGATTACGGGATTGAAGTGAGCCACCATACTCGAGAATTGGTTGGGGGGCGTGAAGGGAAGGCGACACGTCTTCAGGCGATGGCCAAATACACTTTCTGAACATTGACTTAAGCGTTGTTGTGCCTTTGGTTGCCCCGACTCTCAGTCGGGGCCTTTTTCTGTATGGATCAGTGTCGTTTTTTATGTCCCATAAGGAGCAGGATCAGGTTTCGAATAAATTTAATTCCAGTAAAGTTCAGCCAATTGATCTGCTGCCTCGATAATTCCGACAAGTCCGTTCCATTTTTCTATCAGTTCGGACATCTTGTCTGCAAGCTTCTTGGTTCTCGCCCCATCAATGTTATATTCGTCTGCGTAGAATTCCGGGGAAAATTTTAGATCTTCTTTGATAAAATCTCTTGATTTTTCGAGGAAATTGCCTTCTGCCATCCAGGATGTTGATGCCTTTCTTTTCTGCTTTAATCATGTCGCTATCAGCTTGTTGCTGATAGAGGAAGCTAACATAGGCAGCCATAATCCGTCCGGCCTTCAGCGGACCCTCATTTTCTCTGGTGTTGAAACGATTCCACGGGTCACGATTAAGAGTTGTTGCTCGACCTGCGGCATATAGACCGCCTGGAACGTCGGTAGTTATGTTTTTGACAACATCATGGAGATTGAAGTTGGCCAGTTCTGCGGGTGAGAGGAAGGTGCAATCCACAAAACCTTGCTCGAGTACTTCATAAACTTCATGTATCGGGATTGCTACCGATAATCTCCCGAAATTCTTCGCCCAGCGAGCCCAGGAAGCCCCAGATATTCGCAAGCGCTTGCCGTTTAGTTCTTCAACCGTATTTACTATAGCATTACAGAACATTACGTAAGAGGGTATAGATACAATCGGGGTATAGACTTGGTTGCTTGACGCGAATTCACTCTGATATTCCGGGCAGCTGATCATTATATATTTAAGAATGGCCTGGGAATAAGGCAAATACGGTTGTACTGATCAACAGGTAGATCTACTCGTTCAGGCGGTTTTGAGTTTTGCGAGAGAAATTTGTGGTCAGTATTTCCACGGCAATCGACGAGTTGATCCGCTCGGCGTACGGCAGTGGCAGGAAGATCGCGATGATGATGTATAAGTAAGCAACTATGGTGATTATTCCGGGCGGGGGGTGTTGAATAGAAATCGGGCCAGAATATCAAGGCTGATATGTATCATCATCGGCGCTATGGCGAGCCCGTCGAGAGTTATAACTTTCTTATTGATCTCGTTTATTAATACTTTGAAGTTCTCCTGCAACTTGCGACCAATTCTTGCACTACTTACTTTTGTGCTCATTACTATGATCGGCCCCTATTTGAAGATTGAGATACGGTCGAAGGGGGCCTGCTTCGGGTTGAAGCAGGCCATGATGGAAGTGCAATCAGTTCGCGGTATATCCTCCATCCACAATGATTTCTGCACCATGAACGAAGGATGATTCGTCGGATGCGAGAAACAGCACCGCTTTTGATACCTCGTCGGGTGTGCTGGGCCGGTTCATGAGCGTGGGGCCAAGAAGCGTTTTACGGGTTTCTTCATCCGTGTGCAGCAAGTCCTTAGTCATGGGCGTATCGATCACCCCGGGGTGCACGGAATTCACGCGGACATTAAAGTCTGCGAGGTCCACGGCGCAGGACTTAGTCATCAGACGTACAGCACCCTTTGATGCGATGTACGCGCCAGCGCTTGGCGCGCCGATGATGCCATAAATGGATGAAATATTTATAATTGAGCCGCCACCACTCTCCTGCATGAGAGGCACGGCTTCCCGGATGCCGAGAAAAGTTCCACGTACGTTTATATCGAACGTGCGATCCCATTCTTCGTTACTAGTCTCATGGACTGGTTTGAGAATGAGTGTTCCTGCGTTGTTGACCAAGATGTCCAGCCTGTCAGCCTTTTCTTTGATCGATGTGACCGCAGCCTTCCAGTCAGCTTCATTGGACACGTCCAGTCGCAAAAACTCAGCATCTCCTCCCTGGCTGCGAATTGCTTCCACGACCTGTTTGCCGTTTTCCACATCAATGTCACAGACGAATACTTTTGCCCCCTCAGCAGCCAGTAGTTCCGAGTGAGATTTCCCCATCCCCATGGCACCACCGGTAACCAATGCAACCTTTCCAGTTACTCGTTTCATCATTGTTTCCTTGAGTCTGCTCCGATGACAGAAGGGGGCAATTTTTTAACTGCCCCGTTCCGTAGTGGACATGCGTTGCTCAGTTGTCGAATTCGAGCGTCGAATAGTTGTCATCAACGACGGCCTGAAGCTCTTGCCGGTAGGCGCCAAGCCCGGCCATGTAGAAACGGACGGTATTTTTCTTGCCCGGTATATTTGCGCCGAAGATCCATGACTGGGCTTTGGGAAAAAGCGTCATATCGGCAATCGATTGGCAGGTTTCTACCCAGGCTTCCTGTGCCTCGGGCTTCGGTTCGATGGTCTTATGGCCGTTGCGTTCGGTCACTGCAATCGCATCGGAAATCCACTCAACCTGGGTCTCAATGCTTGGAGGAAGGTTGGTGAAGGGACCGTTCGGGCCCAGAATCATGAAGAAGTTCGGGAAATCCGCTTCCATTACCCCCAAATAGCCCAGGGGGCCGTCTTTCCATTTATCCTGAATGGTGACGTCATTGCGGCCCTGGAGGTCGATCCGCGTATAGTTTCCTTCAACGGCATCGAAGCCTGTTGCAAAGATGATCGCATCCAGCTCAATCTCCTTGCCGCTTTCAAGAAGAATGCCGTTTTCCGTGAACTTTGAAATCGGATCGGCTTTAACATCTTCCAAGGATACGTTATCGCGGTTATATACCTCGTAGTAGTGATTGCCACACAGAGGACGTTTGGCGTAGAGATCGCTGGGCATCAGTTTCTTGGCGGTCTCGGGATCCTTAACGATCTGAGCAATTTTACGCTTGATAAAGTTTGCTGCAGCGTCGTTAGCCTCCTGGTCTGTTGCGATATCCGAAAATGTTTCGAACATGAACCGGAAGCCACCGCCTTTGTTCCAGATTTCCTCGAAGACGCGTTCACGTTCTTCTTCTGAGACTGATGTGGCAGGCACTGTGCTCTCTTCAAAGCCGAAGGCAACAGCAGACGATTTCACCTGATCCCAGATAGCGTCATAGTTGTCTTTGTATTCCTGAATTTTCTCCTCACTTTCGGGCCAGTTTCCAATCGGTACCACGTACTGTGGAGAGCGTTGAAATACGGTCAAGTGTTCTGCCGTTTCGGCCATCGCAATGATAACCTGGACCCCGGTAGAACCTGTGCCGACAACGCCAACTCGCTGTCCGGAGAGATCCATTCCTTCAGGCCATGCACCGGTGTGGATGATCTCGCCTTTGAACGTGTCCATTCCATCGAAAGGCGGTTTATTGGTTGCTGACAGAAGGCCCAGGCCGGTTACCAGATATTTTGCGGTAACCATCTGATCTTTGTCTGTCCAGACTCGCCAGAGTTGGGTAGATTCGTCGAAATGGGCAGCGGTTACCTTGGTGTGGAACTGGTAGCTGCGCCGAAGGTCGTAACGGTCAGCCACATCGTTCAGATAGTCCAGAACTTCGGGCTGCGTCAGATAGCGGTTCTTCCACCGGGCGTTTTCCAATCCCTCCTTGTCGAAGGAGAATCGATAGCAGAAGCTCTCGGTATCTGATAACGCGCCAGGGTAGCGATTCCAGTACCAGGTACCACCAACGTCGCTGGCGTTGTCATAGGCTTGAACTCTCAGCCCTTGTTCATCCCGCAGTTTGTGAACGGCATAGAGCCCTCCGAATCCTGCGCCGACTACAACGGCGTCAAAATCAGGAGTCTCGGTTCTTGTATTTGTGGTTTTCTCGTTCATGTGAGCTTCCTCTTCGAACACAATTGATCTCCGGAGCAAGAAGCGCCCCGTTTCTTCGTTTGTTTTTAATTCAGGAATGCCCGCGCCGGCAATTGCCGGCGCGGGTGACGAAGTATCAGAGGTTCTGATACCAGTCGGCGATACGATCCAGTTCCTCGTTTGCTTCCGGTGCGCGGCCCGAGAGGGCGGGAAATACGTGCTGCATGCCAGGCACCACAGAAAGCACAGTTTTTACACCCCGCTCTTTGGCCTTGGCGTGAAGGGTCTCTGAATCGCTAAGCAGCGTTTCGGCGCCTCCAGCGGTGATATAAAGCGGCGGGAAACCGTCGAAATCGTTTTCCAGCGGATTGGCTAATGGATCGAGTGGATCGGTTTTGTCGCCGAGAAACATGCCCGCCATGCCTTCCAGGATTGGCTTTCCAACGAGTGCATCGGTTGAAGCATTGGATTCCAGAGTGGCGCCCCGCAGCGCCATGTCGAGCCACGGAGAATAGGCGATCACTGCCCCTGGCAGGGGAAGCCCCAGATCACGGAACTTGAGCACGCTGGCAATGGCCAGATTGCCTCCGGCGCTATCGCCTGCGGTGATCAGGTTGTCTGCCTTGTAGCCTTGATCCAGCAACGCTTTGTAAGCGGATACAGCGTCCTCAATCTGGGCAGGAAACGGATGTTCCGGTGCTCGGCGGTAGTGGAGAATTACGGCCTGAACCTTAAGCGCCTTGGCAAGGTGGCCGGCCATTTTACGGTGGCTGTCTGCGGACCCCACAGCGAAGCCGCCACCATGTGTGTAAATGATGGCGCGTGAGCTATCCGCACCGTCTGGCAATGCCCAGATGGCTTCAACGCCGCCAACATGGTCGCTCTTATAGCGAACGTTTTCCGGTTCCAGAGCAGGCTGGCCCCATTCATCAAACATGCTGCGCAGGTTTTCAATGGAAAGATCAGGATTGGCAGTCATGCGATTGGTCCAATCCTGATAAAGGTCGCGCAAGACATTGGATTCTTTGCTAATTGTCATTGTTCTTCCTCTTGGTTTTTTGCTGATGAATACAACGTCTTTCAGCTCCTTACATAAAAGATTGCGACTTACGGATTACGCTGGTGCTGAAGACTTTCAACTGCAGATTAAGTTCCGGCCAAATCTGAGTATTGAAGATTCCTGTTCAGATATTGGAGCATCCTGCTTTTTTCAGAATGACCCGGTTGTTGTTTTATTTCGAAGATGTCTTGATGTTGATTAACAGGTTTCGCTTCAAAGGTTTGTACAAAAGAAAAATAAGTCTATTCAATCCAGAAAGGCAAAATAACGGGATAATCAAACAGAATTTCTATTAGTTGAATAAGTAGGAAACCGATAATCCAGATAGACGTACCGAGTACGGGCAAGTTTCATAATAAGTGCTATTCGAACCGGTACCTATCTGAACCATGGGAGTAATAACAATGTCGAATCAGATTGAGACTGACGGAGCATACATCCGTTATGAGTTTTCTGAGTTCGCGGGAAACTTGGAACCTGTAAAGTATGAGATGCCCGTTCCGCAAGGAAATGAGGTTTTGCTGAAAGTCGATTACTGCGGCGTTTGCCATAGTGATGTTCATGTGCATGACGGCTATTACGGCCTTGGCAATGGCAAAAAGCTGAATCTCGGAGACCGTGGAATCAGGCTGCCGGTAACACTTGGCCACGAAGTTGTGGGAACCATTGTGGCCGTGGGCGAGGATGCCATCGATGCATCGGTCGGCGAGCAGAGGTTAATCTATCCATGGATTGGGTGTGGCGAATGTTCTGTTTGTCAGCGGGGCGAAGAAAATCTGTGCGGTAAGCCTGCTTCACTCGGCATTTTTAAACCCGGTGGTTACTCGGAATACATCACTGTTCCCCATCCGCGTTACCTAGTGGATCTTGGCGATCTCAACCCTGCAAATGCATCTCTGTTGGCCTGTTCCGGCCTGACAACCTTTTCGGCGATCAAGAAAATTCAGCCGTTGCACCAAGAAGAGTATGTGATTGTTATTGGCTGCGGTGGGCTTGGCCAATTGGCAATCAGAACGCTGAGATCCGACGGAATCAGTAACATTGTTGGCGTGGATGTTTCCGAGGATAAAAGAGAGATTGCCAGGAAGGCCGGTGCAAAAGTCGTCCTCGATCCCCGTAGCTTAGATGCGACTGACACGTTGACTCGGGAGGCAGACGGGAATTGCATGGCTGTTCTGGACTTTGTGGGCAACGAACAAACTGTTGAGTTTGGCCTCAAGGTTCTTAAGAAGGGAGGGAAGCTGGTCGTTATCGGTTTACATGGCGGCGAACTGCGCTATCCGATTCCTTTCCTGGTCACGAAGGCAGTTACCATAATCGGCTCCTACACAGGAACACTGGCTGAAATGAAGGAGTTGGTAACGTTTGCGAATCAACATGATCTTCTAGACATTCCCGTAGAAATTCGGGCGCTTGAGAGGGCTGAATCTGCCGTGGAAGACCTGTCCAACGGAAAGGTTTCCGGACGAATAATTCTCAAGAACTAATTGAGCCTAGACTTGCTACTTGAGGTCAACGCTAACCGTTGACCAAGTTTTAAATTAAGGCGTGAATCTTCAGTATGTCTCTACCTTTGCCTCGGTTGGGTTTTACCGAGGCTTTTTTATGAAACTTTAAAATAGTCACAAGATAAATAGCCATTATACCGGTTGGTGGTTAATTTTTTTGGACAAAGATAAAGGTATCAGTAGAAGTTATAGAAGATATGTTGATCATATAATAGATATTTCGTTTATAAATTATTAATTTAATTCACAACTTAATAAGTTTTGGAGAACGGGATGCCACTTGATAACGAGACTTTGAACCAATTTATTGACAGCGTCCGGCGATATGTCCGGGGTCGCTTGGTTCCGTTGGAAATGCAGGTCGCGGAAGAGGATCAAATACCCGAAGGGGTGATCGAGGAAATGAAAGAGATGGGGCTCTTCGGGTTATCAATCCCGGAAGAGTTCGGTGGCCTTGGGCTGACCATGAGTGAAGAAGTGGCCATCATTCAGGAGATGGGGTACACGTCACCGGTGTTTAGGTCGATGTTTGGTACCAACGTAGGCATTGGCTCCCAAGGCATTATCATCGACGGCACCCCCGAACAGAAAGCAAAGTACCTTCCGAAACTTGCCTCCGGCGAACTGATTGGTTCATTTGCACTGACAGAAGCGGACGCCGGTTCCGATGCGGGTTCGGTCGTGACGACGGCAAAGCGAGACGGCGATGAATACGTCATCAATGGCAGCAAACGTTATATAACTAACGCGCCTCGGGCGGGTGTTTTCACGGTGATGGCCAGAACTGGAAGCCGGGAGGAAGGCAGTCGGGGTGTATCCGCTTTTCTGGTGGACGCGGATTTACCGGGCATCTCGTTGGGGCAGCGCGATAAAAAAATGGGCCAGAAAGGTTCTCATACCTGCGACGTGATCTTCGAAGATGTTCGAGTGCCGGTATCTGCCATGATCGGAGGTAAGGAAGGGCAGGGCTTTAAAACAGCGATGAAGGTTCTGGACAGGGGGCGGTTGCACATAAGTGCACTGAGCGTTGGTACAGCCAAAAGGCTGATAGACGAGAGCCTCGCCTACTCGACCCAAAGAAAACAATTCGGCACTGAAGTCGCCAACTTTCAGCTGGTCCAGGCAATGTTGGCTGACAGTCAGACCGAGTACTACGCCGGCAAATGCATGGTGGAGGAAACCGCGCGAGCCTATGATTCCGGTGCCGCGGTGTCCATGAATGCTTCCAGCTGCAAGCTCTACTGCACCGAAATGGTAGGCCGTGTCGCGGATCGCGCAGTGCAGATCCATGGTGGCGCCGGTTATATCAGTGAATATTGTGTCGAGCGATTCTACCGGGATGTGCGTCTGTTCCGGCTTTACGAAGGCACTTCCCAAATCCAACAGTTGGTCATTGCCAAGCAAATGATTCGCAACACTGGAAGCTCACTCTAATCCAGGAGTCTGGTATGTCTGGTCCATTATCAGGAATTCGAGTACTTGATTTGTCCCGCGTTATGGCCGGCCCTTGGTGTACCCAGATCATGGCTGATTTGGGGGCTGAAGTCATCAAGGTCGAGCGCCCCGAACAGGGAGATGATACCCGTCATTGGGGCCCTCCCTGGCTTAGGGACAAGGCCGGTAATCCTACCAAGCAGTCGGCTTATTACCTCTCCGCCAATCGTGGCAAGTACTCTGTGACCATCGATATTGGTAAGCCAGAGGGCCAGGCGCTGATCCGTGAATTAGCCGCAAGTTGCGATGTTCTGGTAGAGAACTTCAAAACCGGTGGGCTGGAGAAAAAGGGGTTAGGTTATGGGGACCTCTCAGCACTGAACCCCGGCATTGTTTACTGTTCGATCACAGGGTTTGGCCACACCGGCCCCATGGCCCATAACGCAGGCTACGATTACCTGATTCAGGCTCAGTCAGGGCTAATGAGTATCACCGGTGTGGCGGATGGAAAACCCGGGGCGGGGCCGCAGCGCGTGGGTATGGCGGTGGCTGATTTGACCACCGGGATGAATGCAGCGATCGCCGTTCTTGCCGCTATTCATCACCGCAACAAAACAGGTGAGGGGCAGCATATTGATATGGCCCTACTGGACGTCCAGGTAAGTTGGCTGGCGAACCAGGCTCTGAATTACTTTTGTAGCGGCAGTGTCGTCATGGGATGCGAAGAACTGCCGAGGGATCCACGGTTTGCAACAAATCCGGAGCGGGTTGTTCATCGACAGGAGCTTGTCGGAAAGCTGTGTGAGTACACCCGCTTGAGGACTAGTCGGGAGTGGATGGATTGCCTCGGTAAAGTACAAGTGCCGTGCGGTCCCATTCAGAATATTGCAGAAGTTTTTGAAGATCCGCAGGTCAAGGCTCGGAACATGAAGCTGGAATTGGAACATCCGCTTCTTGGTAAGGTTCCGGGAGTTGCGAATCCGATCAAGTTTTCCAAAACCCCGCAGCGTTACGAAAAGGCACCGCCGTCACTTGGGGAGGATACGGTCGCAATTCTTGAGAGAGCTCTCGGCAAATCAGCAGAAGAAATCCGGAATCTTCAGGCCCGTGGAGTCGTCTGACTCCCGCCCGTTAACCTCAATCCCACCTGAGTTAACTGTTCAGATTTCGGCTCCACCTTTCAATAGAGGAACGTCCCACATATGTTGGTCTCTTATCAACAACTTGATGATCTCGGTGTTATCCGCATCGATAATCCCCCTGTAAATGCATTGTCCCAGGG
>LUMD01000656.1_pt1 | contig 13901 bp, 17 predicted proteins | sample 729651 | NCBI WGS metagenome assembly LUMD01 (sample SAMN03860272, study PRJNA289734) | marine metagenome | biome: seawater column; feature: ocean; material: water; isolation source: Red Sea water column Station 34 - depth 258m | place: Saudi Arabia: Red Sea | collected 2011-10-15 | depth 258 m | reverse complement strand
CGTCAAGGGAGAACCGCTCTGGAGCCGAAAGAAGCCGGCAAAGATTCCTTCATAGAGAAAAAGTTCCGATTGTAAATTCTTCCACCTGAGCCCATGGCTTTCGACCTTCAATCCTACAAAGATCCCCTGACAGCGCTCGCTCTGGTCGTCGGCGCCGCGTTTCTCGGCTGGCTGTTCAAGCGGTATGTCCACAACCGACTGAAGAAAGTTGCCGCCAAGACAAACTGGCGCGGAGACGACGTTGTCTTAGAAGCGGTGGAATCGTCGAGCGTCTTCTGGTTTATCCTCGGCGGCGTCTACCTCGCCCTCGGCCGCCTCCCGCTGGGAGAATCCCTGATGGGATCGGTGCAGACTGGCGTGATTGTTCTGCTGATTCTTTCTGTCACTCTCGCACTGTCGAGGATAGCGGTAGGCCTGCTGGAAATGTTTGCCGAGAGCAACGACGCCTTTCCGTCCACGACCATGATCTCCAACCTTGTCCGAATCGTGATTATCACGGTGGGGGCCCTTGTGGTGTTCCAGACGCTCGGCATCTCCATCACCCCTGTCCTGACAGCTCTCGGTGTCGGTGGTCTCGCCATCTCGCTGGCACTGAAGGATACGCTCTCTGATCTGTTCGCCGGGCTCCACATCCTCCTGTCACGAAAGGTTGTCCCGGGCGATCTTGTTGAGTTAGACACTCTACACAAGGGGACCGTTCAAAATATCTCCTGGCGGAACACCATTATCAAAGACAGACGGAACAACACCGTTGTCATCCCCAACTCGAGGCTCTCCACCGCCATTATGCGGAACTTCGACATGCCCGTGAAACAGCTCATCGCAAGGGTCGCCTGCGGCGTCAGCTATGACAGCGATCTCGAGCAGGTTGAGCGGGTGGTGCTGGAGGTGGCAAACAAGGTGCAGTCGATGGTGGAGGGAGCCATCACCGATTATGAACCGAGCATGGTGTTCGTCGCTTTCGGGGAGTCGAGCATCGATTTTCGCGTCTCCATGGGGGCGGAGGACTACTCCGGGCAGTGGGCCGTAACTCACGAATTTATCAAGCAGATCAGCAAGCGCTTCGGGGAAGAGGGGATCGAAATTCCCTTCCCCATCAGGACAGTCTACCAGAAAAACGACGTCTGATCGAGAGCCGCTGGGACCGCGGTGCCTGAAAAACTTCCAGACTGACAGAAATGAAACCGACCTCCTGGATTGTTTTCGGCGCGCTCTTTGGATTTCTTGCGGTGACGGTGGGCGCGTTCGGAGCGCACGCCCTGAAGTCAAGAGTTTCTCCTGACCTTATTTCAACTTTCGAGACAGGCGCACGATACCAGATGTATCACGCCCTCGCTCTGGTCCTTCTCGGGATTGCGGCTCAGTCGATTTCGTCACCCTTAATGGAGTGGTCGGGATGGCTCTTTGTCGGAGGGATCGTCCTCTTTTCCGGGAGCCTCTACCTTCGCGTCCTAACTGACGTTTCCGCTTTCGGCGCCGTGACACCCTTCGGCGGGCTCTGCTTCATGGCGGGCTGGATCTTCCTCGCTCTCGGGGCTTATCGAGGCTGAACAATCTCCGTGGCGGGATCTTCCAAAAGGGTCGTAAAAACATTCGATGCCACCAACATGGTGGCCGGGAACATGATCGGTTCCTCCGTGTTCCTGCTTTCCGGTTACGCCGCCTCGCCGGTGCTGGACGGGAGTTGGCTCATCGCCGCGTGGATCATCGGCGGTATCATGGCGACGCTGGGCGCCCTCGCCATCGCTGAGCTGTCCACAGAGTTTCCCGAAATCGGCGGCGATTTCCTCTACCTGAAAAAAGTTTACGGAACCTATCCCGCCTTCCTCTACGGCTGGATGAGCCTCATGATATTCGAGACCGGCTCCATCGCTATCCTCGCCGTATTCGGGGGGAAGTATCTCAAAGAGTTCATTCCGGGGACAAGTCTCTCTGTTCCTGCTCTCTCTTCAATACTTGTTATCCTGTTTACCGCTCTGCATTGTCTCAGAATCACCATCGGTTCGCGGTTTCAATCGATTCTGACCGTGGTGAAGATCGGCGGCTTGATCTTCCTCTCGTTCATTCTGTTCACAAAGACTTCTACGGCAGCGTCGCTGCAGACCGCTCCCGCCTCCATTGACAGTCCCGTCATCGGTCTGTCTCGGGCGCTCATTCCCATATTCTTCGCCTACACAGGATGGAACGTGGCGGGCTACATCGCCGGGGAGATTCACAATCCGAGGAAAACCCTTCCCATCGCCCTCATTGGAGGGACGGTTCTCGTAACGACAATTTATGTCGTCGTCCAGTTCGGCTTCCTGCAGGCGGTGGGGATTGAAGGGATGCGCGACGAGGCGATGGTGCCCCTCCGGGCCCTCGAAGCTGTGGGGGCCGAAGGGTGGTCCGTTTATCTTACAATCCTCATTTTTGTCAGCGTGGTCAGTTCGCTCTCTATCACTATCCAGACAGCCGGCGCAAGGGTCATTCAGGCCATGGGCGACCACGAGGTGTTCTTCCGCTTCACGGCGAAACGGCACCCAAAATTCAACACTCCGGTAAACGCTCTCATGCTGCAGGCCGCATGGTGTATTGTGATGCTGTATGTGTTCAAGAGTATCGGTGATCTTGTGGACACCACCTCAGTTGTCATGATCCTCTTTTCGGCGCTCTCTATCTCTACCATGCTGAAAATCGGAAGGGGGGACGGGAGCGAGAAACGGTACAGAACTCCCTTGTTTCCTCTCGTTCCCGTTGCCTACATTGCCTGCGCACTATTTGTATCATGGGGTGTGATTCAATTCCATATTTCCCAGGATTCAATCCTTCCTGTTTGGGGCATCGGTTTCCTTCTTCTAGGCACTGCCATCTACCACATTTGGATCCGCGTAAGAAACTAAAGTGATACTTAAGTTAAAACCATTTAACGCTTTAGTTTCGTCCTTATACAAGGATCATAGTCACTTCCATTCTGGCGATGCCGGTCTCGATCTGTATGCGCCCAACGAGGTGACCATACACGGACGCGAGACGGCGCCGATCCACCTGCAGGTGGCGTGTGAGATGGAGGGGGGCCGGCCCTATCTCATGATGCCTCGATCGAGTATCGCCAAGACGCCCCTTCGTCTCTCCAACTCCATCGGGCTCATTGACGGCGGCTACCGGGGGGAACTGATCGCTTTTTGCGACAACATCAGTGATGAGCCGTATACGGTGGAGGCGGGGCAGCGGCTGTTTCAGGTGGTTGCCATGGACGGTTCGCCCCTCGAGTTAGAGCTCGTCAGCGAGCTGAGTGAGACGACTAGAGGCGACGGCGGATTTGGGAGTACAGGCTCATGAGTAAGATAAAGGACAAGAGTTTCGCTGATGACGGTCGCAGGGCGCTGGGGTGGGCCTCCGAAAATATGCCCATCCTCGCCTCAATCCGGGAGCGGTTTGAGGAAGAGCAGCCTCTGGCGGGCATCTCCCTCGGCGTCGCCATGCACCTTGAGCAGAAGACGGGCGTGCTCCTCCAGACACTGCAGAGCGGCGGCGCCGATGTTTCGGCGAGCTCGTGCAATCCTCTCACGACTGACGACGCCGTGGCAGCGGCGCTGTCGGAAGAGATGGATATTTTTGCGTGGTCGGGTCAAACTAACGAGGAGTACTATAGCTGCCTCGAATGCGTTCTTCGCTCCGCACCGAAGATTACAGTAGACGACGGCGGCGACCTCATCTTTCTCCTCCACTCCAAGTATCCCGCCATGCTGAACGAGGTAGTCGGCGGCTGTGAGGAGACCACTACCGGCGTCATCCGTCTGAAGGCCATGAGCAGCGAGGGGGAGCTGAAAGTGCCCGTCATCGCCGTCAACAACGCCTACTCAAAATATCTCTTTGACAACCGCTACGGCACGGGCCAGAGCGTCATCGACGCCATCGCCTCCGCCACCAATATACTCATCGCCGGGAAGACGGTGGTGGTTGTCGGCTACGGCTGGGTCGGGCGGGGTGTCGCTATGCGCCTGAGGGGGATGGGGGCGAGAGTGGTGGTCGTGGAGACCGCCGCCTCCCTGAACCAGCAGGGGCAGTCGGGATTCCACCGCGGTCTGGAGGCGCTCTACGACGGCAACTGGGTCATGTCCATGGAGGAGGCGGCTCCCATCGGTGACATCTTCATCACAGCCACGGGGAACAAGCATGTCATTTCGAAGCATCACTTCAAGGAAATGAAAGAGAACGTCATCCTCGCAAACGCAGGCCACTTCAACAATGAGATCGACGTCAACTCCCTCCAGGGTATGTCCAAAAACTCCAAGGAGATTATGCCGAACCTCGTCCGCTACCGCCTCAAAAACGGCAAGAGCGTCATGCTCCTCTCCGAGGGCCGCCTCGTAAACCTCGCCCGTCCCACGGGACAGGGCCACCCCATCGAAATCATGGACGGCAGTTTCGCCGTTCAGGCCCTCTGCGTGGAGTATCTCGCCAAGAGTGGCGAACAGCTCGGATCGCAGGTCTACGACGTCCCTTCAGAACTTGACGAGGAGGTGGCCCGACTCGCCCTCGTTTCGCAGGGAATCTCCCTCCAGAAGCCGACGCCCCAGCAGGTGGAGTACGCCACCACGTGGGAAGAAGGGACCTGAGAGAGTCTTCAATTTTCAATTATCAATTAGGACTGTAAGCCTAAGCCAAACTCCGCGGTCATCCTGAGCTCGTCGAAGGATGGCTCTTAGACAGTCCTTTTAGCACTCAAAAAATAATCTGCTAAAAAGTGTTGACACTCAATCAAAAAGAGTGATAATTTTGTTTGCTCGAATCAAATGGATGAGCAACAGTTAACCCAAGGAAAAGGAGACAACAAGAAATGGCACTGAAAATTAAGCCTTTGGCTGACAGAGTCGTTGTCGCGCCGGCGGAGGCCGAAGAGGTTTCTTCTGGTGGAATTATCCTTCCCGACACTGCTCAGGAAAAGCCTCAGCAGGGGAAGGTGGTAGCTGTTGGACCCGGAAAAGTGAGTGATGCCGGTACACTGGTTGAGCCCACTGTCAAGAAGGGCGACAGCGTTCTCTACGGAAAGTACTCCGGAACTGAAGTTACCATCGATGGTACCGAGTACTCAATCATGCGCGAGAGTGATATTCTCGCGGTCCTCTAAACTGAACTACTCATAGGAGACTAAACAATGGCGAAACAGATTGAATTCGACGCCGATGCCCGCTCCGCGCTGAAAGCCGGTGTGGACAAGCTGGCCAATGCGGTCAAAGAGACGCTGGGCCCCCGGGGTCGGAATGTCGTCATCGACAAGAAGTTCGGCGCTCCCACATCCACCAAGGACGGTGTAACGGTGGCAAAGGAGATCGAGCTCGAAGATAACCTTGAGAACATGGGCGCCCAGATGGTGCGCGAGGTGGCGTCGAAGACGTCCGACGTGGCCGGTGACGGTACCACGACCGCGACCATCGTCGCTCAGGCGGTTATCCGTGAAGGTATGAAAAACGTCACGGCCGGCGCGAGCCCCATGGAAATCAAACGGGGAATTGACGCCGCTGTAAACGTGGTCGTCGAAGCCCTGCAGGGCCAGAGCAAAGACCTCCCGGGCAAGACCGAAATCGCCCAGGTGGCAAGCATCTCCGCCAACAACGATCCTGAAATCGGCAACCTTATCGCCGATGCCATGGAGAAAGTTGGCAAAGATGGCGTAATCACTGTCGAGGAAGCAAAGTCCACCGAGACCTCTCTCGAGGTGGTGGAAGGTATGCAGTTCGACCGCGGTTACCTCTCGCCCTATTTCGTAACCAATTCCGACAATATGGAAGCGGAACTGGACGATCCTGCCATCCTGATCCACGATAAGAAGATCAGCACCATGAAGGACCTTCTTCCCATTCTTGAGAAGACTTCTCAGGCTGGAAAGAGCCTCCTGATCATTGCTGAAGACGTGGAAGGCGAGGCCATCGCCACGCTTGTGGTGAATAAGCTCCGTGGAACACTGAAGGTCGCCGCCGTGAAGGCGCCGGGTTTTGGTGATCGCCGGAAGGCCATGCTTCAGGACATTGCCGTCCTCACAGGCGGTACAGTCATCTCTGAAGAGCAGGGATACAAACTCGAGAACGCCACTCTCTCTTATCTCGGCAATGCGAAGCGCATCGTCATCGATAAGGATAATACGACCATCGTTTCAGGCGCTGGTGAGAGTGACATGATCAAGGCCCGAATCAACGAGATCAAGGTCCAGATTGACAAGAGCACTTCCGACTACGACAAGGAGAAGCTCCAGGAACGCCTGGCGAAGCTCTCCGGCGGTGTGGCTGTCCTAAACGTCGGCGCCGCAACCGAAGTCGAGATGAAAGAAAAGAAGGCCCGCGTCGAGGATGCCCTTCACGCCACACGTGCAGCGGTGGAAGAGGGGATCGTTCCCGGCGGCGGCGTCGCTCTTATCAGAACGCTGGACAAAGTGTCCAAAATGAAACTGAGCGATGAGCAGATGGTGGGTGTGAATATCATCCTCCGAGCTCTCGAAGAGCCTCTTCGCCAGATTGCTGAGAACGCCGGCCACGAGGCCTCTATCGTTGTTCAGCAGGTGAAGGAAGGGAAAGGCGACTACGGCTTTGACGCATACGGCGAACAGTACGCCAAGATGTTCGAAGCTGGAATCATCGATCCCACAAAGGTGACACGGATCGCTGTACAGAACGCAGCTTCCATCTCCGGCCTGTTGCTGACCACCGAGGCGATAATTTCAGAGATTCCTGAGAAGGAGCCTCCGATGCCTCCGATGCCTCCGGGCGGCGACATGGGCGGAATGATGTAGCTTTTTCGTATAACGCCCCTGAAAAGCCCTCCGCTCCGGCGGGGGGCTTTTTTTATTGTCCCGCGTGAAAATGAAGCCTCTTCTTCACCTTGTCTCTCCACGAGGGGACGGCTAAATTCGTCGAACCTTCTTATGGCAATCATCCGGATGACAAAGATGCTCTTCTACGGCTACCACGGCGTGGACGAGTCTGAACAAAAGCGGGGCGGTACTTTCGAGGTCGACCTGGAAATGCGCGGGGATTTCGACCCATCCATGGAGTCAGATCATCTCGAGGATACTGTGGACTACTCCGAGATCTACCAGACTGTCCACGACTGCCTCACCGGCACGCGATACTACCTGCTGGAAGCGCTGGCGGCACACATCGCCGATTCTCTCCTCGAAACTTATCCTCTTCAGAACGTGAAGGTGGTTGTCCGGAAGCCCCATGCGCCGGTGAAGGGTGTCCTCGGGAGCGTTGAGTTTGAACTGGAGAAAGAGCGTCAGCAATGACATCCGCTTACCTCAGCCTCGGTTCAAATATCCCTCCTCGGCTCGACACGCTCAATTCCGCCGTGGAGTCGCTCGCACTTGTTCCTGAAACAGCGGTGAAGGCAGTCTCTTCCATCTACGAAACTGAAGCGGTGGCGACGCTGCCTCAGTCGCCGTATCTCAACTCCGCCGTACGTCTTGAGACTGCTCTTACTCCCGATTCCCTGCTTGATGAGTGCCGACGGATCGAATCCGCACACGGCCGACCCTCTCTCCGGCAGAAAGATGAACCGAGAACTCTCGATATCGACATCATATTCTTCGGCGGGGCAATTCGTGATTCGGGAGAACTGACACTTTCTTGAGCCCCTTGCCGAAATAGCCCCCGATTTCATCTGTCCGGACTCGGGGATTTCAGTGAAGTGGACGCTGGAACGGTGCGACGATCTTTTCAGTGTGAGACTGCTTGATGTGGAGGCCGCGTGAAGAACCTCTACTACGTCGCCATCGAAGGGGTGATCGGCGTCGGCAAGACAAGCCTCGCTCAGCTGCTTGAAGAACGACTCAGCGCCAAACTTGTGATGGAAAAATTCGATGAAAATCCGTTCCTCTCTGACTTCTACTTCGATCCCGAGCGATACGCGTTTCAGACACAGCTCTTTTTCCTCCTCAGCCGGTACCGCCAGCAGCAGGAGCTTCGCCAGATCGACGTCTTCCATAAACTGGTAATCTCCGACTATATGTTTGTGAAAGACCGACTCTTCGCCTCGCTCAATCTTGACGAGAAGGAGATGTCGCTCTACGACTCGGTCGCTAAGATTCTGGAGAAGAATATTCTCAACCCCGATCTTGTCATCTACCTTCAGGCGGACACCTCAAGACTGATGGATCGCATTCTTCATCGAGCCAGAGACTTCGAGAGGAATATCTCACCGGAGTATATCGAGGGTCTAAATCAGGTCTACAATGAGTATTTTTTCAGGTTTCAGGATTGCCCTCTTCTGATCATCAACACCAACGATATCGATTTCGTTCACAACGAAAATGATCTGGAAGAGGTGATCCGCTATATTAGACAGCCCGTGAGCGGCACAAAGTTCTTCAATCCGGCGTCTGATCTGTAATGCTCAAGATTCTGTTACTCTTTGCCGCCGGATACGTGGCGTACAAGTTCTTCCAGTTCAAAAAGCTTTTCTTCGGTGACGGCCTGAAGGGACGTTCAAAAGAGAAATCGCCCCTCGGAATCAGGGATGAGGATATTCGTGAAGCCGAATTCAATGAAATAAATGAAATAGATAAGGAGGAATCGTGATGTCTAACGCAATACAGAACCTGCTGGAAAACAGGAGTGATGTTGGACTGCTCGTATTGAGACTCTTTTCGGGATACCTGATGGTTGTCAACCACGGCTATGGCAAGATTACTCAAGGTCCGGAACGGTGGGAGAAACTCGGCGGTGCCATGGAACGGTTCGGGATCGATTTCTTCCCAACCTTCTGGGGATTTATGGCCTCTTTTTCCGAGAGTGTGTGCGCTGTTTTCCTCATCTTCGGATTGTTTACACTACCGGCATCCTTTCTTCTTTCTGTCACCATGTTTGTGGCCGCTTACGGTCATGTCTTTGATGGTGAAAACGCTGAGAAAGCATTTATCTTTGGAGCCATTTTCCTCGCTTTGATGATCATGGGTCCGGGTAAATACAGCCTAGATCGGAAGCTGTTTCCTCATCTGAAATGAAGGCGGTCCTCATTCGCGAGCACGGCGGTCCCGATGTCCTCCGATGGGACGAGATCGAACCGCCCGTCTGCACCGACGATCAACTGCTGGTGGAAGTCAAGGCCGCATCCATTAACCACCTCGACTTGTGGGTCAGGAGAGGTTTCCCCGGAATTGAACTTCCTCTCATTATGGGGAGCGACGCTGCTGGCGTCATCGCTGAAGTCGGTGCGAATGTGGAAGGGTGGAGCGTCGGAGACGAGGTGATGATTCAGCCGGGACTCTACTGCGGGGAGTGCCGTTTCTGCCGGAAAGGCCGTGAGAACCTGGCTATCTCGCGATTGAGCCAAAGAATCTCGGAAAGAAGCCGGCTCATGTCCCTTTTGAACAGGCCGCCGCATTTCCGCTGGTTTTCCTAACTGCTTACACCATGCTTGTCCGGAGGGCGAACATCGAGGCAGGAGAGACCGTTCTGGTACTCGGTGCTGGTTCGGGAATCGGAAGCGCCGCGGTGCAGATCGCTAAACATTTTGGCTGTACGGTCCTCGCCACCGCCGGCAGTGATGAAAAGCTCCAACTCGCCTCCGAGCTTGGCGCTGATCATCTTGTCCACCATCACAATGAGAAGATCCATGAACGGGTTCGAGCGGTAACCGACGAGTGGGGGGCAGATGTTGTGTTCGAGCACGTGGGCGAAGCGACATGGGCGTCGAGTCTCCGTTCACTGGCTCACGGCGGCCGAATCGTCACATGCGGTGCCACGACTGGGGCAAAGGTCGTAATAGAGATCAGACACCTCTTTCACAAACAGCAGACCATCATGGGTTCCACCATGGGAGATGCTGCCGCCTTCACTGAACTTCTGGAACTGCTGGAAAATGAGCATGTCCGTCCTGTCCTCGATCGGAGGTTTCCCATGTCCGAAGCTGCGGAGGCGCACCGCTACGTCGAGGAAGGGAAGCAGTTTGGGAAGGTTGTCTTACTTCCGGGGTAAATGTTATCCGTCGCACGTTGAACGTTATACGGTCTAAAAGCTCATCTCTGGTTCGGGAATTGAAACTAGAAACTTGAGACACGGCAAATCATCAGGTCGATGATGCCGAGTCCTCTGCTAAACACCCAACGTCTAACGCCTAACGTCTAACGTTCACCGTGAAATACGAAAAACACATCTTCATCTGCATCAACGAGCGGCCGCCTGACAGTCCGAAGGGGTGCTGTGCCTCGGGAGGGGGGAAGGATATTCGATACGAGTTTGTCAAGCTGATCAATCAGCACGGCCTGAAAGGGAAAGTTCGCTCCAACAAGTCCGGCTGTCTCGACGCCTGCGAGGTTGGCCCAGCGGTGGTGATCTATCCGAGCGGCCTTTGGTATACAGGCGTCAGCGTGGACGACGTGCTGGAGATTTTCGAAAAATCTGTCCTTGGTGATGAACCGGTGGAGCGGCTACTGGCTAGGGAAGAGACTTGGGAGGAGCTCACCCGGTTGAGGGCTCAGAGCGGGTAGCCTCTAAAGGCCTTCGAGTGAGTCAAGGCTGTTCAGAATCAACAGTTCAGCGTTGTCCCAATTAATGTCTCTTGTTGAACTAATCCCCGCAGACAGCTCGTCCAGAATCTCCGCCTGAATTCTGCCACGCCGCATGCATTCACTGTAGGGGATTTGGTGAAACGCCACCATGGAATAGCGAGGGATGAACCGGTCCGGGAATCGGCGCTCAAGCTCGAACTCAATCTTCTTTTTCAGGAGGAACTCTGGATGAGCCGTGTCGCTCCGCATCTCCACATAATTCTCTAACGCCATCTCGGCGATGGCATCAGTGTCCGGCTTCCGTTTCTGGCTGAACAACGCGAAGAGTTCTTCCCAATCGGCGCCACCATCATCGAGACAAGAATCGAGGACAGTGCAATCTTCGAACGCCGCGTTCATCCCCTGTCCAAAAAAGGGGGCAACGGCATGGGCGGCATCACCCAACAGGAGGAACCTGTCCGCCACATGCCACGGCCAGCATCTAACTGTACCGAGAGGGCCTGTGCGATTCTCGAAGAATTCTGATTCCAGATTGTCAAGGTACGGCACGGCGTCTGGGAACACCTCTTCAAAAAAATGGCGCACCTTTTTGGCGGTGTTCAACGAGGCGAAACTGGGATCGCCTTCCATGGGGAAGAAGAGTGTGCATGTGAAGGTTCCGTTGCTGTTGGGGAGGGCGATGAGCATGTATTCTCCCCTAGGCCAGATGTGAAGCGCGTTCGGCTCGAGCCGAAAGCCCCCCTCGCCGTCAGCCGGGATAGTCAGCTCTTTGTAACCGTGAGGCAGTCGCTCCAACGAATCTTCTGCTTCATGATGCTTCTCCATCTCTTCCCTGATGATGGAGCCCGACCCATCTGCCGCGAAAACATGTTCCGCCGCAGTCACGGTAGATTCTCCCGTTGATCGATTCTGATGGATGACGGTGCCGTTTTCCAGATCCACCGCGGTGCACGCTTCGTCGAAGAGGATATCCACCTTTCCCGTCGCATCCGCGGCATCCATGAGCAGTCTGTTCAATCTCGCTCGGGAGACGGAATAGATGACCTCGCTATCATCTTGGCCGTAACGGTGGAACGTGGTCGTCCCGTCAACGGCGTGCATCAGCCGCCCTTTCATGGGGATCGCCTTCGCCATCACCGCTTCAAGGACGTCTGCCTGTCTTAGCGCGTGAATACCGCGTTCTGAGAGGGCGAGGTTGATGGACCGCCCCGCGCTGATTTCACTCTTCCGCATATCGGGGCGGCGCTCAAGGATTGTGACGTGATGATCGCGCCTCGCGAGGAAAATGGAGAGGAGAGGTCCCGCGAGACCGGCTCCGATTACGAGAATCTCTTTCTCGTCAGTCACGTGCTGGAAAAGCTAGAGGAGCTTTTTTAGTCCCTCCACGAAATTGAACACATCCATGAAGGAGTTATAGAATGGGACAGGCGCAACCCTGATCACCCCAGGCTCACGATAGTCGCATATGATGCCTTCGTCATTGAGCCGCTTGTGGACAGACTTCGCGCTCTCCCCAAACTGAAGCGACAGCTGGCAACCTCTCTCCTCGCGGTTCCGCGGAGAGATGATGGTGAACGCCTCGGTTGAAGCTTCGTCCAGCAAATATTCCAGATAGCCGGTGAGCAAGAGACTCTTTTCTCGAAGCGACTGCATGCCGCCAAACCTGACTTGCTGTGCCGGAAGAATGGAACCGCTTCCGGAAAATGTCCCGCTGGACTTCAATCCAGTCATCCAGATCCAGCGGTCCGAAACGGGATAAAAATATGCTGCTTCAACTTTTGCGGATGCAATGGATGATGCAGACACTGTTCGTTCTTCAACACCGAATTCAGCGAATGCGTCAAATTTAAATCCGCTTTTCGGAAGCCAAGGATGATCTACAGTAATCTTCGACAGACCGAGAACTGCTGTTTCGGATAATGACGATTCAAATCCTTCTTTCTGGGCTGCATCGGTTGGGCGAATAGTTGTTTTTCTGTATCCGGTTTTCCACGTCCAACCATGTTGTGAATGCAAGAGCGCTGAAAATTCCGTAGCTCTCAAGAGAGACATTGCATCCTGAAGATGTTCTTTCCATCCGGCATGCAAACCAATCGGTACAACAGGAAGATATGGTTCCGAAACCGACCATGATACATCGAGCGCGCCGGCGGTTGCCCAGACATTTTCAAGGTGAAGATTTATTTCACCCTGCGATTCCCAAAAGCCCGATGGATTCTTCCCCGTACCAACCATTCCAGATACATGGCTGTTGAATACCGGATCCATGGATATGACTGCAGCAATTTTGGAAGATCGGTAACGGGCAAGAGAAACATGTGAGGCATTCGACAGAAATGGTGTCTGCGACCAAATTTTGAAAGCAGCTTCTGAAACATTTTCATCAACAGGCGAACCCTTTACGGATTCAAAAATTCTCATTCCCACATGAGGAAGCAGTTTCGGATGATCCCGAACGACGACAGAATCAATCTGTAAATTGCCTGCATGGGCGATCGAAACGAATAGAATTATGGATTTAAAAATTTGCACGAATCTCTCCTCTGAGATTAATAAGATTTTCATAACGTGCATCGGAAATTGTGTTTACGCTGAGGTTCATGGACATTGCATTCTTGAATAAAAAGTGCGTAGTAATTTGCATCCGAAATGTTTTTCCCAATGCGAACCCCTGCAATGCTTCCGGCGGAAGACTTGCCGATGCTGCTTCATCCATCCAGGATTCATTCAGCGTTATTTCTCCCCGAATTCTGCCTATCAGTCCAATGCGTTTTATAACAGATGCATGAAGTCCCATCGCCTTTCCGGAATAGGAATCGTTTCGGTGCACACCTCTATCTACGCCGCCTTGAATATGTGCATTCACTTCCAAATCCGGCCTGACATTCCATTCGAATCCGCTTTCCAACCACTGCCCTTCGGATGTCCGGTTTCGGAAACTGCTGACCGTTGAAGCGGCATCGTGATCGGATACAATTCCCTTCATTGTCCACCTAAAATGCCGACGTAATGATTCTTTCCATTCAGCGGAAGCCTCCCGATGTTCGGAAATGTCGGTGCCGCGCAAATCCAGCGCATTCAAATCTCTGCGGGAAACCCAGGAAATTGTCTGCTGTCTATGTCCGCTAACCGGCCGATACGAAATTTCGGTGCGGGCCATCCATCTGCTTCGTTCGATGGATTCATTTTCGAGAGCGGCAAACATCCAGTCTGTGGGATCGCCGGCTGATCCGGAAAGGTCAGCGGAAAGATTAATTCTCAGTTTTATTCCATCTAATTTCTTGTAGGTCGTTTTGCTGAAATCCACTTCAAATAATTCAGTTAAACCGACAGCTTTCACGGGTCGGCGGATTCCGGATGCAACAGCAAAACCTACATAGGCGCCATTGGGGTCTTCAATAAATGTATCGAATTCTTC
>LUMD01000260.1_pt1 | contig 13903 bp, 13 predicted proteins | sample 729651 | NCBI WGS metagenome assembly LUMD01 (sample SAMN03860272, study PRJNA289734) | marine metagenome | biome: seawater column; feature: ocean; material: water; isolation source: Red Sea water column Station 34 - depth 258m | place: Saudi Arabia: Red Sea | collected 2011-10-15 | depth 258 m | reverse complement strand
CATCTCAAGGATCAAGCAGTGCCTCATCTTCACAATCCAGTTCATCATCACAAACTCAATCTGATTCTGGTAATCAGTCATCTAATGCAGACGGCTCAACAGACAGCAATCAAGGTAATAACACTGGTGCCAATGCGTCTACACAAGGCTCAATGAATCAATCAAGTTCTTCTGGAGCTTCTTCTGAGATGGGTTCAGGTCAATCTGCTTCTTCAATTTTTGATGAATCTTTAGGTGATTTTGATACTGAAATGGCAGGCGAAAGAGTCATTATAGCAGCTGCAAATCAATCGCTTGGTGGCATGACTGCACAAGAGAATGCAGATGCTGCAACCGTTCAACAAGGAGGATTAGATGGACCCTTGGATATGGAATCTGGTCAATCGCCAGACGCGAATAGCTCAGAAACCGTAGGTCAAAATAAAGATCAGGATAGCTCAGAGAATCAGATGGATCAGAGCACAGATTCCACCTCGATTGACCAGGAAACAATAAAGGAACGGATACCTGATGATATACCTATAGATGGAACTGGAGAGGACGTGATTGCAAGACAAATCAGGGAAGCAGCAGTGCAAGAGGAAGATCCTATAATCAGAGAAGCGCTTTGGGATGAGTACAGAAAACACATGGGCATTAAAAAATGAAAACAATTAATTTTCATGCAATCAATATAGGTTTAAAAAGCATCACCACAATTAAAAGTTTTTAGCATTTCGTCTGTTGAAATATTATTTTGCTCTTTGATCCAAACCTTCCAGAGGGGGAGGATGATTTTATTTTCCCAGAGATTAGAAAAGCTGAGGCTAGATATATGCCTTTTCATTTAAAGAGAACACTTCAAGACACTGGCTTTTGGGGTGGAGTTTGGGTATTACCTGAGATTTCTGAAGCCATTGATCTTATTGTGACTGGGAGAATTGAACGTTCTGATGGTTTAGACGTTTCTATAAGGATAGGCGTTTGGGATATCACAGGAAAGGAATGGATCAACAAAGTGTATTCATCGACGATTGCTCAAAGTTCATACAGCAAAAGAAGGGATTTAACACAAGACCCTTATCAGAATGTCTATAACAAAATTGCCAATGATTTAGTGAAGATTAGACAACAGTTTGAAACCGAGGAACTGGAGAGGATTAGTGAAATAGGCGATATACGATTTGCAGCAGAACTTATACCAAATGTTTATGAAGAGTATTTAATTAAGAACAAAAAAAATATTTATCAGGCACAACGTTTACCTGATGATGAGGATACGATTATGCAGAGGGTCTATAATATTCAAGAGAGAGAATTTCTCTTGTTGGACACTCTCAACGAATATTATGCTCAACTCTATGAGAACATCTCACAACCCTATGAGGATTGGAGAAAGCTTTCTAGAGAGGACATGATCACCTATCAAGAATTGAAAAAATCAGCAAGAACAAGGCAGCTTCTTGGTGCAGCCGCTTTATTGGGAGCACTCGCTTCAGACGGTGATAGTCAAGCCAGCAGTTCGATGAGGCAAATGGCAATCTACGGCGGCATGGAAGCAATGAAAAGTGGATTTGGAAAGGCATCGGAAGCAAAAATATACAAAGAATCCATGAAAGAGCTTGGCGCTGCTTTTGATACCCAAGCAGAGCCTATGATCATTGAGTTGGAAGGCCAAACCATCCGCTTAACCGGTAACGCTCAAGAAAAATTTCTTGAATGGAGGAAATTGCTTAAACAGATTTATATTGATGAGACCGGTTTTCAAATTTCAGATTCATCAGTTCAGTAACATAAGCCATGAAAAAGACCAGTCCTGAAGAATCAGAGTCTATTGAATTAACCAAGGACCGATCTGAAGGAAAAACTATCCATCAGAAGAGACTTGACCGTCAAAGTCAGCGACAAGTCAAAGCAGCCACAGCTTATTCTCTACTCTCAGTCTTGGCAGTAGTTCTTATTGTCGTGGTTTTTGTGCTTCCTAGATTTGTAGCTGAGAATGAGGAGCCTATTCCAGAACAGGGTTTAGAGGATCAAGCCACTGGGGTCTTTTTAGATGAGGCTGTTTTGTCTCAAAAACCAATAGCTGAAGCACTATTATCTGAAATGCTCAGTAAGATGGATGACCTCAAATCAAGCGGCGTTCAATTATGGGCTCAAGAACGATGGGCAAGCATTAAAAACCTTCAATCCCAAGGGGACGAGGCATACCTTAACCGAGTCTACGATGTGGCTGCTGTGAGTTATCGAGATGCAATGCAGTTGCTCACAGATCTTGAAATTGCAATACCCAGCACTTTAGATAATGCCCTCAAACAAGGACAAAAATTTATACTTGAGGGCGATAAAGACCAAGCAATAGCAAATTTTGAAACGGCATTAGCCATAGACGGTGGCAATGAATTAGCCCGGAAAGGCCTTGACCGTGCTTTAAAGCTAGACAAGGTTATTGAATATACGCAGTTAGGCGAGAGTTTAAGTGAACAAAGACTATGGAGTGAATCGATAGCAGCTTTTGAAAAAGCATTAGTCATTGATCCCAAATGGACACAAGCCGAGCAAGGTTTATTAAAGGCGATCTTAGAAAATGACAAGGAGCAATTTCAATCCTCTCTCTCTAGGGGCTATGCCTTAATGAAGGAAGAAAAATTTGATGAAGCTGAAACAGCTTTTCAAAAGAGTCTGGAGATTGATCCTGAATCTAAAGAAGGACAGCAAGCAATTGAAGAACTAGAGATTCAGAGAAGAACCTCATTGACAAAATCTCTTAAATACAAAGCATTGATCGCTGAGGTTAATGAGGAATGGGATGAGGCAAAATCATATTACGAAACAATACTAAATTTGGATCCTAATATTGGAGAAGTAAAAGAGAGCCTCTTGAGAGTGAATCGTCGGATCAGTTTATTAAGCCAGATGATTTCTTTTGTGGCACAAGCGGATAATCTCAATGACGGCAAATTATTTGATCAAGCTCAGCAAGTTCTAACCCAAGCCCAGTCTATTATGAATAAGGGCCCAAAGATGACCCAACAAATCGGCGAGTTAGAACAGACCTTGAGGGTTGCATCCACACCAGTTGAAGTGACTCTAATCTCAGACCTAAAAACCGAGGTAATGTTGTACAAAAAGGGTAAATTTGGTCAATTTGAACAAAAACAAATCATGCTTCAACCCGGTGTGTATACAGCAAAAGGAACCCGTATTGGTTATAGGGATACCACATTGAGATTTAAAGTCAGTCCTGAGAGCTCAGATCAAAGGTTTATAATTATATGCAGAGACAAAATATGAGAATTATTTTAAATGAATCAGGCAATCCAAGGTCATTAAGCCAAGAGGATATCCCTATAAGGATAGGCACAGATCTTAACTCTGACATTAGGATCTCAGGTTCACTTTCATTGGGTGTCACTATGATCATTGATCTTATCGATGATCGACATGTTCTGCAGAAAATTAATTCAAAGCTCAAAGCTACAATTAATGGAGATCTGTTCACCGGTAATCATTGGATCAGCGATGGCGATCAATTGGAGGTGTTAGATAAGTCAATTACTTTCAAGCTTTCTTCAGAATTGTTGGAAATTATTGTAAGCAATGTTTCAACTGTGGATCAACCAACTCAATTTCAGAAAAGGCAAAGTGCCAGCATTTTCCAGAAAAAATTTTTTCAAAGGTCTGCGATTATCTTCGGTCTTCTATTAACTTATTTTTTGTTTTATTTATTTACCTCTAAAGCTGTAGAAATTAAGACAGAACCTCCAGACGCGAGAGTCTCTGTTTCTGGGGGGTTTTTCCCGCATTTAAAAATTAGCGGCAGATTTTTACTTCGACCCGGTTCCTATGAAGCCTCTTATGCTCGATCTGGCTATTTCCCCGGAAGCTTGGATATTGTAATCAATGAGGAATCCTCGCAAGTTATTGATATTAATTTAGAAAAAACTCCAGGTAAAATTATATTTAAGACTCGACCCGATGTTGAATTTGAACTTTATCTGGACGGAAAAAGAGCCGTGCCAGAGCTTAATTTTTTTTATGTCCAGGCTGGAACAAGGGATGTTGAGTTACGCTTTGAAAAATATTTCCCTATCAAAAAGGAATTGGTCATCAATGGAATGGATGAACAACAAGAATTTATTTTTGACCCTGAACCTGCTTGGGCTGATGTTCAGATAGACAGTGATCCTAGTGGAGCTGAAATTTTCATCGACGATCAGAGCAAAGGAATCAGCCCAATTGATTTGGATATCGTGCAAGGTAGTCACACACTGTCCATTCGAAAATCAGGGTATAAGGATCTTGACTCAGAGCTAACGGTTCAAGCCAGAGAAAACATGATCATGGAGCCCTTTGAGTTAGCTCGGCTTGATAGTAAGCTTCGAATCATAACCAACCCTGAAGGGGCATCAGTAAACTTAAACTCGGTTTATTTGGGCATGACCCCTATCAACGTGAATCTAGAGCCACTTGTACCTCATTTAATTAGCTTATCTAAGCCAGGGTTTCGGACCCAAGAAAGCAGCATTGAATTGGACACCGTTGAAGCATTAGGATCCATGGGTAGAGAGTTTGATGAATTAACAGTCGATCTCCAGCCGATATTTGGGAATGTGACTATAGAGGGCACAAAAGATGCTTTGCTGATGATCGACGGTGCAACAATAGGGAAAATACCTCTCAAAGTAAGCTTAATAGCAAAAGAGCAAAGCTTGACCGTTCAGAAAGAAGGGCTGGTAACTCAAGAAATTAAAGTGAAGCCAACTCCTGGGTTTGATCAGACATTAAATATTAGATTGTTAACTCCAGAAGAGACCGTTTTGGCTGCTATGCCTCAATCCCTGAAGACGTCACAAGGCCTTGAGATGCGATTAATATCTCCTGGGAAATTTATAATGGGAACCCCGAGGAAATCACAAGGTCGACAATCAAATGAGAGTGAGAGATTAATTGAAATCACCAAACCTTTCTATGTAGGCACTCGTGAAATCACCAATAATGAATTTAGAGCATTTAGTTCAAAACACACTTCAGGAGCTGAATCTTATAGAGAGCTGTCTAACGGATTTCACCCAACAGTGATGGTGACATGGGAAGACGCTGCTAAATTCTGTAATTGGTTGAGTGAAAAGGAATCTCTAAATCCAGCCTATCGGTTGGTTGATGGTACATTTAAATTGATTCGACCGATAACCAATGGTTATCGTCTCCTAACGGAAGCTGAGTGGGAGTGGGTTGCAAGATTTAACGGGGGAGGCGGCAAGCAAAAATACCCTTGGGGTGAAAGCATGCCGCCTAAAGAGAATTCTGGAAATTATGCTGATGAATCTGCTGAGAGCCTTATGACCAATGTCCTGTCAAATTATTGGGACGGTTATCCGGTGTCTTCCCCGAGCAATAAGTTTGAACCAAACAGTATCGGTATCTATGATTTGGGCGGCAATGTGTCTGAATGGGTTAATGATTATTACTCCACAATGAATAGAGAAGTTAATCAGCTTGATCAAGATCCGCTTGGCCCTGAAGAAGGAAGTATGAGGGTGATCCGTGGATCAAGTTGGCGACACTCCACGATCACTGCGTTAAGGTATGCTTACCGAGACTATGGTACACAAGGCAGATTAGATGTTGGTTTTAGAATTGCAAGGTATACTGAAAACGAATAAATTAAAGATCATGAAAGAAAAAATAGTAATAACTCTAATCATACTGTCATTTAGCCATGGTATGGGGGCGGCATATTCCCAGTCTAAAGAAGAAACAGCTCCGGATGTCAGCACGAATAAGACGCAAGAAAAGATCGATCAAGAAGTCCAACAGGAATTAGACAGAATACAAGCTGCTTATGAAGAAGATGCTCTTGAGGAATTTATTCCTTCAGAACCCTTATCTGCAGATGTTTCAGTTAGTTTTCCGTCGGATATATAATTAGGAGACCCATGAACACACAAAATCTTTCAAAGGAATTTTTATATCAAGGATTCGCATTAATTCTCTCTATTATTTTGGTGCATGCATTTTATGTCTCAGTTGTTCGACCTGAAGCCGCCTCAATTATTCAAGAACAACAGGCAATGATCCAACAAGATATTAACTATGTTCCAGAACGCTCTTTCTATGTCATCGTTAGGGATTTTGAGCAGGAGGCTTGCTTTATTCTTATGCTTTGGGCGTTTGCTATTATGATTCTTAAGGCGCAATCATCGATTAACGAAAGAAGATTGTTGCAAGAAGATCTAATCCCGATTCGCGAGGGACAGAGCATCAAACCTGAGGACGCCAGTGATTTTCTAAGGCAATTACAAAATTTACCTGAATCTAAACAAGAGCTTTTTTTGCCGCGTATTCTTATCAACGGTTTAAAGCGTTTCTCCACCACAAAAAATGTCCAAGATGTTTCCACATCAACTCACACAATGGTTGAATCCGAAGCTGATCGACTGGAATCAGAGTTATCGATGATTCGTTATATCGCTTGGGCAATTCCGTCGATTGGTTTTATTGGGACAGTCAGAGGGATTGGTGCCGCTCTTTCTTTGGCCCATAGAGCTGTGGATGGAGATATCAGTGGCGTGACTCAAAATCTAGGTATAGCTTTTAATTCAACCTTTATTGCTCTTTTGATTAGCATTGTGATTATGTTCTTGGTGCATCAACTCCAATTACTCCAAGAGCGACAAATATTCGAGACCGAAGGTTACTGCGATCAAAATCTTATTACTCATCTGAAGGGAGAGTAATGGCAGTTATTTATGGCTAGAAGGCAATTTAGCGTTTTCAACTTATCATTCCTTGATGTGATCTCATGCGGTTTTGGAGCAGTGATTCTGTTCTTTATGATTATAAATTCTCAGGTCAAGAATCGCAGTGATCAGGCGAGCTCACAACTGCAGTCAGAAACTAAGCTTCTGGAAGAACAAATTTTTGATGAGCAAAAACAATTGGTGAGACTCAATAATTCATTAGACAAAACTGAAAAAGAAAACACACTTATACAAGGCAGCGTTAATGAATTGCAACAACAGTTAGAACAGTTATTGAAAGAGATTGAGTTCTATGAAAATAACTCACTTGCTTCAGAGAACGATATCAAGCGACTCCAATCTGATATCCAACAGTTAATGGAATCCAATAAAAGAATGAGTGCTCAGGCCGCCTTAGAAGCATCTGATCCAGGAAGATCTTTAAGAGAATTTATCGGTGAAGGGAATCGTCAATATCTGACTGAGTTGAAGTTGGGAGGCAAACATGTTCTTTTTTTGGTTGATGCATCAGCCAGCATGTTAGGCAGAACTTATGTCAATGTTATTCGTTATAGAAACATGCAGGACAGCCAGAAAGTCAAGGCACCTAAATGGCGACAAACAGTAAGCAGTGTTGACTGGTTAACCACCCGTTTAAAAGAGGGGACGAAGTTTCAAATCTATACATTCAATGAATCCACAGTCAGTGTAATCAAGGACTCAGAAGGTGATTGGCTCGAAGTAACAGATGGAACCACCATTACAAAAGCCATGAATGAATTGAAATCAACGGTTCCTCAAAATGGCACAAGCCTTGTCAAAGCTTTTGAAATGATTGACAACCTTGATCCCAGACCCGATAACATCTTTTTATTGACAGATGGTTTGCCGACTCAGGGGAAGCGTAACTCAAGCCCTGGTACCATGGTTAAACCAGAACAAAGAATAAAATATTTCGATCAAGCACTTCGAGAGCTGCCTCCCATTCCGGTCAATGTGCTTTTATTTCCTATGGACGGAGACCCTTTTGCAGCAGAGGCTTATTGGCGGCTTGCCATTCGCTCCAGAGGAAGCTTTATGGCTCCATCAAGGGATTGGCCATAATGAGAAAAAGACGAAATATGGAGACCTTTAACCTCTCTTTTTTAGATGTGGTTTGTTGTGGGTTTGGAGCCGTGATTTTACTGCTCGTTATTACTAAGATTTATGAGCCGTTGACCATTGAAAAGAGTCGTGAGGACTTGCAAGAGTTAATCGTAAAGTTAGAACAAGAGCTTAATGAACTCAGAGGTGATTCCACGGTTCTGAATCGAGATCTGAAAGAAATTGAGGAGCAGCTCTCAGACAATAAAAAGAAAAAGAATAAACTTGCCGGCGACCTCTCAGAAATGGAAGGAGAGTTCAGTGCGACTCGATCAATGTCAGAGGAGTCCACAGGAACAATGAACAGCTTACTATCGGCCAAACAGGCATTAACGGAAGAGATGAAGAGACTGCTCAAAGATTACAATCCCAAGGACGATTCAACTGTCGGAGGTATTCCGGTAGATAGCGAGTATATAATTTTTGTTATTGATACTTCTGGCAGTATGTATCAAGGACCGTGGAATTTAGTTATAGAAAAGATTACTGAAACTCTAAGTGTCTATCCGACAGTTAAAGGCATCCAGGTTCTAAATGACGAAGGTGAATATATGTTTGGAACCTACAGCGGTCGATGGATCCCAGACTCGCCAGAAATTAGAAGAAACATTACTCGAACACTTCAATTTTGGAATCCTTACAGCGATTCAAGCCCTGTGGAAGGAATCACAGAAGCAATCAGCACGTTCTATGAGGAAGATAAGCAAATTAGTATCTATGTTTTCGGAGATGATTTTCCCAGAGGTTCGGTTGAGGCAGTTTGTCGATACGTCTCCCGGATTAATAAAGCAGATCGTTTTGGCAACCGTTTGGTTAGAATACATGGTATAGGTTTTCCTACTCAAGCAGGAACCTCAAATGGAGCACGATTCGCACATTTAATGAGAAAATTATCAGAACAGAATGGAGGCACATTTGTTGCCATTCCTCATTTATAAATCAGGAGATGTCAATGAGTATCAATGATCTAGAAAATAAGCGATGCGTACCCTGCGAAGGAGGTGTAGAACCTTTAGATATGGCTGCTGCACAACAGATAGCTCAAGCCATTGATCCAGGATGGAAAATTTCAGAAGGTGCAAAGGAAATTTCTAAGGAATTTAAGTTTTCAAGTTACAATAAAACAATCTCATTTGTTAATGCTGTCGCGTGGATTGCTGAAGCAGAAGACCATCATCCTGATTTAACGGTTAAATATGGGTCTTGTCTGGTTGTTTATTCAACCCATGCTATCGGCGGACTTTCAGAGAACGACTTTATTTGTGCTAAAAAGATAGACAATATTCTGTCTTAGACTCCCAGATAAAACTCGTGTGAATGATTTGGAAGCAGATAAGGTATGACCTTCATATGGTGCTCCTTGCTTAAGCTTCTACCAAAATTAATCCGATCTTGAATTGAATCCCATTCTTCAATCATAACAAAGTGCTCACCATGATCATGATCTTCTTCGGGGGTGTTCGCTAGTTCTTCTTTTGAGTAGGTTTCACGAACTGCCTGCACCATTGCACCTGTTTTAGCACGGAATATTTTTCTGCCAATAAAACCTTGTGCTTCTTCATATAGGGGCTGAAGCTCTTTATAGTATTTTTCTACCTCATCAGCATGATCTTCTTTTGCATAAATTGTCACAATGTAAGTTTCCATTTGATTACACCTATAATATGAATGAAACTTAATATTAAATGACAAGCCAAAAAAGTAAATATTAGATTGATTGACATTCACAACATACTAAATGCCAATGACGTCCTAGCTGGAGTCACCCGAGAAACGCCAGTCCTGTTTTCTAAGGAACTGAACAAGCAGCTGGGCGTGAACCTCTTCTTAAAAGCGGAATGCAATCAAATCAACGGGTCCTTTAAATCCAGAGGTGCCTATTTTGCTATGCATCAATACTTTCAAGACAATGAAAAAAAAGATGTTGTTGCTTTTTCATCAGGCAATCATGCCCAAGGTGTCGCTCACGCTGCCAATCTTATGGGGGTGGATGCAACCATTGTTATGCCTGAGGACACACCTACAACAAAAATAGAGAAGACCAAGTTATTGGGGGCAAAGATAGTTTTTTACAATCGTTATAAGGAATCAAGGCAAGAGATCGCACAAAAGATTGCTACGGAGACAGGAGCCTTTCTCATACCAGCATACGATGCCTATGATGTGATCTCAGGTCAAGGAACTGCTGCACTTGAAGCGGTGCATCAGATGGCAATTATCGAGGAGCACATTGATGCCTTTATCTGTCCTGTGGGCGGCGGCGGTTTAATTGCTGGATGCAGTGTGGCCATTAAACATTATTTTGAACAGAGCCAGATTATTGGTGTCGAACCTGAAAACTTTAATGACACACAGTTGTCCATGAAGGAAGGCAAAAGAGTATCAATCGATATCAATCAAAAAACTCTATGCGATGCTCTCATGGCAAAAACACCTGGAGAATTAACCTTTCCAATCAATCAAGAGCTATTAACCAAGGTGGTTACCGTTAGTGAAAAGCAAATCAAAGCAGCCATGCGGTTTGCTTTTAAAGAATTTAATCTTGTTGTCGAACCAGGCGGTGCAGTAGGCCTAGCTTTTGCCATGAACCATACATTTACTAGGAAGAATGCAAATGTTTTGATCTTGTTGAGCGGGGGGAATATTGATTCAAATCGTTTCAATGAATTAATAAAATAAGTATTGATGTCTATTATTTTTAATCGTAGTCTTAACCATCTATTTTTCCGAGAAAGCATACAGTGAATAACGACAATAAAGAGAATCGAATTATTGAAGCTAGAAATCCAAGAACCGGTGAAATGGATTTTTCATTTACTGCTACATCCAGAACTGAAATTGAAACTATTTCAAATGAGATTCGCTCCAATCAGTCAAAATGGGCTTCCTTGACCATTGACCAAAGGGCAGAAGCGCTTAAAGAATGGGCGGATATTGCCTCTAATGATCAAGACTTGGTGGAAGCGTTGATTGTCGACACCGGTCGATACTTTATAGCTACCGCAGAAATCGGCAGATTATCCGATTCAATAGATGCGTGGCATATGATCGGACGCCAAATCTTTGCTGAAAAGGATTCAATACAATCTTCAGCCCCCAGTGTGATCTATAAACATCAATACAAGCCCTTTGAAGTGGTAGGTATCGTTGGCCCTTGGAATTTTCCTTTTTTGATTTCATTGATCGACCTCTTACCGGCATTAATGGCAGGTTCAGCCACCATAACCAAGCCAAGTGAAATAACTCCACGATTCATTCAGCCTCTTCAAAACACACTAAAAAAAGTTCCAGAATTACATGCCGTTTGCCGATATATACAAGGCGACGGTCAAACAGGCCAGGATTTAATTGATAATGTGGATGCAGTTTGTTTTACCGGCAGCGTGAAAACCGGGAAATTAGTCTACGAAAACGGTGCTAGAAATTTTATCCCCGTATACGCTGAACTCGGTGGTAAAGACCCGGTTATTGTGACAGAGAATGCTGACCCCAAGGACAGTGCGAAAATTATTCTAAGGGCTTCAGTACAAGCAACAGGCCAAGCTTGTCAGTCAATTGAAAGAGTTTATGTTCACGAATCCATTGCTGAAGATTTAATCAATGAGTTGGTTCGGCTAGCAGATGAGGTCAAGCTTAATTATCCCAATATAAGGGAGGGGCATATAGGCCCTTTAATATTTGACCAGCAAGCCAATGTTATTGAATCTCATATCAGCGATGCGATTGATAAAGGTGCCTCTGTACTGACCGGTGGAGAGATAGAGTCTCATGGCGGTGGAAAATGGATCAGACCAACGGTGATGAAAGATGTTGATCATTCAATGAAGGTTATGATCGATGAAACCTTTGGGCCTGTCATTCCTGTGATGACCTATCGCGATGTTCATGAAGCCATTAATTTGGCTAACGATACGCGTTACGGACTATCCGCAGCTGTCCTGGCAGGCAGTGTAGAAGAGGCAAATGAAATTGCCCTTAAAATCGATGCAGGCGCTATCACTATTCAGGATTGTGGAGCCACCACTTATGTCTTCGATGGAGAGAAGAACTGGTTTAAATATTCAGGGATCGGTGCTTCACGAATGGGCGAGATGGGGATGTTAAGATTTTTTAGAAAAAAAGTTCTCTATACTCAAACCGGAGAAACTCACGATATCCATGCCATGGGAGAACGCTAAGGTTTTTAGAACATCGCTTTAGGATCAATCGGTTCTACTTCCGGATCTTCGCTTCTGCTTTCAATGTGATCACCAGTGATCATTTGACCGTAAGACATTCCCGGTCCAACCATTGGAAACACCATAGCTAGTATTTATAAATTTAATAAAGGTAGTTTCTTATGAAGAGTTTTATCGCTCGCCGATAGTCGACCCCCGTAATAAAGTTTTTGCCACTGCTTAACCATGCCATCTCCGACGTTATTCAGCAGCAGAATTTTGACCGGTAGATCATATGTTGTCACGGTTTCCATCTCGCCTAGATTCATTCTTATGCTTCCGTCCCCGTCCACGTCGATAACGACTTTATCCGGATGGGCAAACTGTGCCCCTATTGCTGCAGGCAACCCAAAACCCATTGTTCCCATGCTTCCAGAGGTTAACCACTGTCTAGGCTCTTTAAAATCAAAGTATTGGGCAGACCACATCTGATGCTGGCCTACACCGGTTGAAACAATAGCATTTCCTTTGGTTAATTGGTTTATCTCCTCCAAGACCATTTGAGGTTGGATTAAATCCGTTGTTCTATCAAAGTCCAAGGGATACTTAGATTTTAATTCTTGGATCTCATCGTTCCATTTGACAAAGTCACAATCAAAATTGATTTTGTCAGCATATTCCAATAGATCCGCCAAGGCTTCTGATAAATGGCCAACGTGTGACCAGTCTGTCTGTTTGACTTTGTCAATTTCAGAGGCATCAATATCAAAGTGTGCAACTGTTTTGGCTTTAGGTGCAAACTCTTTAGGCACGGCCGCTACTCGATCGTCAAATCGAGACCCTAAAGCTATGAGGAAGTCGCAATCTTCAACTGCATAATTTGCAAAGGCGGTGCCGTGCATGCCCAGCATTTTAAGAGATAATTCAGATTGAGTATCTATAGCCCCTATGCCCATAAGTGTCGTTGTTACAGGAATTTGGAAGCGTGTCGAGAACGCTCTCAATTCTTCTGATGCACCTGCAGCTACGGTTCCACCCCCAGAGTAAATCAGGGGTCTTTTTGATGATTTTAGGTAATTAAAAAAACGTTCACATTCGTCATCACTTAAGCGGTTATTTTGTATGACCTTCAGTCGTTCTCTATAGGCATTAATATTAAGCGTTGAGCTTGAATCAAATTCAATAGTGCTTGTTTGTATATCTTTTGGTATATCCACGATCACAGGACCGGGTCTTCCTGAGGTGGATATTTCAAATGCGGCCCTAATCGTTGCAGCCAACCGATCTGCATCCGTAACCAGAAACACATGTTTGGCCACAGATCCCATAACACTTGTGATAGGAGCTTCTTGAAATGCATCACTGCCAATGGATGAGCGATTAACTTGTCCGCATATCACAACCATTGGAATTGAATCAGCCATAGCGTCTCTGACGGGTGTGACCGTGTTGGTCGCTCCAGGACCTGAGGTAACCATTACGATTCCAGGTTTGCCGGTGGCTCTTGAATAACCTGAGGCCATAAACCCTGCACCTTGCTCATTGGCAGGTACAATCAGCGGTATCGGATTGTCTTTATGTTTCTCATTGTATTGGAAGACGGCATCGTAGGTTGGTAGAATCGCTCCACCACTGTAACCAAAAATCATTTCAACTCCTTGTTCCGCAAGAACTTTAATAATGATCTCTGAGCCTGTCATTGTTTGTTTTTTTGTCATTTCACCCAACTATTCACAGTGTTATTAGAGTCCGCCATAATCTTGAGGAAGACACCTTACTATAAACCAGATTGAAAAGTAATACTGATTACTAACTTCATTTGTTGATGGAACCATGTACAATCCTTTCTTTGTGTAATTAAATTAATAAATGAATTGCTTA
>LUMD01002412.1_pt1 | contig 13904 bp, 10 predicted proteins | sample 729651 | NCBI WGS metagenome assembly LUMD01 (sample SAMN03860272, study PRJNA289734) | marine metagenome | biome: seawater column; feature: ocean; material: water; isolation source: Red Sea water column Station 34 - depth 258m | place: Saudi Arabia: Red Sea | collected 2011-10-15 | depth 258 m | reverse complement strand
CGGTGAAGTTTGGCGATTGATCTGATCACCAAACGTCATGAATGTTCCTATCTTTTTTATCTCACTGATATCGTTATATTATTTGTGGGGATACCTCAGCGTTTAATATTATTTCTATATACTTTGAATCAACTCTTCAATCGTACTTGTTTTGCGAAAAGAGAGAAGGAGTCAGGTTCTTCAACTACTACAAACTCGCTGACTCCAATAATAACTTCTTCCTTTATGATACTACTTTGTCGAGGATAAATTTCTAACTTGCATTGAATTAACTCAATGACATCTATCGCTTTATTTAGTCCTGAACATGTAGAGCTTTGAATTCATCGTATGCGAATTGATCTGTCATACCACTTACGAAATCTTGAATTAACCTACACCGGCAGTATTTTTCCCAAGTCACTGGAGAGTTTTTTGCTTCTTCTATAGGGTTTTCTAAGGCGGTTTTATATGCCCTAACATGTTTATTTGGAAGTTTATTAATTAAGCGTTGCTCAAATGGGAGTTTCTTTTGATAGTCGACATCTCCATTTACAAGACCAATAAACTCTTCTTTTGAAATTGTTAGTATCGGAAGGTAATAATTAAGGAGTCCATTAATTATACGGTATCCGCGAAGTTCTTGCATTTCAACTTCTTGGTGACTGAAAACATTTTCCCTAGCAACTTTTTTGAAGGCTTTAGATACATAATGAGGTGCGCTGTTATCCTCTAATAGTGGCTCGTTAAATGTGCCTGCAAGAATGGCTTCTATGTTTTCTACAAATCTTCTAGCTGCATGGCCCACTAAAATGTGCTGTAATTGAACCCTTAAGGAAATAAAAAACTGGTGGTTTTTGTCGACAGGCTCTCGAGTGTATGCGTCAGAAGCATCATTAAGCAGCTTTTTGAAGCTTATTGTTTTTCCAAAAATTTCGATGGTTTCTTCATCGACATTTTGTTCCATACTTTCATAAGCTTTCGGCAAAAGCTCTAATAGTTCTCCTACGGAGAGAATATTTTTTTCAACTGAATCCTCAATATCGGCAAAGCAATAGGAAATATCATCTGCTGCTTCCATTATATAACTAGTGAAATGACGAGTTTCTGGAACCATTTTCAGGGCTCTGTACATTTCTTGAACTTGGTCTTTTTCGGAAAGGTAAAATCCAGGCTTTTTCATAAGATAGGATTTAGTTTCTGGAATTTTACTTTCATCCAAATACGCTGGACGCGTATATTTGGTTAATGATGCTAGTTGGCTGTATGTTAAATTTAAATTGAGCAATGAAGTGACGATTCTTATCCCTTGAGCGTTCCCTTCAAAATGCGCTAAGTCAGTTTCAGCATTAAAATGTAATAAAGGCTCTTCCAGCCCCATTTTCTTGGGAAAAATTTCTTTTAAATTCTTTTTAAACCAATCCGAAATTGCCTTTTCTCCAAAATGGCCAAAGGGGGGATTTCCAATGTCGTGCATTAGGCAGGACATTTCAACAATGCTTTCAATTGCTCGGAACCAGTCTCTCGTGTCACCGTCGATATCATAAGGAGACTTTCCTAGACGATATTCAATTTGCTGAACAATATGCCTACCTACTTGTTGGACTTCGAGTGAATGGGTAAGCCGACTTCTTACAGCGGCATTTCTTTCTAATGGAAATACTTGAGTCTTTTGTTGCAATCGGCGAACAGCAGCTGAATTAATTATTCTCCCCCTGTCACTTTCCAATGCACCTTGTAAGTTTTGGCTTGGTGTCCCGCGCTTCCGTTGAGTATTAACTAAGTTTGAAAAGTCAATTATGCTCATTATTCATCCATGTTTATTAAGTAATAAATACTAATGATTGCAACGAATTACGAATGTTTGTTTATAAGAAATGCTCTTATGGTATTAGTTAAAATACTAAAGGGCGAGACTGGGATTGTTCAGTGACATAAATGTAAAACTTAATTCGTCAAGTTTGAGTAAAAATTTATTACCAAAGCTACGGCTTTATCTCAAAAAACAAATATATGCTTGAAGGATATTAACTGACTTGAAAGGAATTCTTTTCGTTCTAACAGGGATAGGTAGCATACATAATATATAAGCTAATTCGGAGATGGACTTGGTGTTTTTTGATAGAACTCAATGTCGGTTTATAATATGTCTTCAGACTTACCGATTTAGATTCTATGTAACCTTCTGATTTTATAAAATAAAAAAGACGTCCGAAGACGTCTTTTTTTGAATTGGTGGAGCTGGCGGGATTTGAACCCGCGTCCAGAAAATGTCTACCTTTGGTACTACATGCTTAGTTTGTCTTTTCTTTAACTATTTTGGACCCCGACAAACAGGACTCCTAATAGCTGTCCTGATACTGTTTCGCGGTTCAACCTCAGGAGAGTTTCCCTCGCTAGTTTGCTTATATGACCTTCCAAACCCACGCTAGCAAACTAAGCTGTGGTGGAAGGGCCTATACCGGTTATTAAGCGGCTAGTGCGTAAGTTTCGTCGTTTGCGACTATTTAAATGCGGCTTTTTAAAGAGGCAAACCGCACCTCTGCATGCACCTCCGGCTTCCTAGATCCTGTCGAATCCTAATCAGCCCCGAGTGTGATTATCAATAATAGCACAAATGTTACATGGTGAAATATATTCTTTTGAAAATTACTATAAATTTTAAGGGTTTGGCTATTAATCAACCAAAAATAACGTTTAGTATTTCAAAAGCTTATACACGTACATCTCACCTAACTTAACGATGCACAAATATGCGTATTACTGAACTTACTCTAGATATGTGGCTGGTTGGTTCAAATTCAAGAGGGGCGCAAAAAGTATTGGTAAATAAATGCAATAAGACCACTAAGATAGTGCTTTTTATTTGATTATTTTAGCTAATTTTTAAGGAAATAGTGCGGATGTAAGGATGCAATTACTGTCAAGAACCATTAAAGTACGTGGGCATAAATAAAAGGCTTGTAGTGTAAATGTCTTCAGATTCAATATTGTATTCTCCGTATACCTTGCCGTGTGGCGTAACAGCACGAAACCGTCTTGTTAAAGCTGCTATGGAAGAAAATATGTCGAGTATGGGAAATATCCCCGTCTTTGTACTCACTTTATCGATATTGGGCCCATGGTAACTTAGGCATGATCATTACGGGTAATGTAATGGTTGATAAAGGTGCGATGACAGGGCCTGGCGGTGTAGCGCTAGAAAAAGACACTGATCTTGCTCCTTTTCAAAAGTGGGCAAAAATCATTAAATCTAATGGTGCTTTAGCCATCATGCAAATTAACCACCCAGGTCGACAAGTCTTTAAAGCAATGAAGGGTAAAGCCATTGCGCCTTCTGCTGTACCGTTAGATATGGGTAAACACTCAAAGCTGTTTGCTCAACCGCGGGAAATGACATGCCAAGACATCCACGATGTTTGCAAGCGTTTCGTTCAAACAGCCAAGCAAGCTGAAAAGGCAGGCTTTGACGGTGTGGAAATTCACGCAGCTCACGGTTATCTGCTTACGCAGTTTTTATCTCCACTGACTAATCAGCGCCAGGACGAGTGGGGCGGTTCCATTATTAACCGCGCGCGTTTGCTTATAAATATTGTCAGTCAGGTTAGGGCCGTTTGCTCAAAAGACTTTATTGTAATGGTAAAGCTTAACTCTGCTGACTTTCAGAAGAACGGTTTTTCTTTTGATGATGCGTGCGAAGTGGTAAACCGTCTAGAAGCGTTAGGCGTTGATGTTGTTGAGCTATCTGGCGGTAGTTATGAAGCACCTGCTATGCAAGGCCAAACCCGCGATGATACCACGCTAGCGCGAGAAGCATACTTTTTGGAATTTGCACAAGCGTTGGTTAGTAAAACCGATATCCCACTAATGACGACCGGTGGAATAAAAAGGGCCGCGGTTGCTGAAAAAGTTATCGAACAGGGCTGTGCGCTGGTGGGGCTAGCCAGTGCGCTTGCGATTACGCCAGATTTAGCCAAAAAGTGGCAACAAGAGTGGTCTTACTCAGGAATAATTCCGCACTGCTCATGGAAAGATAAGTCGTTGGCAAGCCTTGCCAATATGGCCATGGTGCGAAGACAACTTAGACGCTTGGGGAACAACCTTACGACGTTGAGAACCCCTTCGCCACTTTGGAGCCTTATTCTTGATATGCTACATCGCAAGAAAATGACTAAGCGTGATGTAGGTTAAGCATCGCCAAGGGCTGATGTGTGATTGGGCGCAGCTATTTTAATACTCCCTCTAGCCCAAGTCGTGTTTTTCCAATAGTACATACAAAAACACAGCGTTAAACGCTGTGTTTCATCATTCTCTCTTTTTGGCGCTGCCAATCTTTGTCTTTAATGGTGTCACGCTTGTCGTGCGCATGCTTACCTTTGGCTAGATGAATTTCTAGTTTCACCCAACACTTTTTCCAATACATTGAAGTGGCAACGATAGAGTAACCTTGGCGGTCTCGTGCACCCATTAAGCGGTCTATTTCGCGTTTGTTTAGCAACAATTTACGCGCACGCTCAGGCGCAGCGATTACATGGGTAGATGCTTGATTTAGCGGACTAATTCTGCAACCTACCAAATACGCTTCGGCATTTTGGATAATAACGTACGCATCGGTAATGTTCACTTTACCGGCACGAATACTTTTAATTTCCCACCCTTGAAGCTCAAGTCCAGCTTCGAACTTGTCTTCTAGGAAATAGTCATGACGCGCTTTTTTGTTCTGCGCGATATTTCCTGAGGTGTTTTTGTTGGCTTTATTCTTTTTCATGCTGGCTATTATACTGATTGTTCAAAGGAATGTCTTTAGTTGTCATTGTTATCTTATATTGGGGCATTTGGTTCAAAACCGAATACAAGCGATACAAATTTTCTGTGATACAATGCCGCCAAGAGTTTTAATTGTAGTGGAATCAATGCCAAGTATTCATAGAAGCGCGCTTGTAGCTCATAGCGCAGAAGCCATGTTTAACTTAGTCAACGATGTAGCTTCCTACCCAGAGTTTTTGCCAGGCTGTACCGATAGCAAAATCCTCGACACGTCAGCGCAAAGCATGAAAGCGTCTTTGTTAGTTGCCAAAGCCGGTATTAAGCAGTGGTTTACCACCCATAATGTGCTTGAACCGGGTAAAAGTATTCAAATGCAATTGGTTGACGGCCCGTTTCGCTCGCTTACCGGTGGCTGGACATTTTCGGCGCTATCGGAAGAAGCGTGTAAGATAGAGTTAAATCTTGAATTTGAATTCAGTAATAAGTTAGCTGAAATGGCTTTTGGAAAGGTGTTTAATAGCCTAGCCAGCAGTATGGTTTCTGCTTTTACAGACAGAGCGCGGAGCGTATACGCATGAGTAATAAGCTCATCAATATTGAGGTTGCCTATGCATTGCCTACCAAGCAAACCATCATTGATGTTGCTATTCATGAAAATGCGACGGTAGAAGAGGCGATTCAAGCTTCTAACGTGCTAGAGCAATTCCCTGAAATTGATTTAAAAGCGACGAAAGTGGGGATTTGGAGCCGCGTTGTTAAGCTGCGCGATACACTTACCGACGGCGATCGCATCGAAATTTACCGTCCGCTTATTGCTGATCCGAAAGAAATTCGCAAGCGTCGTGCCGAGAAAGCGAAAGAAGAGGGACGTGCGGATAAAATTACCGGTGGAAAAGTGAATCCACTTAAAGCGAAATCCTGAGCACTAGCTCAGCGCGTTCGTTTCGCAGCATTACTAGATATAAAAATGGCCTTCAATTGAAGGCCATTTTTGTATGAAAAAAGAAGTTATTAGCTTTTATCAGAAATACTGCCTAACTCCAAGAAAGGCGAGGCATCGATATCTTCTGCATCCATCATACTGGCGATACGCTGAACCGTGGCCACCATTTGACTTTGTTCCCATTCTTTAAGCTGCGAAAAGCGCTCAACAAAGTGCTCTTGAAGTGGGCGAGGCGCATCCACCACCGCTTCCTTACCGCGTTCGGTTAAAAACACACCCACTTTTCGTTTGTCTTGCGTACTTCTAATGCGCGTAGCTAAATCTCTGGACTCAAGTCTGTCGAGTATGTTCGTGATCGTTGCAGGACTTAAATTAATGTTCTCTGCAATTTCACGCACCATAATACCGGGCCGTTCTTCAATGTTCTGCATCACTAATAGCTGTGGACCTGTCAGCCCCACATGTTTACTTAGCTGCTTGCTGCGTAGGTCTACAGCGCGAATTACGCGCCGTAGTGCCACTAATAATTCTTCTTCTTTTCGCATATTACTTCCAACAATTGCGTAACCAAGTCGTTACTTAAGCAAATGGATAAAATGTTGGTGCTTATGATAGTGATCGATGACGTCATTAATGACTGAAATTTTCGACCAGCCCATAATATCATAGTTCTGACCACCTTCACTTAGGTGCACTTCGGCGCGATAGTACGTTGCCTTTTTGTTTTCGTCCAGTGCTGGCGTATCACTTGGACCAAATTCAGGCTGTTCTGTCGACAGTTTTACAACCTTGTTGATATAGCGACGAACGGCCGGTTCATCAGGAAAGGTCACGAGGTTTTCCAGGCGCTCTTTCCAGTTTTTGTCAGAATCGTTGTGCTGAGGTGTACCTGTAAGAACCTGTAAGCTCTCACGTTTATACGCTTCAATACGCAGTGCTTTTAGCAGACCCGATATAGCAATGAGCAGTACTATGGCAAAGGGGAGTGCGGCGGCAATCGTCATTGTTTGCAGAGCCCCAAGCCCACCAGCGTAAAGTAATACGGAGCTAACTACACCAACGCCCACAGCCCAGTAAACGCGCTGCCACAATGGTGTGTTATTTTCACCGTGTGAGCACAGCATATCGACAACCATGGCTCCAGAGTCGCATGAGGTAACAAAGAATACGATAACCATTAGTACGGCAATAAGACTTAGCACAGAAGAGAAAGGGAACTGCTCCAGAAACACAAACAGGGCTACTGACGTGTCTTCATTTACCATTTGAGCAAGTACATCTTTGCCTTGCACTAATACTTGATCTATTGCTGCATTACCAAACACCGTCATCCAAAATAGCGTGAACGCTGATGGAATTAGTAATACACCCATGACAAATTCACGAATAGTTCGACCGTACGAAATACGCGCTATAAACAGACCTACAAACGGTGCCCATGCTAACCACCAACCCCAGTAGAATATGGTCCATCCGCCAATCCAGTCTGTTTTTTCATAGGCAAACAAATTGAAAGTGTTTCGCACAATGTCAGACAAATAGGCGCCAGTGTTCTGCATAAACGCCTGTAGTAAGAAGACAGTCGGGCCTAAAAACAACACAATAAGAAGCAACAGTAAAGCAAGTATCATATTGGTTTCAGACAAACGGCGGATCCCCTTCTCCAGGCCTGTCGTTACTGAAATAACGGCTAAACCGACAACGCCGGCCATAATTGCTATTTGAACACCGGTATTAGAAGGAAGGCCAAACAAATAGTTAAAACCCGCGTTAACTTGCGATGCACCAAAACCCAGTGAGGTCGAAACACCAAACACCGTTGAGGTTACCGCAAAGATATCAACAACGTGTCCAGGCCACCCGTAAATTCGATCGCCAATTAAGGGATACAGGGCAGAGCGAAGTGTAAGAGGCAGGTTCTGACGATACGCAAAATAACCCAGAATTAGCGCGACCACTGCATAAATAGCCCATGCGTGTACGCCCCAGTGGAAAAAGGTAGTCTTCATTGCCTCGCGAACAGCATCAATGCTCTCAGCCTGTGCAGTTGGAGGCGCAAGGAAATGCATTAGGGGCTCGGCAACGCCAAAGAACATTAATCCAATCCCCATACCTGCCGCGAACAGCATACTTAGCCATGTACCGAAGCTGAACTCTGGGTTTGCATGGTCTGGCCCCAGTTTAATTTCGCCATAGCGTGACATGCCTAAGAAAACAACAAATACCACAATGGCCGCTACAGTAAACACATAGAACCAACTGCCATTAGTCACAATAGTGCTTATGTGATAAACACCGGCTTGTTGAGTGGAGATTTATTTTCGTTCTCAATCACGCAGTAAATTCCTTTCACCTTTTCTAAATTTCAGTTTATACGCAGAAATATACCGCATGGAGCATTTTTTATAAACATCAGATGAAATTATTTGATTTGTATGTATTTGGCAAGTAAGTCAAAGTCTAGTCTTTTTTTTGCAGTTGTTTTTACGATTAAAATTAGACTTTCTGCTAGGTTTTAGGTGTTTTTGGTTAATTATTAATCGTTAGAGTAGAAATAATTAATAGATTGTGTATCGTAATATATGATCTTTTTGATATGTGTTTTAAGTAAACACTGTCCGAAGAATAAAAAACAAATGAAGGAAACACACACAAATGCGAAAAACTCAGCTTAGCTGTGCAATCATCGCTGCACTGGCATCTACCTCTCTGGCTGCGCAAGAAACTAAAGCGCCCGCTAAACTTGAAACGTGAGTCAATTCAAGACGTGCCCGTTGCAGTATCTGCATTAGATGGAAAAGCATTAGAAAACCTTGGAATCGATAATTTCCAAGACTACGTAGAGTTCTTGCCTAACGTGGTATTTCAGGGAACAGGCCCCGGGCAAAACGAGATATATATTCGTGGTGCAGCAACCACGCAATCAAGCATTACGTTGTCATCTGTTCAAGCACTTCAGCCTTCGGTCGCATTCTATCTTGATGAAATGCCAGTCTCTATGGCAGGGCGTAATTTGGACATTTACGCTACCGACGTACAACGTGTAGAGGTGCTTCCCGGACCACAGGGAACGCTTTTTGGTGCAAGTTCGCAGGCTGGCACCGTTCGTTTAATTACAAATAAGCCGGACCATACGGGGTTTGCGGCTGGATTTGATACCAGTATTTCCACCACAAAAGGCGGAGATATGAGTAACACGGTGGAAGCATATTTCAACGTTACTCCAACTGACAACCTTGCGCTGCGTGTGGCTGCCTACAATGAAAGTCAGGGCGGTTGGATTGACAACATTGAAAATGAGCCAGGAAATGGTGGTTACATTGGAAGTGCAGTAGTTATTGATCGTATTTCTGGAAAAGCATTACAGAAAAAGGGCATCGATCCTGCTGCGATGGATGCACGTCGTGAAATTAATGGTTTTACCCGCAGTGAAGCCGCTGTTGTGTCGCCAAGAAACAGCGAACATGTTGAAGATAACTTTAATGACGCAGTCTACTCAGGGGCGCGATTCGGGTTGTCTTACATTATCAACGAAGATTGGGATGTTCTGGTTCAACACACTCAACAAACACTTGATACTGAAGGTGTGTTTGCCTACGACCCAACAGTGGAAGGCGAAAGCTCGGCAATACGCTTTCAAAGTGATGAAAACTCTGACGAATTTGGCTTAACCACATGGACCCTAAATGGTCGTTTGGAAAAACTAGATGTGGTGTATACCGGTGGTTACCTCGATCGTGAAATAGACACGCTTACCGATTACACAGGTTACACCAACGGCGGCTTATTTTCCGCGTACTATGTGTGTACGCACTATGAAACGCCAGATAATCCAGATGACGCCCGCTGCCTCGATCCAAGTAAATACTACAAAGAAGACACTACTAGCACTCGCTTAACCCACGAACTACGTTTCAGCACAACGATGGATACACCATGGCAGCTGACGGCGGGTGTGTTTTATGACGAACAGGAAGTAGGCTCAGTAGGCCAGTTTAAAATCGCAAGCCCTGAAATCTTTGAAAACCTTGCAAGTTCATGGAATGCGCTGGCGGGTGACCGTGGAATTAACAGCGATGGTGGCCCTTTCTCTCCTGAAATTAGCTTTGTAAACGACGTTACGCATACTATCGAGCAGATCGCAGTATTTGGTCAGTTAGGCTATGACATTACCGACACGGTAACCGCTACGTTCGGCGCACGCTGGTATCAAATTGATGACATTTACCGCGGTGCTACATCAACGCGCGACATCACAAGCCGTCTAGAAGCGTATGGCCAAGGTGTATTAGACCCTGCTGTTTATGACGGCCTAGGCCTAGACGGACAAGGTGTAGTAGACGCTATCCAAGATGGTTCATTAGAAATTGGCTTACTAGACGGTGACGGAGTACTCACGGTTGACGATACCATCTTCAAATTCGGCCTCGACTGGAAAGTAAATGAAAACGTATTGCTTTTCGCGAACTATTCAGAAGGCTTCCGTCCACCAGTAACAAACAGACTAGGTGGTGACGCAGCGGCAAATGACACTGGGGCGTTTGCGGATTTCCGTGTTCCGGTTTACTCAACAACAGATACGCTGGATAACTACGAAATTGGCCTGAAAGGTGACTTCTTAGACGGAATTTTGCGTGTTAATGCTACTGGTTACTATTCAGAGATCAGTGACTTGCAAACGTCGCGTTTCGATCCTGCGAATATTAGTTTCTTAGTCTTTACCGATAATGTTGGTGATGCAGAAGTTAAAGGGATTGATGCAGACATTACTTGGTTAGCGACAGATAACCTAGTTATTAACGCAGCATTTAGCGTACTGGATACCGAACTGGTTAGTATTAACCCTGAACTAGAAGGTATTGCGGCTGGCGTAGGCAGTGAGCTTCCGTACTCTGCTGATTTCTCAGGCAACATTAGCGCACGTTATTTCTTCGAGCTAGATGGCGGTAAAGAAGGGTATGTTAATGCATCACTTACCTACACCGGCGACCGTCTTGCTGGCATGGTGATGAACGCCTATGCCATGGAAGATGCAACTCGATTGATTTATGGCACGGGCTCGGGTTTGAAAATTAAAGATGAGGGTGACGAGTTTAAAGGCGCAACGTATCCAGGTGCAGATGGTGAAACCATTCGCGGTGGACGCTACATTCAGGAAAGTTACGTGATAGGTAACGTATCAGTGGGAATGATGTATCAAAACTGGAAAGTTGAGGCATTCGTCGACAATGTTTTTGATAAATCAGCCATCTTAAATATTGATACCCAGCAGTATACGCCTAAGGTTGTGACTAATCGCCCTCGTACTATAGGTCTTCGCTTCTCTTACGATTACTATTAATAGTCGTTTGTCGTAAACGAAGAAGTAGATTGTACACAGTGCATTAAACGGCAGGCCTAGGCCTGCCGTTTTCATTACTTATCTTAGAAAAATTCGGTAGTATTAAATACATACCCTTTTGGCTTTCGCCAATTATCACCTGCGCTACCAAGAATTATAACGAAGGCTATGACAACAGAAGATTTTCAACATCAAGTTCGCGCTATTAAGCAAGCGCTTCAACGCGGTCAGTTATCACCTGCGAAATCATATATTCAAGATTTATTGTCCGTGTCGCTAAGTGAGCAGCAAGAAGCAGAAGTACTTTATTTGGCCGCTGTCACTTACAGGCTCTCGAACCAACATAGCGATGCTTTTAAGGCTATCGACATTCTTCTATCTCTTCGCCCAGATTACGGCAGGGGATACCAAGAGCTTGCTTACTGTCATGAAGCTGTGGGAGACCAGCAAAACGCAGCAAGTGCGTTTTTCAAAGCAACTCACTTTAATCCTGCGCTTATAAGTAGTTGGAAGAAGCTACTCGTTATATACCAGAACCATAACGACATAAAGCAGTTTGCTGCGGCTGAACAGGTGTGTCGCCAGTTCTTAACAAAACATAAGCACCACCCTGAAGCAATGATGTTGCTTGCTGAAATTGGTATGCAGCTGAAGGTATACAGTGACGCAGAGTTTTTATTGGAAAGTTGTGTGGAGTTATATCCAGAAAATGAGCGTGCAGCGTTGGCTTATCAAAACGTGCTCTCAAAATTAGGCAAGTTTCCAGATGCTGTGAATGTAGCGCGACAAAGACTATTAAAAAGCCCGGATAGCTTTGCAATTAAAACAAGCCTTGCACATGCACTCGTTGGAGTAGGCAATTTAGATGAAGCGTTAGAAATTTATTATGGCGTTCTTGAACAAACACCAGACAGACCTAAAGTTTGGGTGGCGTTAGGCCATGCTTTAAAAGCGAAAGGCGATACTTCAGATGCAGTTAACGCTTATGAAAAAGCGGTGAGTTTTGCTCACGACTATGGCGATGCTTACTGGAGCTTGGCAAATACGAAGACTTATAAGTTTAGTGACAAGATGCTTCAGCAAATGACGGAGCAGGTTAGCAGTAGAGCGATTAAGTTAGACGATAAAATTCATATATGTTTCGCGCTTGGCAAGGGGTATGAAGATAATGCTCAGTTTGAAAAAGCGTTTAAATACTACCAGCAAGGAAATGCGTTAAAACTCAGTACGCTTCAGTTTGATATTGAAAGAACGGAGCAAGCATTAGACGCGCAACAGAACGCTTTTAGTCAAAGCGATTTTGATAAAGCGCAAGGTTGCCAAGCACCCGATCCTATTTTTATTGTTGGCCTTCCACGCGCGGGCTCAACACTTCTTGAGCAAATATTAGCGTCGCATTCTCACGTCGACGGCACAATGGAACTACACGACGTATTGGGCATCGCGTCTTCGCTAAGTCACCAATCTACGCCTTACCCGCTAAATGTTGCCTCGCTAAGTAACGATACTTTGGTAAAACTAGGCGAGCAATATATTCAGCAGACTCGCGCTTATCGTCAGGGCGCACCGTTTTTCATTGATAAAATGCCCAACAATTTCATTCATATAGGTTTGATTAAAAAGATACTGCCCAACGCCAAAATTATCGATGCGCGAAGAAATCCAATGGATTGTTGTTTTAGCGGATACAAACAACTGTTCGGTGAGGGGCAAGAATTTAGCTACTCACTTAGTGATATTGGCCGGTACTACAATGCTTATGAAAAGCTAATGGCTCACTGGCATAAGGTGTTGCCTGACGACATCTTAACGGTGCAACACGAAGATGTGCTCGATGATTTAGAAGGGCAGGTTAAGCGTGTTCTGGCTTTCTGCGGTTTAGAGTTTGAAGAAGCGTGCCTAGCATTTCATAAAACGAAACGGGTAATAAAAACGCCAAGTTCAGAACAGGTTCGTCAACCTATTTACAAAACAGGCATGGGGCAGTGGAAGCCTTTCGAATCTAATTTGGGTGAGCTTAAGCGCGTGCTCGCAGATAAATAAGAGTAGAGAGCTTTTAATCGTTCGTTATCGATAAGCCTAAACTTTTGACGATAGGGTTTATATAACGAGTAACTTCTTCGAAAAAAAACAGGGCTCGATACTTTACCGTGCCCTGTACTTGGTAGGCTTACTTGCCTGCGCAACACCACCGACTTAATTCGTGTGCCTTATGGCTGATAAGGCAACGAAGATTGGTGAAGAATAATTCTAATTTTACCGTCGTCGCAAAGCTTGAATACAAAGCTTTTGTTTACAAAAATGTGGCTATCATCGTCACCAATAAAATGCACGTTACACTGCACAATGGCCAAATCTCCGTGAAGAATGAAATCTTCTTTGCTGTACCATACCTTCACCCAAGGTTTAAGCTTAAAGCCGTTGTCGTTAGGGTAGTCACTATTACCACCAATAAAGTAGGAAAGGGCACCTTCTTTAGTTGGGCGAAATGTCTGTGCACCGAAAGTTAATGTCGGCTTGAACAGCACTTTACCTTTATCGTAATCGTAGTTTTCAGATAAAACTTTGGACGCAAAGGCCTTAACATCGCCACCTTCCGCGTGCACTTTTCCTACTGCCACGACGTTGTCGCACCACGTTTGTAGGGCTGTGTGTACCATATCTTCAGTAAACATGACTCTTACTCCTAACACTGTTGGCTATGTTGTTTTGTTTGTAGACTGGTAACCTTGGTAAACAGACGAGATAAATCCGCCTAGCCATGACAATAATTTTCTATGACGGAAAGGTGCAGAAAATGATGGCTAATAGCCATCATATACTTGCTTTACAAGTTTGACGCGAGAAAGTCGATAAGATTCCCTTGTACAAGGG
>LUMD01001014.1_pt2 | contig 13910 bp, 16 predicted proteins | sample 729651 | NCBI WGS metagenome assembly LUMD01 (sample SAMN03860272, study PRJNA289734) | marine metagenome | biome: seawater column; feature: ocean; material: water; isolation source: Red Sea water column Station 34 - depth 258m | place: Saudi Arabia: Red Sea | collected 2011-10-15 | depth 258 m | reverse complement strand
CCATATAACTGTCCTGCTTTCAGGGCTTTATACTGTGCGACCGATAACTGACTGGCACAGCAAAGCGAGAGAGCAACCATGAGTGGACCGGACAAGCCGAAAGTAATTGGCGAAGAATGGAGCGACGAGCGGGTGAGGAGTTTTCTGGATATCCGCCCCTGGGATGCTGACGAGAATGCTGATTACCATGCCCTGTTGAAAGCCTACCAGGCCATGCGGGCGGAAGACTTTGAACGCTTTATCGGGTTTTTTGTTGCCGAGAATCGGGATCTGAACGCCCCTGGTCCGGACGGAGAGACCATTCTGGACCTGATCTCCCGGCATCGGCGCAGTGTGGATTACGCCAGTGCCCTGGAAAAGGCCGGCGCCAGAACAACGACCGCAGCCGGAAACTGAACCCGGTGCGGCCGTCTGTCGCTGACTGAGATTTCCGGCGTTTACTGCACGTCGACCTCGATGGCCTTGGGCTCTTTGGGCTCGGCCTTCTGGAGCGTCAGGGTCAGCATGCCGTCCTTGAAGTTCGCCTTCACGCTGTTTTCATCAACGTTTTCCGGCAGCGTGAAGCGACGCAGGAAGCTACCGTAGAAACGCTCAATCCGGTGATGCTTCTTGTCCTTGGTTTCATCTTCACTCTTGCGCTCACCCTGAATGCTCAGAACGCCCTCGTGCACTGTCACCTTCACGTCTTCCTTGGACATGCCCGGCAGCTCGGCCTCAATGGTGAAGGCTTCCGGAGTCTCCTTGATGTCCACGGCCGGAGCCCAGTCGCTGCGGCTGAACAGGTCCTTGCCTTCGCGCTCGCCGCCTGAGCGGGTCAGGCCGAACATGCGGTTATAGCGGTTCATCAGGTCTTCGAACTCATTGACCGGATTCCAGCGGGTAAGATTGCTCATAAGGCAGCCCTCCTTTTTTAAACGAAACGAATCTGAATAGTTGAGCATCAGCTTCGATCGCGGAACTGCTCCATGCCGGTGGCGCCAGCCGGATGGTTATCCGTGAACCTCTGCTATTTCCGAATGTAGGTGCATAGCGGATGTTTTCAAGGGTGAGGTTGATGGAATTTTGATCAGGGTCAAATCGGGTTCAGGGTTGACCGAAATGACGGTGCAGAAAGGGTCGGAAACGGCTCATTGTGGCTCCGGGTGTTTCCGGATCGGGCCGGATACCGGGTCGAAATCCCGGCAGTTCACCGGACAAAAACGGTTCCACCAGTTTCGGGTCTGCACTGACGACATGAACAATGACATCGCGGCTGGCGTCCTCACCCGTGATCAGGGGGGCTGGCTGATGGTCACCCAGGATGATCATCAGCGCCGGTGCCTCGCCAGCGCCTTTCCAGCGCTGGAACACCTCTCCGTTGCCAATGCTTTGCCAGTCATCAAGCACCGGCAGGATTGGAACCCAGGGCGCGTGGCTGCTGATCAGGGCAAGTTCAGCGAACAAAGGACCCTGATGGCTGTCGCGAATGGCCTGAAACCGGTGCCAGGTATATTGATCGGGCATGGTTACCCAGTTGAACGGTGGCCCCTGGTAATCCAGATCGTCGTGATCGTAGATCCGGTCGTAGCGAAACAGTCGTCCCTCGGGCCAGGCCTGGGTGATCGCCGGCATCACGGCCAGGGTTTTGTGTCCGGTACTTCGGAAGTCATCGATCAGGGTGGCGTAGCCGCTGCTGAGCAGGGTTTCGTAGGCGAGCTGGTTGTGAATCCACTGGCCACTGAGAACGGAAAGGTGGCCGAGCCAGGACTGGCCACCCTGGATTGGCGACTGCAGTCGGCCTGTGGCGACCGTGAGCCCGGCAGCGTCGAGCGACTGGCCCATCGCTTCGAGTCCCGGGCCGACCAGGGAGCGGTAGCGTTCGTCCGTAACAGTCGAGACGCCATAGGACTCAATGAACCCCAGAATCACATCCGTTTGCGCCAGTTTCGCCAGCGGTGAGGGTTGGCTCTGTCGACCGGGCCCGGCGTTCAGCTCTTTGGCAAAGTTCCGGGTGGTCTTGTGCGTGTGAGTGATCAGGGAGGCCTGATTGGCAACGAAGGCCAGCGCCGGGCTGCCTATCCATGGGGTTACCGCCCCGGCCAGGAACAGGCCGGACACCAGCCAGAGCGGTTTGCCGAGGCGAGCCGGAGAATGCTGTGCCAGCCGTTCCAGTCCGTACCGAAACAGGCGACCCACCCCGGCAAGTAAGGCTGCCAGAATGATGAGGGCCAGCACCGCCAAACCGGCACCCAGGTTGGTATCCAGGAGGTTCCAGGCCGCGTCCAGCAGACCCAACTCCAGATAGAGGTTAAGACCACGGCCCAGACTTTCCCGCACCAGGGCATCCGCCAGGACAAGAAGAACCAGTAGTCCATAAAGAACAGCCAGTATCTGGCCGACGCGATACTTTTGCTCTGGCTTCCTGAGTCCGCAAATGAGGGCCCAGACGATCAGGGCCTCCAGAGAAAACCAGGGCGTGTCGCCGGGCAAAGCCAAGGAAGGCAACAGGAATAATCCGTTCAGAAGCAGCAGCCAGACCAGTATCACGAAGCTGCCTCTGCCCATGTCAGGGCTGCTGGCTGGCGGGGCAAGGACACCGGTGCCGGAGGCCTTTGCTCAAGAGACCGGGCCATGCGGACCAGCACCTCCCGCCAGGGTGATTCGTGCGAGGCATGCCAGGCTCGGCAATGCAGCGCTTTCAGGGCTTCCGGATGGTTGCAGATCAGACTGAGTTCGCGGTGACTAAGGGCCTGTTTGCCTTCAACGGCGCAGCGATCAACCAGGCGCGCCAGCGCCCGTGCCTTTTTACCGGTGGCTGGCAGTGCGTCGTAGTCTGTAACCCCTGCAAAGACAGGCGACAGAACCACCTGTTCAAACCAGCTCAAACGACCCGGATCATGGCTGAGTGGGCCGGTGGTCTCGGCCAGCTCAATCACTCGGGTGGTTTGCTCATCCTCTGGCACTTGCAGCCAGGTGCCCAAGCCTGGGGTTCGACCAAGCCAGCAGGCCAGGCCCGGTGCCAACAACACCGGTGCCATGACCGGCAGGGCCCAGGGCGTCAGCGTTGGCGCATGCCAGTAAATGAGGGTCAGGCCTGCCGCCGCCGAGGCGAGGAGCAGGCCATAGTGCCGGAGGCTCAGCCCCGGAGTGAGTCCGCCGGACCTGTTTTGCCCCTGCCAGCCCACGTTGAGATTCAGTACAGCCTGAACCACATGGAGCGTGTGAACCAGCATCCGGATGGGCGCCAGTGCCAGGGCCGCGAGTGTTTCGAGAAAGGTATTGGCACAGAGCCTGAACAGACCTCCGAATCTGGCAGTTCTTCCAGCCAACCAATGGTCCCCTACGGCCAGAAGTCGTGGCCCGAAGAGTAGCAGTGCGGTCACGGCGACCAGCAGAGCCCCTGCGCTTGAGCCCGCCTCCGTTGTGGCCATCACCCCCGGCAGTGCCGGCGTCGCCGACGGTCCGGCCAACGCCACAAATCCGGACAGGCCCAGGAAAACCAGCCAGAGTGGCGACGCCAGGTAAGAGAGAATGCCGGTTACCAGGGCCATCCGGTGGCCCAGCCGTAGTTTGCCCATGGTTGCCAGCAGCCAGAGGTGCTGGAGATTGCCACGACACCAGCGCCGGTCCCGGACCAGGTCGTCTTCCAGGGTTGGTGGTGATTCCTCAAAACTGCCGGCGATGGCAGGTTCCAGCCACACTTCGTAGCCTGCCCGGCCCATCAGCGCAGCCTCGATAAAATCATGGCTGAGTACCGGCCCCCGGAACAGGCCCGGGCCCTGAAGCTTGCGCAGACCGCAGTGGGCCATGAACGGGGCTACCCTGATGATCGCATTGTGGCCCCAGTAGGTGGCCTCCCCCAGTTGAATGGCCGCCAGTCCTGCGCTGTAGAGCCTGCCATAGCAGCGGTTGGCAAACTGTTGCAGGCGGGCAAACCGGGTTTCTGCTCTGGCCAGGCGGGGTGCGGTCTGGATAATCCCGGCCTCAGGCCGGGCCTCCATCAGCTGGTCTTGTAGTTCAGGTTGACGTTGCGACGCCGGTAGAACAAATGTTGATGGGGGCCAAGCTCCCGACGAATTTGCTCGCAGGTTGCCTGTTCCTCGAGCCAGATGTCCGGGTCCCGACTGTCCGATAGCACGTAGAAGTCCACGACGCGGGCTTGTCCCTTTTGCCCAAGGTCCTGGATGATCGCTTTCAAGCCACCGAGAGTATGTTGCACCGGTTCATGGCAGATGGGCATCACAACGGCGGTTGGGGCTGACAATAACTCCCTGCACCCTTCGGGCTCTACACGCCTGGAAAGGCTCCAGCCGTCCCCGCCGAAGCGCAGGGCGACGAACCCGAAAACCGCCGTCCAGAAACCCACCCCAATCCAGGCAAACAGAACCCCGAACACCGTCAGCAAGGCCGCGATTGATAAGGAACCGGCCTGCTCCGGCACAGTTTGGGAAAACAGCAACATGCCGAAAAGCGTCTGAGCGGCCACAAGGAAGGCAAGCAGCAAGCGCCGCCGCAGGGCAACGGGGCGCCAGGAATCGGAACTACTCACGGGGGTACCCGATACTGGCCCGGGTAATGGGTGGGAGATGATGACCCTGTCTACGCCCGGGCAAGGCGAACCACTGAGGCATCAGCTCCAGCATTTGCTTGGTACTCAGAGCCCGACGTCCAGCCCCTCGAGCCTGCAGCATGCTCTGCAACCGTGCCCGGGTTTCCGGACCGGTATCGTGGCCTGCCGCACGCAGGTACAGCAAAGCTCTATTAAAGGGTTCGTCCGATGTGTCCACAGAGGCCTCCGCCATGCAGCAGGGTTACCCCGTTTCATACGGCTACGGGCTCACGTTCAGACCACTGGCTTACTGATCGTTAAGGTATTCATCCTTGAGGCGGACGTAATTGGCAGCGGTGTATTTAAAGAACCCCCGCTCCTTCTCGGTCAGTGCGCGGGCTTTCTTGCAGGGTGATCCCACATAAAGGTGCCCGGATTCCAGGGTCTTGCCCGGCGGCACCAGACAGCCCGCTGCAACAATCACCTCGTCCTCCACCACGGCACCATCCATAATGATGCAGCCCATGCCGACCAGAACACGACTGCCAATGGTGCAGCCATGCAGCAGCGCCTTGTGACCCACCGTCACATCGTCGCCCAGGGTGAGCGGATAACCACCGGGATTGTAGTCACTGGCGTGGGTAATATGCAGAACCGACCCATCCTGGATGCTGCACCGGTGCCCTATGCGGATCTTGTGCATGTCGCCACGCACCACGGTCATCGGCCAGATGGAAACATCATCGCCGGTTTCCACATCGCCAATCACCACGGCACTTGGATCTATCCATGCCCGTTCCCCAAAATGTGGCGTGATACCCTTGTGTGAACGTATATTCGTCATTACATAGTACCTGTTCAAGTGAAATTGAACGCGTATACCCGGAGGCCCGGGGCGCCTGTGGGAGAGGTCCTTCCAAAACTGTCTGTCGCCATGGATGGCGACAGTCAAGCGTCACATGGACGTGCCGCCAGCTCCCACAGGTGCCAGCCCCAGAGAATTAAGAAACCAAACTACCCAAGATTCGACGAACTGAGAAGGGGACCTATGAATAACCCGTTACTGACTGACGACCTGTTGCCGAAGTTCGACCATGTTCGCACCGAGCACATGGAAACGGCAATCGACCAGATTCTCAGTGAAAACCGGATGAAAATCAGCCAGCTTGCCGAGCAGGAAGATCCCACCTGGGAGACCCTCGCACAGCCTATGCAAGCGCTGGACGACAAACTGAGCAATGCCTGGTCCGTGATTTCCCACCTCAACGGTGTGATGAACGACGACGAGCTGCTCAAGGTTTACAAGAACTGCCTCGAAAAGCTCACCGAGTACAGCACCGAGGTGAGCCAGAACGCGGCCCTCTGCAACGCCTGGAAGAAGCTTGCCGAACGGGACGATTTCAAGGACCTGAACGAAGCCCAGCGTAAGGCCGTGGAAAACACCTTGCGGGATTTCCACCTCGGCGGTGTCGACCTTCCGGAAGACAAGAAAAAGCAGTATGCCGACTTGTCCCGGGAGCTGTCCGAGCTGTCCAACAAGTTCAGCGACAACGTGCTGGACGCCACCCAGCACTGGTACAAGCAGATCACTGACGTGGATGAACTGGCTGGCGTCCCCGAGACTGCCATCGAAAGCGCCAAGCAGACCGCCCGCCAGAAAGAGCTGGATGGCTATGTGATCACCCTGGACTTCCCCAGCTTTTACCCTGTGATGACCTACTGCGACAACCGGGAACTGCGCCGCCAAGTCTACGAGGCCTTTGTAACCCGTGCCTCTGACCAGGGCCCGGATGCCGGCCAGTGGGACAACACCCCGGTAATGGCGGAAATCCTCAAGCGCCGCCACGCCCAGGCCAAATTGCTCGGCTTCGACAACTACGCCGAGCGCTCCCTGGCCACCAAGATGGCCCGCAGCAGCGATGAGGTGCTGGGCTTCCTGAACCAGCTGGCGGCCAAGTCCAAGCCCCAGGCCGAGAAAGAGTTTGCCGAGCTCAAAGCCTTTGCCAAGGACGAGTACGGCGTGGAAGACCTGCAGGCGTGGGACATCGGCTATTACAGCGAAAAGCTGCGCCAGAAGCGCTACGACATCTCCCCGGAAACCCTGCGCCCCTGGTTCCCGGTGAACAAGGTAGTGCCCGGCCTGTTCCGGGTGGCAGAGAAGCTCTTCGACGTACAGATCGAAGCGAAACCGGAAGTAGAAACCTGGCACGAGGACGCGACTGCCTACTGCATCAGTCGCAACGGCGAGCCCCTGGCCTGGTTCTATCTCGACCTCTATGCCCGTCAGGGCAAGCGCGGGGGCGCCTGGATGGCAGACTGCCGGGTGCGCTGGCGCAACCTGCGCGGCCAGCTCCAGCTGCCGGTAGCCTTCCTGACCTGTAACTTCACCCCGCCGGTGAACGGCAAGCCGTCGCTGCTGACCCACGACGAAGTGACCACCCTGTTCCACGAATTCGGCCATGGCCTGCACCACATGCTGACCCAGGTGGATGTGCTGGATGTCTCCGGCATCAACGGCGTGGCCTGGGATGCCGTCGAGCTGCCCAGCCAGTTCCTGGAAAACTGGTGCTGGAACCCGGAATCCCTGGCCCTGATCGCCTCGCACCACGAAACCGGCGAACCGCTGCCAGAAGACCTGCTCCAGAAACTGCTGGCGGCCAAGAACTTCCAGTCTGGCATGGGCATGGTGCGCCAGCTCGAGTTCTCCCTGTTCGACTTCCGACTGCACGCGGAATTTACCGACGAGGCGCCGACCAACCCGCTGGACATGCACCGGAAGGTTCGCAGCGAGATCGCCGTGGTGGAAGCACCGGAATTCAACCGCTTCCCGAACGCCTTCTCGCACATCTTTGCCGGCGGCTATGCGGCTGGTTACTACAGCTACAAGTGGGCGGAAGTACTGGCCGCCGATGCCTTCTCCCTGTTCGAGGAAAAAGGCATCTTCGACCCCGAAACCGGCAAGGCCTTCCTCCACAATATCCTGGAGAAAGGCGGCTCACAGGAGCCCATGGAACTGTTCAAGGCCTTCCGGGGTCGAGAACCACAAGTGGATGCGCTGCTGAAACAAACCGGCATCACGGACGAAGCTGCCTGACCCAATCTGAGCCGGCAGTCGTAATGGCTGCCGGATGTTTTATCGGGAGTTTTACTATGGCCAGTCCAAAACGCTTTATCGCCGGCGCCGTCTGTCCCCGCTGCGCGGAGATGGACAAGATCATGATGTACACCACCGACGACGATGAGCAGATTCGCGAATGCGTCGCCTGTGGCTTCACCGATGCTATGTCGGACTCTGAGCAACCGACCAATCCGGAACTCGAAACGCGGGTGAACAAGCGCAAGAACGAGGACGATCACACGGTCAAGCAGGTGGTGTTCTTCAAGTCTGCTGCGGAAGATGGAGAGTAGGCCGGCTTTTGCAGTCTGATTGGTGAGAGTCTGAGAGGCCATGGGGGTGCTTTTCTTATGGGGAAAAGCAACTCGCTTCGCTCAGACATCTTTCCCCCGCCAGAAAAGCACCCCCACACCCTCTCGATCTGACTCAAAAGATATCTCTTTAAGGCAAACTCTTTTCAGCGATATCTGATGGTCTCTATGTGAGGGGGCCGGGATATTTTTCCCGCCGGAAATTGATGTCTGAGCGCAGCGAGTTGCCATTTCCAAGGGCAAAATATCCCGGCCCCCTCGCAACTCCCCTGAACATTCAGGCTACAGAAAAACCTCCCAGCTCAAAGAACCATAGCCGCCAACCACCCAAAGCCAAGCAGCGGCAGGTTGTAGTGCAGGAACGTCGGCACCACGGTATCCCAGATGTGGTTGTGCTGGCCGTCGGCGTTCAGGCCGGCGGTGGGGCCGAGGGTGGAGTCGGAGGCCGGGGAGCCGGCATCTCCCAGGGCGCCGGCGGTGCCGACCAGCGCCACGATGGCCAGCGGGCTGAAGCCGAGTTGCAGGGCCAGCGGCACGTACAGGGCCGCGATGATGGGGATGGTGGAGAAGGACGAGCCGATACCCATGGTGATCAGCAGACCTACCACCAGCATCAGCAGTGCGGCCATTGCCTTGTTCTCACCAATTACGCCCACGGAGCTGTCCACCAGGCTGGCGATTTCTCCGGTTTCCCGCATCACCTCGGCAAAACCAGACGCGGCGATCATGATGAAGCCGATCATGGCCAGCATTTTCATGCCCTCGGTGAACAGGTCATCGGCCTCTTTCCAGCGCACCACCCCGGACAGGTTGAACAGCACGAATCCGGCCAGGGCGCCGAGGATCATTGAGCCCAGCCAGAGCTGTACCACGAACGCGGTAACGATGGCCGCCAGGGCCATAATCAGGGTGCGCGGGCTGTAGCTGGTGTCCACCCGTTCAGCTTGGGTAATCGTTTCCAGGTTATAGGAGCGGCCACCGCGGTAGCTGAAAAAGACGGCAATCAGCAAACCGCAGAGCATGCCCAGAGCCGGCAGCGCCATGGCTTTCATGACGCTCAGACCGGAGGCGTCGACGCCGTTAGCGTTGATCTTGGCGATCAGGATTTCGTTCAGGTAGATGCCGCCAAAGCCGATCGGCAGGAACATGTAGGGGGTGATCAGACCGAAGGTCAGCACACAGGCAACCAGGCGGCGGTCCATGTTCAATTTTGCCATCACGTACAATAGCGGCGGTACGACCAAGGGTATGAAGGCAATGTGAATCGGCAGGATGTTCTGGGACGAGATGGCAATGGCCAGCAGCAGGCCGATGATCAGAAAGCGCATGCCATTCACGGCGGCGCCTTCTTCCTGCCGTCCGACTAGTGCCAGGGCCCTGTCGGCCAGGGCGTGGGCCAGGCCGGATTTGCCGATGGCAACGGCAAAGGCACCGAGAGTCGCGTAGGACAGAGCCACGGTGGCACCGCCGCCCAGGCCATTATTGAAGGCTTCGATGGTGGCTTCCAGGGACATTCCGGCAATCAGGCCGCCGGATACGGCGCCGATGATCAGGGCAACAACAACGTGAATGCGGCACAAACTCAGGACGAGCATGATGGCAACCGCAGCTACAACGGCATTCATGGCAAAACTCCGGGTAGGAATTAATGGTTTCCCCGGCCCCTTGTGGGGGCCGGCATCATGAAAAGCGCGGTAATGTGCAGGAAATGATCGCGGTAGTCAAAGCGGTTGTGTAACCGTCAGACTTCGTCGAGGCGGGCAAAGCGGGGTACCTGCTCGCCGGCTACTTCCACGGTTTCGCGGAACATGGTCAGCGGGCGCACCCAGAGGCTGTAGTCACCGTACAGGCAGCGATACACCACCATCTGCTCTTCGGTTTCACTGTGCCGGGCAACGCCAAGGACTTCATAATCCTTGCCCTTGTAGTGTCGATATTTCCCCGGACGTATTTCGTTCTTGCGCTCGGTCATTATTGGCCTCAATGGATTCGGGCTATGCTGGCCCTGTCGTTACGGAGGACGTAGCATTCGCAACCGTCTAAACTGGAAAAAATTGCAGGGATGCGTACGACTCAGTCAGGGCCTGAAAGTGTAGATCACCAGGACGGGCCCGGAAACCGGAAACAGCTATGGTGCGGCAGTTATACTGCGTCCTTCTGATTATTTTCGCGCTGGCATGTCTGGCCAGCGTGCCTGTTCAGGCCGCTCCCGTTGCATTCGACTGGCTGGAAGCGCCCGCTGATGAATTGGCACTGGAAGACGTTCGCGCCCTGCCGCCCGGCGAATGGCAGAGATCCGGTTCCAGCGAGGTGTTCAATCGTGGTTTCAGTGATGGCAGTTTCTGGCTGAGAGTCGAGATTCCTCCCGAGCCGGCAAACCGGGTAATGGAGATCGGCTACCCGTTGCTGGATGAAGTGTCAGTGCACTGGGTGCTCAATGGCGAGCTGATCCAGACCCACCACACCGGCGACACCTTGCCGTTCGGCAGCCGCCCGATCCACCATCGCAACTTTGTCTTCCTGGTACCGTCAAACACTGAGCCGGTCACGGCTTTTGTTCGGGTAAAGACGCTTGGGTCTGTCCAGATTCCGCTTGAGGTTACGCCCTCGGCCGAATTCCTCGCCAATGAGCAGTTTTCCTACGGCTGGCAGACGGTGTTCCTGGGCATTATCATTGCGATGGCGCTCTATAACCTCTTTCTGTTCGTCATCGTACGCCACTCCACCTACCTCTGGTATGTGCTGACCGTTGTATTCACGGGGCTGGTTCAGCTCAACTTCAATGGTCTCCTGTTCCAGTGGCTCTGGCCTAATGCCCCGGGTATCAATCAGTATTTCACCATTCCGGTTATCTGTGCTGCCCTCTTCGCCGCCATTATTTTCGCCATACGCTTCCTGAACATTCGGCATTACAGCCTGAAAAGCTACCGGTTCCTGCAATGGGTTCTGACAGCGATTTTTACCTGCTTGGTTTTCGGCCTTTTCGGCAGTTATCAGACTGGTATCGTACTGGTTAGCGGTCTTGCGGCTGTGGTCACGCCAGCGGCCTGGCTTATCGGTTTTCTTGTCTGGCGCAAGGGCCAGGTTCTTGGCGGCTTTTATGTGCTGGCCTGGACGCCGTTGTGCTTACCGCATCAATCTGGAGCGTCGCAAACGCCACGAAGCTCAGGAACAGGCGCTGGCAATCCAGCAACAGGCAAACCTGACTCTTGAACTGCGGGTTCAGCAGCGTACCGACGAACTGGAACGGGCCAACGAGCAGCTCAAAGCAATCAGCCTCACCGATGGTCTGACCCATGTGGCCAACCGGCGACGGTTTGATGAAAAACTGCAGGATGAGTGGAAGCGGGCCCAGCGGCACGGTCATCCGTTGAGCCTGCTCCTGCTGGACATTGATCACTTCAAGCGGGTAAACGATGAGCTGGGCCACCTGGTCGGCGACGATTGCCTGACTGAGGTGGCCGCCCTGTGTGCCGCCGAGGTCCAGCGATCCGGGGATCTGCTGGCCCGCTACGGCGGTGAGGAATTCAGCATTCTGCTACCGGCCACCCCGGAAGAGGGAGCGGTTCGGGTTGCCGAGCGAGTGCGTCAGGCGGTGGCCCGTTCGCCAGTGCACTCAGGCGAACGGGTAGCTCCGGTCAACCTTACCATCAGCGTGGGCGTTGCCTGCCTGGTACCAGATCCGGACACGGAGCCCCAGGAGCTGATCCGTCAGGCCGATGAGGCGCTGTACGCAGCCAAGGAGTCCGGCCGTAACCGGGTCATGGTAGCCCGGGACTTCAGGGCCGCGACTGTGCCCGGCACCTGACGTCCCTAGGATACTCAGTTCTTCAGCTTGTACCGCCCCGGCCCAAGGAAGATCACTGCCACCGCCGTGAACAGGAAGAAACCCTGTAGTTCCAGCGCCCATCCGCCGCTGCGCCCAAGGCTTAGGAGTTCGTTGCCATGGACCAGGATGATGGCAAACAGCATGTTGAAAATAATCAGCAACGCACCGATCCGGGTCTGATAGCCAAGAATGACCATCAGGGGCGCAATGATTTCGCCCACGTACACACCGTAGGCCAGGAAGGTCGGCAGGCCATGGCTGGCCAGCTCGCCCTCAATGAAGCCGACGCCGTTCAGCAGCTTGGCTATGCCATGGAACAGCATCAGCCCGCCCAGTGTCAGGCGGATAATCAGTTTTCCCAGATCAGCGTTTTCGAGCAAGGTAGGGTTCTCCGTTCTATAGATTGCGAATGTCAGGGTACAGCGGCAGCAGCCGTTTGATCAGCCGGTTCTGGGCGCCAGTGGGTATGTCGTTCTGTTCCATGGCCAGTATCAGGTTTTCCGCCAGGGCATTGAACTGGGTGTCGGTGATGGCCATGTCGGAATGCAGCTCCCGCATCTCCCGACCGGTATAGGTGCAGGGCCCGCCACTGAGTTCGCACAGCTGATCCGTCAGGTTGTGGTGGAACTGGGCGACATCCATGCCCTTGAACTGCTGGTTGATGCGATCGTCTTCGACGATCAGGTACAGCAGGTCTTCCACCACGTTGGCAATGCCCTCACGTTCACCGAGTTGCTGATACAGGGATGCATCAGGCTGGCTGTTCATACTCTGGCAGCCCACCAGAACCATTGCCATCCCCAGCATCAGGGGGGCGATCAAGCGCTTGAGGTTCAGGTTTGTCATGATCAAAAGCTCCCCTGCAGCGAGAGATACAGACCTTGCTGGTCTTCCAGAGTGGCGACGTCACCCAGGTTGACCAAGGCTCCGGTGACCGCCAGGCGCCGGTCCGGCACCCAGGCTACGAACAGGTCCCACCAGTCATCCTCGGTGGCAAAGCCCAGATTGTCCGGCTTTTGCCGGTACTCCGCACCCACCAGCCACTGACGGTTCAGAAACAGTCCTACGCTGCCCTCCATCATCAGTTCGTGGCTGTTATTCCGGTCACCGCCAAAACCCAGAAGGCCGCCCTGGTTGGCCCTGGTTGCCCGGGCGGTCAGATTAACCAACAGGTTCCTCTCCATCACCGCCGCGAAGAACAGCTTGCTGCCGCTGACAAACACATCGGTGCCACTGTCATCCCGGGCGCCGATGGCCGAAGGAACGGTGAAATCCCGTTGGCGTTTATACTGAATGCCGGCAGACCATTGGCCCCAGGGAGTGTAAAGGACATCACCGGCGAGCCGAACCTTGGCACCGAAAATGTCCTGATTCAGTTCGTCCTGTTCAAGTCCGAAGCCGTCTTTGAGGGTAAACACCAGGCTGTCCAGATCCAGGGTCTGCCGTGCCACGGTGATTTCCAGACGGTTGTTCCAGTTCAGTCCCGCGCCGGTGACCGAGAGCGAGTAATCGTCCACTTCGGCCCGGCTGAGCGCCAGCGTGCCGCCCCACTCTTCATCGCTGGCGTAACTTCCCAGAAGGGCCCAGGGGACCAGGCCACCACCGGCACTGCCTTCAATGGTAGTGACACCTCCGGTCGCCCAGATCCGGCTGCCGATGTCGGCCACGGCGGTCTGGGCTACCAGAAGCGCCAGGGTCAGGGTTATGAAGGGTCTGGCTGTCATTCTGAATACTCCGGGTTGCGGTGGGTCAGTTCCCGTTCTCGGGCGGCCAGGGACCGGGCAGTCTCTGGCAAATCCTCGGGGGCTACCGGGCGGCTCAGGTAGAAACCCTGGCCCAGATTGCAGCCCCAGTGTTGCAATAGCTGCCAGGCCTCCAGATTCTCGATGCCCTCGGCGACGACTTTTAGCCCAAGGCCGTGGGCCATATCGATGGTGGAGCGCACGATGAGTTGGTCCTGGGGCTCGGAATCCAGTTTCAAGACGAAGGACTTGTCGATTTTCAGCTCCTGTACCGGCAGTTTGCGCAGTTGGGACAGCGAGGAATAGCCGGTGCCGAAGTCATCTACCGACAAGGTCACGCCCAGCTCACGGAGCCGATTCAGGGTCGCCATGGCCTCTTCCGGGT
>LUMD01000546.1_pt1 | contig 13953 bp, 15 predicted proteins | sample 729651 | NCBI WGS metagenome assembly LUMD01 (sample SAMN03860272, study PRJNA289734) | marine metagenome | biome: seawater column; feature: ocean; material: water; isolation source: Red Sea water column Station 34 - depth 258m | place: Saudi Arabia: Red Sea | collected 2011-10-15 | depth 258 m | reverse complement strand
GCAATCCATGCAACAACAATCAAGATTAATAGTTTATCCCTGGTTTCCATTGTCTCTCCCTCTATTTCTTATCCAAAGCTTCGAGCCTCTTTTCCCACGCGCTCATCTCTCGTGCCGTTTCCGGTTCAGCTTCCGCGCCCGTCTGCTCAGTCTCATCGGGAGCGCCGGACTTGATCTTTTCCATCAGTTCGTCACGCCGCTCGCTGTTCTCCTTAAGCTGGCCCATGAGAGACCCCACTTCTTCATTAAATTCGCTCACCGTTCGCTCTAATCTTGAAATCAGCTCATCCATCAGGACAGTCCCATAGGAATCGCTGATCCCGTCCATCAGGTCATCAAGCTTAGCAGAGAGGTATGTCTTTCTCGCTTCAGCGTTTTGAAGGTCTACAGTCATTACTTTCTATTTACGGTCTTTCCGAGCAGTGAAAGGGCTGAAGTTAACGTAATTGACCTCACTATCCAATGATACAAAGAGGTTCAATTTCCCGCCCATTCGCCGATTGGAAGGTTAGCAAAATCGTTCTGTAACATCAACTAATTTTTCAGGATTACCGGCGGTCCGGTGCTGCGCTGCTTCACAAAGAACGCCTCTTCAAAAACGTCTCTGTCCGGAATCGGGTATTCATCGAAGCGACCGGTCACCAGAGGTATGCCGAAATCGACTTTAAGATTGCTGTAGTTCCCATCGAACGAAAACCGCTGCTTCATTTTCAAGAACGCATTACCGCTCCCGAAAGAGACAGACTTGAGCGTAGAAGCGAGTCGGTCCCGGAGATGAGTCTCCGGCGTGTTTGGTGAACTGTCCATCAGAACGCGTAAGTCGGCCACTCGACCGTCCAGCCCGATAATCCACACCATGACGCCGGTACCGTTCACATCCCGGTGACTTGTCAGAACCTCCCGGAAAACTTCTTCGAACCCCTCCCGATTTTCCTCCAGTGTCCGGGACAACTCCACAACCGATTGCTCCGGCCGGGAATCTCCCCATAACTCTATGTGGCGCTCCACTTCCCTCTCTGATCTCAGGCGGCGCTCATCCTGACGTTCATGGAACATCTTCATCGCCGCTTCCCTCTCTATACGTTCAAGTTCTCTCCTGCTCGCCTCAGCTTCGGCCAGGGCCGTAAGACGCAGTTCCTCGGCCTGCCTGATTATCTTATCGTCTCTCTTGCTGTCGGTGACTCTGTCCCATTTTGCGAAACCGTCCTCTTCAATAGAATCTGTAATGGGATCAAAGATGGCATTTTGAAATCTATCGGAAAGATTGTTTGACGCATCCTGCATCACCTGCTCCGTTCCGGCAGCGAGGGCGATCCGGGAGGCGCGCATGAATGTTCTCACTTCGGAATAGACGGTCACTGTCAGCCTGTCCTGAGCCGTCACAAAAGCGACGTAATATATGGGTCGAAAAAGACGGTTGATCACTCTAAGTTCAGTCGTGAAATAGTTGTCCACCTCGTCGAAGGCGGAAATCTTGTAGCCGAGTTTTTCGAAGGCGATCTGCGCTTCTCTTAATGCCCCTCTTCTACCCTCCGTGTATTCGTAGTTCCGGACCATCGGTGCATACCTTGCGGGAGCGACGAAAGAGGTTTGCGAATCAGCCAGATCAATCCTGACCGGTTGGCATGAAGACAGTATGAGAGTCTTAAGGAGAACTAAGGGGAGAAAGACAAGTCTGGCCGAGGTCGGTTTACCAGTCGATGGACTAATAAACGTCACTCAGAGATTTGACTTCCGCCGGTTTGGTCGTATCACCGGCAGCGGTGCTGAAGGAGCTGCTGTTGTAGTAGTATAGCCGGACAGAGCGGGACGCCTCCTCGAAAACGGGAGGATCATCTTCGGACTGTGGCACCACCGCCTCAAGCATCAATTCAATGTTGGCAGGCTCGGCTGACCACGATGACCTGAAATAGGCCCTGCTCAGCTTCGGAAAATCGGAGAAGAGATATTCCCTGTCAGTCCCCATTTCGTTCTGGCTCGTTCTCATGGGAGGGCCGTACTTCTCTGTATGTATAGGAGACCGTATCCTCTCCCAGCGTGCCGGTGACAGACCGTGTATTGAGGGATGCTTCACCGGCAGAAGTGTCGGATGACGCGCCTTCAAGCTGATCCATGGCAGCGCCCCAGGCGAGACCTTTGTAGCCGTATGCAATACCTTCGGTGGGAGACGCTTCGGCCGTCGCTTCCGTCTCATCCATGTCTGTGGTGTCGGCCTCCTCATCCTCCATCATAAATTCATCATCTTCAAGAAAAGTGGTGTCGGCCTCTTCCTGAGCCACGAGCCACGTTCCTGACAGTGCAAAGCAGATAAGCAGATGTTTCATCTCATCCTCCCGGCGATCACGCCTTCGATTTCCGATCATGTCCCAGCAGGGACGGGAAATAATTAAGTATGTAGTAAGCGAGGAAAGTGAGAAAGGCGCCCTGAAGGAGCATCCCGGCGCCAGCGCACATGCCGACTACGGTGACGATCCAGAGCGGAGTGACGGCCTGAAGCGTATCGAACAGTTCCCCCTCTTTCTGGAACTGGTTGTAGGAGATAAAGCCGATGACCACAAAGACGGCGCCGGCGAGAAGTCCGGAACCGAGCTCCTGAGAAACAGCCGTAACTGCCGCCATCGCCACTGAGAGAAGGGCGTAGAAGCCTACCCTATCCCTCGGCATGGTCGTACTGCTCCCAAGCGAGAGAGCCACCACGAAGGCGGCGGCAACAATCATCTTGACTGCAAATGCAATAGCGCTCAGCATACTGTTCTAACGCAGAGTTTCAACAAACCTCGGATAAACGAATTCTACACAGAGAAAGAGACATTCTCAAAGAAAATCTGTTCAGGAGATAATCTTGCCGATTCGGCCAAACCGGGGGCCGCCGCCGAACTTCCACGACATGTAAACCACCACCGCCTCACCGAGGACTAACTCCTCCGGGACAAATCCCCAGTAGCGTGAATCGGCGCTGTCGTCGCGGTTGTCTCCCATCATCCAGTAGTAGTTCTGACGAACAGTGTAGTTTTCCATTCCGGCCATACTTTGCCCGTCGATCCAGAGGTAGTTTACCGCCTCGTCTGTGAACTTGAAGTTCCAGACGTTAAGGAGCTCACCGTCAAGGTTGGATGGGCTGTAGTACTTTTCGAAAAGTTTTCCCACTTTTTCGGGCCGATAGGGCTCCGACGAAAAAATGCCGTGAATCAAGCTCCTTAGCCCCGAGACATACCGCCGGGCGATATCGTTGGGGTCCTTCATGGTGAACCTGTATTCGCCGTCAATCCCGGGCCCCTTGAGGACGACTTCATGGCCGTCCATCAGCATGAGCGGAAGAAGGTAGTCCCAATCGGTCGCTGCGCCGATGGCGATATTGTCCCCAGCCTTCGGCACACGGATTGGACCGAAATTGTCCCTGTTCCACTCCTCCCTGAGAAACATTCCGGGCTGGCGAATCCCCTCCTTCACCACCGTGCGGTCGATGAACTTCCCGTTCTCGGGGAGCAGGAACGGAGTACCGTTGATGAAAAGATCTTTCCCCCGCACCTCCACCGTCTCTCCCGGTTCGGCGACGCAACGTTTCACATACTTCTGGAAATGATCCCTCGGATACTTGAAGATGACCACATCGCCGCTGTGCGGTTTACGGAAGCGGGGGAAGCGTGTCCACGGAACGTCGAAACCGAGCTCCGTGTAGGGAATCCCGATCCAATCGGGGGTGCGCATGCCGTAGACGAACTTGTTTCCAATGAGAAAATCGCCGGTCATGATGGTGTTTTCCATGGAGCCCGTGGGGACGATATACGCCTCTATGACAGTCGCTCTGAGTGAGAGAGCGATCACAAGAATAATGAGGAGAGATTTGATCTCCTGCAGGATACGGGCGATTCTTGTGTCGTTCATGGGGCGCAATTTAGTGTTCCGCGAACCTTCGCTCAAAGGGAGAGCCTGTTAACTGAGGCAGTCCCTGTAATGTTCCACGGCCGGAGGGCCTCCGCCGAAGCGAACCGTTAGCAGGTCAAACCGGCTGTCCGATTCGATTTCATTCTCCGACAGGTAGATTTTCATCGCTTTCAGAAGCTTCTCCACCTTCCCGTCATCCATCTGGTCCTCGGGACCGCCGAGCCACTCCTGCGAAGCGGATTTCACTTCCGCGAAAACCACCGTCTCCCCATCCATGGCAACTATATCGATTTCACCGTACGGAAGGGCGTTGAAGTTCATCCCAAGAATGGAACACCCTTTTCGCACCAGTTCCCTTGCCGCCAGACGTTCTCCCCACTTCCCCAGCGTCCGCTCTTCTTTCAGCTTGGCGAGAGATGGAAGATAGTCACTCACGGGGCGAAACGATTTCCGGTGGATGGGGCAGGCGAGATGTGTTTTCAAGTTTTCAAGATGCTGTGGCGTCCCGTACCCTTTGTGCTGGCCGAAGCCATATTCGGGAAAGACCGTGTCGTAGGTGTGCATAATCCTGTCCCTTGTCACCTTGGCGATGATGGACGCCGCACTGATGGACGGCACTTTCTGATCACCTTTGATGATCCCCCTGTTGCTCACCACCTGATCCGGGAGAGCGTGTCCGTCGATGAGTGCCTCCACCGGTTGGGGCGTGAGTCGGCCCAGCGCGAGCCGCATCGCTCTGTGCGTGGCGCCGAGGATGTTGAGCGATTCAATCTCGTCCTCGTGGACGATCCCCAAAGAAACGGACGTTGCTTGCGCTTCTATCTCATCAAAGAGCGTCTCACGCTTTTTTGCGGTCAGCTTTTTGGAATCGTTGAGACCTTCGATCTCGCACCCCTCGGACAGGATTACCGCCGCCGCCACAACCGGACCCGCAAGGGGACCGCGCCCCGCTTCATCAACACCGGCGATCAGCGCTGTTTTCATCCTATATCAAAACAGATTAGGTTGAATTACGCTTATTCACAGCAGCAATCGTCTACGATGGCGATGGTATCTTCGTTGATGTCTGTCCCGCCGGTTACCTTGTAGCGCATGCACGCATCGACCTGAATTCCGCTGATCCCGGAAAACTTGGCAAAGTCGTCTTGCGTCACCCGTTTGAATAGGTACCCTTCTGTCAGCTTCCCGCAGTCAGGGCAATCGGCGTCTTCGCCGCAAGCGATAAACATGATGCTGAATGCGAGCGCTGTGCAGATGACGGCAGATTTCAATCTATTCATGATATGCCTCCTTTCGAATGGCCGATTTCAGTTTAGCCTCAGAGATGGTGAAAACAAAGTCTAAACCGACAGAAGAATGGAGGAATGGAAGATTGGAGTATTGGAGGGATGTTGTGTTCATGTGTTAAAGTTCTAATGGAAAGAAGGACTTGTTCGGCGTATCCCGAAACTTCGGGGGTAGCCGGATAGTGCGATGGAACGGTGAGAGCGGCTACTTAAGGAGGAGCATCTTCGCCGTCCGGACCGAGACACCGGAAACGAGTCGGGCGAAGTAAACACCGCTTGGGAGGTCACCGGCATCCCACCGAAAGCGGTAGTCTCCGGCAGGGAGAGCCCCTTCGGCCAGCCGTTCAACGGGAGTGCCGAGGGCATCGTAGATTTCCAGTGATAGAGACTGCTGCGATGGAAGGGAGACCGAAATGGCCGTCTCCCCGTTGAAGGGGTTCGGGAAGTTCTGACTGAGCGCGATTCGATTTGGGACCGGCTCCCTCCTTTCGCCGTCGGCAAAGAGAGATTCTTCGCGGAAGCGGAGAATATCGAGATGCCCCTCCACGTTGCTGACATAGACGTAGCCGTTTGGTGAGAAGGGGTAGATTCCCCACGCACCGAGATAAGTACTCGCATCGCTGTCGGTATAGGTGTCGTAACTCGCCACTTCTTTTAGTTGAGTGGGATCGGAGATATCGACAACCACTGCTCCGGAACTGTAGTGAGACACAAAGGCGAAGTCACCCTTAATATGAATGTTGTGGGCTAACTTGCTGGCGCCGAGATACTCCCCCACCATTTCGATGTTTTCGAAATCTGTGATGTCCCACAGCTTCATGGTCTTTCTCGACGTTTCCTCCGCCGTCATAAGATAGTGTCCGTCTTCGGTCGCCCAGACGGTGTGAGAATAGCCGCCGTTGGGAATATCCACTCTTGCCAGAAGCGTAGGGGCGCTCTTGCTCTCCGATGCATCCCAGATGGAGAACGATCCGTTCCACCCTTCGGCGACATAGACAGTATCGTTTCGGGAAAAAACATCATGGGCGTCCGGCGTCTCGAAAATCCCCATATCCTGAGGATCTTCCGGATCCTCAAGCGAAAGGATGCGGATTCCGTTGGCGTATTTCCTAACGGTGTAGAGGGTGGCCGTCGCCTCGTCAACAAAAAGGTTGTGAGATGTGTTGGCTGACTGTCCGCCCGCATCGCTTCTGTTGATTGTATCGACGTAACGGACGGAATCGGGAAGTGGGCTCAGATCGATGATCTGGATTCCCTGGTTCGTGCCAGTCATTTCGTGACAGACATAGAGGTAATCGCCATAAGTCATCATGTCGCGGTGGTAGTAGGGGTCGTGATTCTTGGGGCCGGGAATTGTGGTGATAAGCTCGAGGTCGTTCACTCTAACGATGGCCGTCCCATCAAGCACGCCCATGATGGCGTAATCGTTTCCCTCTTTGTCGACGTAGCCCCAGCAGTCTGAGCCGCCGGCAGTGTCTCCCACGCTGTGGACAACATTTGGGAAGGTCATCCGAGCCACGGGATCGAGGTGGTAAGCCATATCCTGGGCGGAAACTGCTCCCGCGAGGAGAAGAACGAGAATGGTCAGGCGCCGATGATTCACGGCGGGGAGTTTATGTTCGAACGGCTGTTTGTTACAAGGGGAGGTTTAGTCAACAGAATACAGAGAGAGATGACATCTTTTCTCCAAAGATGTCATCTGATTTATTCCTATCAATTGGCTTGTCATTCTGAGGAGTCTTCGACGAAGAATCGCAGCAACGTTCCCGATCAACAAACGTGGTTGTGAAACTTAACAATAGGTAGTCACCCCTTCGTCTCTCCTTCAAGCATATGGATCTGCCACAGATCCTGACTCGATTGATGGAGGAAGGGCGACAGGGCAAGCATCCCCGCTTTTCCGACACTCTTTTCCAGATAGTGCAGTTCATTGAACTTGTCCTGAATGTCGGGATCGGGCTCGGCGTCCATCCCCGCCTCGCGCATCATCAGCACCCCCTTCGCCCGCATGGACAGCTCAAGATGGATTCTCAGGAGGCATATCATGTCGAATACCACCTCGCCGGCGAAACGGTCTTTCACTGACTGAAGATACTTCCCCACTTTCGTCTCGCCTACCTGCCCCTTGTTTACCATGTCGAGGAGCTCCTGATCGGTATCGAAACCGACCCCGAGCCAGTTCTGGAGGAACGCCTCACTCCGCTTGAAGACGAGGAGAAGTACCATCGGCAGCGTCACGAGAATGACCACCGTTAGAAGAATGGGATCGAAGAAGAAGTGATTGTAAAAAGAGTGGAAGATTGCCGCCGTGAGAAAACCGGGAAAGAAGCCTCCCCACTCCCCACCGATCTTCCGGTCCACCAGCGTTTTGGCGACGATGCCGAACAGGGTCGTCGTACCGCCGTGCATCACCGCTGTACCGAAGCCGCGAATGATGAAGACACCGAGGGGTGTCTCCTGATCGAGAACCATGACGTAGTAGAGGTTTTCCACTATGGAGAAGCCGGCGCCCAGGGCAAAACCGTAGATGGCGGCGTCAATGTTGAATCCGATCCTGTTGGCGCGAATGAGGTACACCAGCACCACGCCCTTGAAGAACTCCTCCACCACCGGCGCGCCGTACCGCGAATAGGTGAGCCAGTCGATGCCGGTGTTTTCCACAAGCGGTGTATTGACGAAGTAGGATGCAACCGCAGACAGGGCGCCGATGCCGATGGCAATGATCGCCGCTTTCACATCGAGGAGCTTGTAGCTGTCCAGCAGCATGAAGACCACCAGAAGCGCCAGCGACGGCATTAGACTGACGGCCGCCTCTATAAAGAGATTCACTTGCTCAGTCCAGAATCTGCAGAGAGACCATCAGTTCAGTGGACTGTTTGTCGGTAAGTCTGTCAACGGCCCGGGCGAAGCCGATGGAGAAGGTGGACTTGAGATGGGAAAAGAGTACCATTCGGATATCCATCTGTACGCCCAAGTTGGAGTAGCTCTGCTTTAACTCATCGCTGTCAAAGTTGGTAACGATTCCAGATGTAAACAGGGACGTCCGGGCCCAGTTGACAAAGAACATGGGTGAGCCAAAGCTCCGGAATCTCACCGGCGGGAGAATCCACTCCCCTGTCAATCGGCCGAAGTTGGTTCCGCCGATCTGGTTGAGGTCTGTTCCGGGAAAAGTATAATACTCCCGGAAGCGCTGGACGCCACGGAAATCGATCCAGTTGTTCCCGAAGCCGCCGAAGTAGAAGTTGGCAAAATTGGCCTGTGGATCGTCCCGGTCGGAGAACGATTGTCCCGCCGAGGCCCTGAGCCAGATGGGCGCATGCTTGATAAACATAATCCCGCCGTGGAGGCTGGCGTGGGCCCGTGGGAACAGCTGTCCGTTCACAAGGTTGGCGGTGACGCCGGCGTCCCAACGGTATCCCTGCTCCTCGTCCACGGCGCCGAGGGATCGCCTCGTCTTGCTGTCGCTCAGTGTGGCACTGCCGCTCAGGAACCGATCGAAGGTGGCGTCGATGTTCTGATAGTTTGGGAGCCGCTCCAGTCCCCAGTAGCCGGCCACGGTGAGATTGAGATTGATAGGCTTCTCATGACTGATCTGCTTTCCGAAAGAGAGCTTGAGGAAGTTCCCTTTCCGGCTCCGCTTCGTAGGGCCGAACAGATCGTAGAAATCGGACGAATTCATCCCGGCGCTCACCTTCCATTCAAAGTATCGAAGATTGAAGTTGAGGTGGAGACGTTCATCTGATGCTGCGGCATTGGCCGGCGAGACGGTGGCAGTCAGATCGGCGCCGGCCAGTCCCAGTTTCGACAGGAAGTTGACGCGAAAGCCCGGCGTCGGCTGATCCTTGTAGGCGTGGATCACAGGATAGAATGACGAAATACCGAGATTCCTGAAAGGTGAATAGGCGCCGTCAAAGGTGACGATCTCCTCGTCCCCGCGGTCCGGCGCCCTCGTCTCCCAGTCTAACAGTTCAGGGTAGGTCTCGGCGATCTCGAAACCGAGATAGTCCACAGCGCTCACATCGTTGATGGTGGAGTCGGCGATGAGGACGGGCTGGAAGCCGTCTCCGGTATACATCATAACGGCGACGGAATCTTTTGAAACGGGCACCGGACGGAAGAAACCGGTCTCGCAGTTGCTGATCACCTCCATGGAATCGAGCTCGGTGTCGTAGCGAAAAATGTTTGAGACGCCCGTATAGAACGTGGAGCCGTAGAGGTACCGTCCGTCGGGAGAATAGACAAAGTTGGCCGGCGAGGAGATGTCGCTTGACCATAGCGTATCGGGACTGAAAACCCCAGCCGTGAGTGAATCGGTCTCAAACTGAACAAGGAACTGCTGCCCCCACGCATCCACATAGGCGCCGGTGAGGTGATCGCCGTCTGGCGAGATGTCGAGATCGTACAGGTCGTGTCCGAAGTCCAGCACATAGACAGATCGGTAATCATCATAGGGCGGCTCGAGACGAATCAAGGACGAATAGCCGTCGGAGTGCCGGACGCCCCAAAGCGACTCGTCCTTTCCGTTGAACGCCAGATCGCCGGCCCTCAGATCATCTATGAGCCGTTTAGAAATACCGGAGGCCATGTCAAGCACGTTCAGGTCCCGCCAGTGGTTGTTGTCGGTGGTGTAGAACAGTTTTCGGGAAGCGGCGTCGTAGGCCGAATGGAATACGGTAAAAAGGGTCGGCCCCTCCACATCGTGAATCTCAGTGATGGAGCCGTCCTCCAGACTGATGGACGCCACGTGGGCCACCTTCCCGGGATAGCGGACGCCGGCAATGAGCTCGTTCCTTTCTCTATCATGGAAGACACGGGAGATTGAACCTAAGGCAATGTCTGAAATAGGACGAAACGGCGTCAGCGGATATTGACGAAGGAGCTCGAGGTTTTTCTGTTGAAAGCTCCGCTCTGCTTCAATCCATCGGGACCACTCATCATCAATATTCTCATCGTAAACAAGCTTGAACTGCTGAGGAACCGCGTACCGTAAAGATAGGAATTGACGCCAACTTGAAAGTCGATGGCTTTCCCTTCTGACTCCAGCCCCACCATGTCGTAGATGTGGGAGTTGTCCCTCACCTTCGTCCGGAACACCATCTCATCATATCCGCCCATGACACGGCCGTAACCGCCGGACATCCACGTCTCAACAAAGACGGCCATCCCCTCGTGGTACCATCGGGGAGAATAGCGCCGCGGCGTCGTCAGATAGCCGTAGAGTATGGAGAGCGGATCCTCAATGGACGGACTCACTTTCCCGCCGAACAGTTTTCTAAAGGTTCGGTCTCTCCCTGTGGACATGTCGGTGGTGACGATATGAACCAGCTCGTGGTGCATCAGCCAGTTGAAGCGATCGTAGGCCGGCATTGTTTCATAAGCGTAGCCGAACGGCGCGATGCCGAGGCTGACGTTGTTGGTCGGGAGGGCGTCGGCGCCGCCGTGCCCGTAATCACCAAAATCCTGAAGGAGGATGACCACATCCTCCAGCGGTTCGTACTCGAACCTCTTCTGGTGTGCATCAAAAGAGTTGAGGAAACAGTTGGCGAGATGAGGAATAGCGTACTCATGAAGAGGGTGGTAATAAATCACCTTCAGTCCGGCGGCGTGGGCCTGCTTAAGCGGAGGAGGCTTGAAGAGCGACAGCGCCGATGTTTCGGCGGGCCCGCTCAGGAGAGCGGCGGTCGCCAACAGTTTCGATATGTGTCTCACTGTCACAGTGTTACGCCTTCAGGGAAGAGAGAAAATAAAAAAAGGAGGAGACGGCTCCAAGCCATCTCCTCCCATCGAACTTGATCTGATTTTGCCTTATTTAAACCGGCTGGCAAACTCGCTGCTCTGGAGCATACTTGCGAATTCGGCATTCATCAGCATGTTCGCGAACTCACGGTTGGCGAGCATATTGGCGAACTCGGCGCTAGCTAGCATGCTGGCGAATTCAGCGTTCATCAGCATATTGGCAAACTGCTGATTGGCAAGCATATTGGCGAACTCACGGTTGGCGAGCATACTGGCGAACTCGGCGTTTTGAAGCATGTTGGCAAACTCGCGGTTCATCAACATGTTAGCAAACTGCTGATTCGCGAGCATATTTGCGAATTCGGTGTTCATCAGCATATTGGCGAACTGCTGATTCGCGAGCATGCTGGCGAACTCGGCGCTGGCGAGGACATTCGCAAACTCTGCGCTGGCAAGCATATTTGCGAACTCGGCGCTGGCGAGCATGTTGGCAAACGCCTGGTTGGCGAACATATTCCTGAATTCGGCATTGGCAAGCATATTTGCGAAAGTCTGGTTCGCAAGCATACTGGCGAACTGTGAACTGGCCAGCAGATTCATGAACTCCTGATTGGCAAGCATATTCGCAAACTCCTGATTCGCAAGCATACTGGCGAACTCCTGATTGGCGAGCATATTCGCGAACTCGGCGCTGGCGAGCATGTTGGCAAACTCTGCGTTGGCCAGCATATTGGCGAACTCTGCGTTGGCCAGCATATTGGCGAACTCCTGATTGGCAAGCATGCTGGCGAACTCTCTGCTCGCGAGCATATTGGCAAAGGACTGGTTCGCAAACATACTGGCGAATTCCCTGTTGGCGAGCATGCTGGCGAAAGACTGGTTGGCAAGCATGTTTGCGAAATCCTTATTGGCGAGCATATTCGCAAAGTCACGGTTGGCAAGCATATTCGCAAACGACCGGTTGGCGAGCATGTTCTGGAATTCAGCGCTGGCGAGGAGGTTCATGAACTCCTGATTGGCGAGCATATTCTGGAACGTACCGCTCTCCACGAGATCGACGAAGTCGGTGTTCTGCATCATCCTTGTGAAGCGTGCCTCCTGATCCTTCAGGGCCACGTTCCCTTTCTTGGCTGAGCGCACAACTTTCCGCTTTCCGATGGTACCGGAAACATCGTCGCCGCCGTACTGGCTGTTATAGAAAACGAGGCCGAGGACCACCGCCACAGCGACGACAAATCCGACGACCACATTTTTTTGATTTCCGTTGTTATCTGAGAGTGAGTTTGACATGGTTTTGGCTCTCCCTGATTCTAATTGTTTTCCCGTGCGCCCCAAGTTATGACCGAATCGGCGAGGCAGTCAAGGATTTGCGGTGCCAAATCTGACACGTGTGACGCAGGTCACATCTTGTCAAAACAGCAGGAATCGGCGCTCTCCTCCCTCCATTTTCTTTTCACCGAACTTTTTCTAAATTGGCCGTCGTGCCGACGCAACTCTCACTGTCGATTCCTAACAGTCGCCCGGAGATTCGCAACCTTCGCAAGAGCTTTGACGACTTCGCTCAGGAAAACCGCCTCGCTGGAAACATCCGGCGGGATGTCCAGTTGGCTCTCGATGAACTCGTAACTAACATCATCGACTACGGTTACGGCGACGGCGAAGAGCACACGATCGAAATCGATCTCGATCTCAACGAAGACCGTTTGACTATCGACATTGTGGACGACGCCGCGGAGTACGACATCCTGGACAAAGATGACCCGGATATAACGAAATCAATAGACGAAAAACCGATTGGCGGACTTGGTATCTTTCTCGTGAAACACCTGATGACCGATGTAAAGTACGAACGCGCTGACGGCAAGAACAGAGTAACACTTATCAAGGAACTGACCGAAGGAGACTGAAACTGATGGAAATCAATGAATCGAAAGAAGGTGCGGCGGTGATCGTCCAGCCGGTGGGAAGAATCGACACCAACACCTCGGCGGACTTTGAGGGGAAGCTTGTAGAGGTGCTGGATCGAGAGGAGATCAAGATTGTTGTCGATCTCTCGGCCATCGATTATGTCAGCAGCGCGGGCCTCCGTGTCTTCCTGATGGCCGCGAAAAAATTGAAGGGCTTGGGAGGCAGTTTCATTCTTGCTGGTATGAATGATCATATCAAGGAAGTCTTCGACATTTCCGGTTTTACACCCATCTTTACGCTCACTCCAGACACGGCGTCGGCGGTACAGGCCATCGGCTGATTATGCCCGAGACCCCCTCACGGGAAGTCCGTAACCTAAACGCCCTGCTGGAGGTGTCCCGGGCCCTCGGTGCGGAGATGCACCTCGATAGCCTCCTCCCTGTCATTATTCAAAAAACGACGGAGGTGATGGACGCGGAGCGGAGTTCGCTCTTTATCTACGATTCTGATACAGATGAGCTGTGGAGCAAGGTGGCTGAAGGACTCGACGAGAAGGAGATCCGGTTTCCGTCAGGCGTTGGAATCGCCGGAGATGTGGCCAAGTCGCTCAAGACTGCCAACATTCCGAACGCTTACGATGACAACCGTTTCAATCCTGAGTTCGATAAGCAGACCAACTTCAGAACGAAATCGGTTCTCTGCATGCCGATGACGACACGAAAGGGCGAACTGATCGGCGTGATCCAAGTTTTGAACAAGGCCGACGGCGGCGTATTCCTTGAGCAGGATGAGGTCCTCCTCGAGGCGCTCTGCACGCAGGCGGGGGTGGCGATTGTTAGAGCACGGCTGACGGAAGCGTTTCTCGAAAAACAGCGGATTGAAGAGTCGCTTAAGCTGGCGGCAGACATCCAGATGGGAATGCTTCCGAGTACCTTCCCCGCCTTTCCGGAAAGAAAAGATTTTGATCTCTACGCCGGTATCATTCCAGCCAAAGAGGTGGGCGGCGACTTCTACGATTTTTTCCTGATCGACAAGAAGCATCTCTGTTTTGTGATAGGCGATGTTTCGGGCAAAGGGATTCCTGCGGCGCTGTTCATGGCGCTGACAAAGACACAGATCAAGGCGAGTTCATCGAGGC
>LUMD01000413.1_pt1 | contig 13999 bp, 18 predicted proteins | sample 729651 | NCBI WGS metagenome assembly LUMD01 (sample SAMN03860272, study PRJNA289734) | marine metagenome | biome: seawater column; feature: ocean; material: water; isolation source: Red Sea water column Station 34 - depth 258m | place: Saudi Arabia: Red Sea | collected 2011-10-15 | depth 258 m | reverse complement strand
TTTATTAATCAAAAAATTATCTACCTGACTGTTAAGTTCAGACCAAAGATCATGTGTAAGGCACCTATTTCCTGAATGACAATCAGCTGATCCTCCACATTGTGTAGCATCCAAAGTATCCTCTACAGATACTACTACTTCCGAGATATTTATTTCTGTACTGGGTTTTGCCAACCGATACCCTCCTTTTGGTCCTCGAGAAGCTTGCACAATACCTGATTGTCTCAAATTTCTGAATAATTGTTCTAAATAGGCAATAGGCATGTCTTGTCTTTCCGCAATCTTTGAAAGTGAAATATAACCCCTGTCTATTTGGTGCAAAGAAAGGTCAAGCAAAGCAGTTACTGCGTATTTTCCCTTAGTAGTAAGCCTCATAAGAACGCAATTTTATATTTCCGAGTAATTTTGTCAAGAATTAGCTATATGTACCTTTTAATATATAAAAAGAACAATGTAAAGCTTTATTTCTATTAAAAAAACAAGTATTTTTTCTAAAAAAAGCTTTCAATACCAGCATTTTTATGTACCATACACAAAAAGTAAGGTACAGTCTAACTAAAGGGAGATTAAAAATTAACCAGTATGGATACTAGATACCTATTTAAAAGGCACAACACTTGGTGGGTTAAGGTAGCTGTTCCAAGAACCTTACGAAACCAGTTGGGATATGATCTCAGGCAGTCTTTAAAGACCCATAATCTAGAAGAAGCTCAAGATTTAAGGTGGTCAGTTATTGAGTCCTTAAAGGAAAAAATTGAGTTAACTAGGCAATCTCCTCTCCAAGATCATAAAGAAGAAGAAACAAGCATATCAGTAGAGAATTTTATGCCTGTAACTGACACCACTAACCCTCAGTATTATCACAAAGTTGTAGATTGCCAATATGCTTGCCCTTCTCACACTCCTGTTCCTGAATACATAAGGCAAATCTCACAAGGAAACTATACAGAGGCTTATATGATTAACTGGGAATCAAATGTTTTCCCAGGTATTTTAGGAAGAACATGTGATAGACCATGCGAACCAGCTTGTCGAAGAACTAGAACTCATGAAAAGCCTGTAGCAATATGTAGACTAAAAAGAGTAACCTACGATTACAAAGACGATATAACCCATCTTTTGCCCGAAGTTCCTCAAGAAAAAACAGGAAAAAGACTAGCTCTTATTGGTGCAGGCCCAGCTTCACTTACTGTGGCTAGAGACCTTCTTGTTCTTGGTCATGAATGCATACTTTTTGAAAAGGATCCTCAAGGAGGAGGACTAATGAGAACTAATATCCCAGCTTTCAGATTACCAGTTGAAGTTCTAGATGATGAGGTTGATCAAATTATAAACATGGGAATTGAAACAAGGTTTAACTCTGAAATAACGAGTAATATACACATTGGTATTGACTGGTTAACCAGTATTGCCTTTGAACACACCGACTCTATAGGGAAAAAAGTGATAGTTCTTGGTGGAGGAAATACAGCAATGGATTGTTGCAGATCCTCACTGCGCCTAGGGGCTGAAGATGTAAAAGTAGTAGTAAGAAGTCCATTTGACCAGATGAAAGCATCTGAATGGGAAATAGAAGAAGCAATGGAAGAACATATACCTATATTTGAAAACCATGTACCTAAAAAATTCCTTTTAAATGAAGGGAAGCTGGTGGGTATGGAGTTTGAAAAGGTTGAAGCTGTCTTTGATGAAGAAGGTAAAAGATCTTTAATTCCTACAGGTGAAGATCCGGTAATCTTTGAGTGTGATGATGTTCTTGTTGCTATCGGTCAAGACAATGCTTTTGACTGGATAGAAAGAGACATAGGTATTGAATTTGGTGAATGGGATATGCCTGTTGTGGATAAGATTACTTTTCAGTCTTCCCATCCTAAAATTTTCTTTGGTGGGGATGCTGCTTGGGGACCAGAAAATATTATCTGGGCCGCAGCTCATGGCCATCAGGCCGCAATTTCAATTGATAAATACTTTAATGACCAAGATCTCTATGACAGGCCTGATCCTACAACAAATATTGTGAGTCAAAAAATGGGCGTGCACGAGTGGTCTTATGATAATGACATCTCTCAAGCTAAGAGATTCCTAGTACCTCATGCTGACCAATCAATATCTTTAAAAGACATAAAAGTTGAGGTCGAGTTAGGTTTTGACGATAAGCAAGCCTTTGAAGAGGCTCAAAGATGTCTTAATTGTGATGTACAAACAGTGTTTGCAGAAGATTTATGTATTGAGTGTGATGCGTGTGAAGATATATGCCCAACAGATTGTATTAATTTCATTGATAATTCAAATGAAGAGGATTTAAGGAACAATTTAAGAATACCGGCTTTAAATCTGGATCAAGATCTGCTTGTTTCAGACAAATTAATACAAACCCAAAGAGTAATGGTAAAAGATGAAGATGTCTGCCTTCATTGTGGACTTTGTGCAGAAAGGTGCCCAACTGGAGCTTGGGACATGCAGACTTATCTTTATGAAGAAGCAAAGGTTTATTGATGAGCAATATTAAGAGCACAAATGAGTTTGTCATAAAATTTGCAAACGTAAATGGTTCAGGATCTGCAAGCGCTAATCAAATGTTTGCTAAAGGGGTTTTCAGATCTGGAGTGCCTGTAAGTCCTAAGAATATTTTTCCTTCTAATATACAAGGCCTTCCTACTTGGTTTGAAGTGAGAGTTAGTGAAAAAGGATATTTAGGCAGAAGAGAGGGTGCGGATATAGTTGTTGCGATGAATCCTCAATCTTATAACCAAGATCTGATGGAATTGAACTCTGGAGGGTATTTACTGTATGACTCTTCATGGAAAAGGGACTTTAAAAGAACTGACATAAATGTAATTGAAATTCCTCTTACAAAACTCTGTGTAGAAGAATTCTCAAACTCCAAGCAAAGATTATTATTCAAAAATATTGTGTATGTAGGAGCGCTTTCATATCTATTGAATATGGAAAAAGAAATTTATGAAATCCTTATCAAAGAACAGTTTAAAGGCAAAGAAAAACTCATAGATCCAAATGTTAAGGCACTTAATCTTGGATACGACTACGCTAGAGAAAATCTTAAAGAAATTTGTGAAATTAAAATAGAAACATCTGATAAAACAAAAGGAATGATTCTAACTAGCGGTAACGATGCTTCAGGACTTGGATGTGTTTATGGTGGAGCTACAGTTTGTGCTTGGTATCCAATAACACCTTCCACTTCTTTAGCTGAAGCGTTCACAGACTATAGCGAAAAGTTGAGAGTGGAAGAAGAAACCAATAAAAATAAATACGCCATTATTCAAGCCGAAGATGAGTTAGCAGCAGTAGGAATGGCTATAGGTGCAAATTGGAATGGAGCAAGAGGTTTTACTGCAACTAGTGGTCCGGGGATATCCTTAATGAGTGAATTCATAGGTTTAGCCTATTTTGCAGAAGTTCCTCTAGTGCTTTTTGATATTCAAAGAGGCGGACCTTCTACAGGCATGCCAACGAGGACACAACAGTCTGATGTTTTGTCTTGTGCTTACGCTTCTCATGGTGATACCAAACATGTCTTACTGATTCCCTCAGACCCAAAAGAATGTTTCGAGTTTGCAGCTGAAGCGTTTGATCTTGCAGACAGGATACAAACACCGATCATTGTTCTTTCGGATTTAGATCTAGGAATGAATGATTGGACCTGTCCAGAATTCAAGTGGGATGACACTAAATCATTCGATAAAGGTAAAGTTTTGCATGCAAAAGATCTTGAAGAAATAGAGAATTTTGGTAGATATTTGGATGTGGATGGAGATGGAATACCTTATAGAACCTATCCCGGTGCCCACCCAGAGAAAGGTGCCTATTTTACAAGAGGGACATCACATGATGAGTATGCTAAATATACGGAAGATGGAGTAGTGAATGCTAGAAACTTATCTCGTTTGCTCAAGAAGTATCAAACTGCTTCGGAATTAGTCCCAAATCCTATTTTTAAACAGGAAACCAACACAAGCTCTATAGGAGTCATTTACTATGGAAGTACTGAGGCTTCCATGCAAGAAGCTCTCGACCTGCTGCATGAAGAAGGAGTAATCCTTGGATGGTCAAATGCGGACTCTAATTATGGCAGAAGGCGGAATTATTCCAGATAAGCTAGTTTCAGTTTTATGTTTTGATGGCCAACCTATAACTGCTGATTTCATCTCAAATAAAATAAGCTCCCACTTAACAGGCAGTCCATCTAAAACAGCTGTCGGAGGAAAATAAATTGACTTATATAGTTAAACCGAAGAACCATCATCCTGACCTAGAAAAAAATGAGCTTGGGCTAACAAGAAGAGACTATGAAGGCTCAATTTCTAGCTTATGTGCTGGTTGTGGACATGATTCCATTAGTGCAGCTATTTTAGAAGCTTGTTTTGAACTAAGTTTATCTGCTCACAATATTGCAAAATTATCAGGCATTGGGTGTTCTTCGAAAGCTCCAGCTTATTTTTTAAACCAGTCACATGGATTTAATTCAGTTCATGGAAGAATGCCTTCTGTAGCTACTGGAGCAAATCTAGCTAATCATGAAATGTTGTATCTGGGAATTTCAGGTGACGGAGACACAGCTTCTATTGGCATAGGTCAATTTATCCATGCTGCTAGAAGACAACTAAATGTTGTTTATGTAGTAGAAAACAATGGAACTTATGGACTAACTAAAGGGCAATTTTCTGCTACTAATGATCTACTTTGTTGCAAGAAGTTTTTCAGGAGATAAAGAACAACTGGTCCCTCTTTTAAAGGCGGCAATGAAACATAAAGGGTTTTCTTTTCTAGATATTATCTCGCCTTGTGTAACCTTTAATAATCACGGTACTTCGACTAAAAGTTATGACTACATTAGAGAACATAATGAATCAGTTTCTAAACCAGATTTTGTTCCTTTAGGGAAAGAGATAACTACCAGCTATGAAGAAGGCCAAAGTGTACAAGTCCCTTTACATGACGGTTCATTGATCTCTTTAGAAAAACTATCAAGAGACTTTGATCCGAGCAATAAAGCTTCTTCTCTTGCAAAAATTAATAAAGCGGAAGAGGAAGGCAAGGTATTAACGGGACTCCTTTACATAAATACAGAATCTAAAGACTTAAAAGAGACTCTAAATGTAGTAGATAAGCCTTTAAATCAACTTAATGAAAAGGATTTGTGTCCTGGATCAGAGGAATTACAAGCAATCAATAAAGATCTTTGTTGATTTACTCTATACCCAGTTTTTTAGCTATTATTTGATAAGATTCAACAACATCTCCCAAGTCTTGTCTGAATCTATCTTTATCAAGTTTTTCTCTGGTTTCAGAATCCCATACTCTGCAACCATCAGGAGTAAACTCATCACCTAAAAGTAACTCACCATTAAAGGAGCCAAACTCTAACTTATAATCTACAAGTATCATTCCAGCGTCAGCGAACAACTCTTTTAGTAAGTCATTTACTTGAAAAGTTTTTTCCTGCATTTCTTTTACTTGTTCCTCAGAGGCCCAACCAAAAGATTTGATGTGAAATTCGTTAATCATTGGATCATGGAGTTCATCATCTTTATAAAAGAATTCAAAAGTTGGAGGATTTAGATCTATGCCTTCCTCTACGCCAAGCCTTTTACAAATACTACCTGCTGCTATATTCCTAACAACACATTCAACCGGAATCATTTCTAACTTTTTAACTAGACTTTCAGTTTCTGAAATTAGTTTTTCAAAATGAGTGGGAACTCCTTTCTGTTCAAGAAAATCCATGATGAAAGCATTGAATTTATTATTAGTAGAACCCTTCCCTTCTAAACTTTCCTTTTTAACCCCATCAAAAGCAGAGGTGTCATCTCTATAATGCATAAAGTAATAATCCGGATTAGAACTTTCATATAATGATTTTGCTTTACCTGAACTGATTAATTTTCCTTTTTCTATATTTTCCATAACATTAACTATGATAATGATTGGTTAATCTCTGAGAGAACATCTCTTTCAAGTATCTCTCCCTCCTCACTAGCACTATCTACCGTAACTGTGCACTTATTCTGATCTAACTCTTTGATGTAAATTTTAAAGTCCTCATTACTTGCATTACCACCCCTTTTAAACAATCTTTTTGCAAACCCTTGTTCTTCCTCTTGAGCAAAAGTAACAAAAAATACTCCCTCTGTACGATCCAAATCATTTACAGTAATCATTGCTTCTTTAAGTGCTCTATCGACTGCAGCCCAAGCTCTGGGAAACTCTAAGTTCATTTCTATGAAATTCGAGCCGTCTTCCAATTGTTTCAGAACAGCCTTTTGCCCTACATTAAGGTTCAAAGCAACTAAAGAAGTGCCACCAGATGAAGGGGCTTCTGATAAAAATTCGAGAGCAGTTCTTAAAACAGAATCTTCAAGGTTGTCTTCCATATTGACACGAACCCAATTGTCATCATCATCTTTAATTAGGTGAGAAAGGAAGATCTCAGAACTTGCTTGTCTTATGCCATGCTCTATTTTCATTTGTAACTTCGTTTGCTTCGAACTTACTAAAAGTTCATCACTCTCAAAAATACCTGTATTAGGATCTTCGTAGGACAAGCCAAAATTGCTTAATGCCCAAAAGTCTTTCATTAAGGGCCAAACGCTACTGGGAAGTGCCTCAACATAAAGCCATCTAATTTCTCCTAATTTATGCATTCTTATTTCGTTTGTTGCCCCAGAAGAAAATACCTGTGCTGGTAATGGAATTTCGTAAGAGTCTCCTACTAGGTTTTCTGCAGCATTTGGAATCGGGTAATAGTCAACTATAGGTCTGGTGGATTCCTCAGAAGAACTTTTTATAGGTTCAGATTGCCTCTCTTTTAAGTAATCATATCTATGATCTTCCAGAATCCATCCACAAGAACAAAGTGTTAAAACTACTGTTGTAGAAAAGAAATATTTTTTTCCTAATGAAACTTTCATTTAATTTGTAAGACCTAATTTATTTAGTATAAGTTCAATTTCAGGTATGCACTGTTTATCTAAAACTGTAAGCGGAAGCCTTATGCCCAAGGGAATCCTTCCCAATTTGTTTAGAGTCCATTTTACAGGAATTGGGCTTGTTTCAATAAATAACACTTCATGAAGATCCGTTAATTCTGAATCTATTTCTTGAGCTCCTTTAAAATCTCCTTCTTTAGTCAAGTTACAAATATTAGAAATCTTTTCTGGAACTACATTTGCTGTAACTGAAATTATTCCATGACCTCCTTCACTAAGAAATTTAAAGGCAGTTAAGTCGTCACCAGAATAATAAAGAAAGGATTCATCTTCGATACAACTTTTCAATTCAGTCAATCTTTGTGGGTCGGGCGATGCTTCCTTGATTCCCACGATATTCTCTACTTGGGATAAGGTTGCAACAGTTTCGGGTAAAAGATCACAAGCCGTTCTGGTTGGCACGTTATAGAGTATTTGTGGAATATCCACATCCGAGGCTATTTCAGAATAGTGTTCAATTAGTCCCTTTTGAGTTGGTCTATTGTAATAAGGGGTAACAAGAAGAGCTGCTGTAGCACCAGCTTCCTTTGCCGCAGAAGTTAAGTAGGTAGCTTCTTTTGTTGAATTAGCACCAGTGCCAGCAATTATCGGTATTCTTCCGTCTGCGTGGTTTACAGTTTGCTCTATTATTTGAACATGTTCAGCAACATCTACAGTCGCTGATTCGCCAGTGGTTCCTACAGAAACAATAGCAGAAGTACCAGACTCTATATGCCAATCTATTAGATCAAATAATGACTGCCAGCTAATGTTACCGTCAGCTTCCATTGGAGTAACTAAGGCAACGATTGATCCTTTTACATTAAACACAACAAACTAATTGGGTAAGTAATTCTGGTTATTTAAATAAATTTCTAATAAATTTATTATATCAACAATAAGGAGAATATATGGCAACACCAAAAGTAGGCAATAAAGCACCTGTTTTTAAAGGAATTTGTACTGGAGAGGGAACTGTAGACCTTTCTAAGCTTAAAGGAAAAAAGGTGGTCCTTTACTTTTATCCAAAAGATAGCACTCCAGGATGTACAACAGAGGGACAAAATTTTAGGGATTTATATAAGGCCTTTAAAAAAGAAGGTGCTTTGATATTTGGTCTCTCCAGGGAATCTTTGAAATCTCATGAAAATTTCAAAGCCAAACAATCTTTCCCTTTTGAACTAATTTCAGACCCAGATGAAAAAATATGCAATCAATACGATGTAATTAAAGAAAAAAGTATGTACGGAAGAAAGTATATGGGTATAGACAGGAGTACCTTTCTAATAGATGAAAAGGGGAAATTAGTACGAGAGTGGAGAAAAGTAAAAGTAACAGGTCATGCTCAAGAAGTACTGCATACAATAAAATCGATGAAATAGAATTTATTCTGGAAGAGGTTTAGGCCAAGAATTGATTATGGCTTTGACAAACGTTGCCAGTGGAATGGCAAAAAAGAGCCCCCAGAAACCCCAAATACCCCCGAAAAATAATACCGCTATTACTATGACTACAGGATGAAGTTTATTTCTGGCTGAAAAAAGTAAAGGCACCAACACATTACCATCAAGCGCTTGGATTATTAGGTACAAGCCAAGAAGCCACCAAAATTCTGTTGATATTCCCCATTCATATAACCCTACTAGTAAAACGGGAACAGTAACTAAAATAGCTCCAAAAAAAGGAATCATCACAGACAGACCTACTAGTAAAGCAAGTAAAAAGGTATACGGGAGTCCCAAAAAACTAAAAGCTAAGAAGCTAACTGAAGTCACTATGAAAATTTCTATTAGTTTCCCAGTAACGTAGTTATAGAGTTGATCGTTCATTTCGTTAAAGATTGAGTCCATCAAACCTTTTTGTTCTGGGGCAAAGAAGCTAATAAGAGGTAAAAGAGTTTCCTTATCCTTAACAAAGAAAAAAACCATTAACGGAATCAAAATTGCATAGATTAAAGCACTAAAAGCAAAACTGATTGTCCCTGCAATTTGACCCAGGGCTTGCGCTAAAAGATTATTTAATTGTGAACCTAAATTAGCAAAAAGATTGGGTAATTCATCTTCAGAAAAATATTCGGGGTAAGAACTAGCTAAATTTGAAAGTACATCCTGAAGGGATTCAACTATATTCGGTAAGGTTTGAATGAAAGAATTTATCTGTGAACCTATTATAGGAAGGATCAAGAAAAGACTGGTATATAAAGCAAAGAAAACTAACAACGAAGTAGTAAGTGACAACCATCTTGGAAATCTTAAGTTTTCTAATGCCTGAACCAAACCATTCAATAAAAAAGCTATTACTAAACTTATAAGAATAGGCAAAAGTATTCCGCCAAAGTAAAAAAGGAGGAGAAAAGAAACTAATAAAAAAATTGCAAAGTATACGGTCTCTTCATTGAAGAAGAATCTATCAATTAATTTCTTTAAAAGATCTAACATTAATTACTTCTTTTTTATTCGGTAAATAAATATTCCACTGTTCTTTTCTGCATGAACAAGCTCATTTCCACTTATTTTCGCATAAGAAGCAAAATCTGCCCATGAAGTTGGGTCAGTTGCCGTTACTTCAAGAATTTGTCCGCTCTTAAGATCAGCAAGTGTTAACTTGGTCTTTAGCAATGGCAAAGGGCAATCTAAATCATTGGCATTTAAGTATTTATTCACCATATTTAAGGATAGTTTTTGAACTCATTGCTATTATGTAAGTCAATATTTTAATTAAGACTATTATAACGATATGACTTGGAATAAAACTTTAAGTTCAACGCTAAAAAGAAGTTTACTTTTGATGACTTTGCTAGCTTCATCTCTTCAAGTCGTTTCAGAAGAATCTTTACCTGAACTTGGAGATACTTCTTCTTCCGCCATCTCATTAGACTCTGAATATAGATTGGGCAGACTTTATATGGCTCAACTCAGAAGATCCTTACCAGATTTACAAGACCCAATAGTTCAAGATTACACTGAACATCTCATTTACAGAGTGGGTGAATATAGTCAACTTCAAGACAGAAGATTAAACATAGTGCTAGCTAGGAATAAAGGTGTAAATGCTTTTGCTGCGCCAGGAGGAATTATAGGAGTTTATGCGGGTCTTATTTACCACTCTGAAACTGAAGGTCAATTTGTATCAGTTCTAGCACATGAATTAGCTCATTTAAGTCAAAGGCATTTCGCAAGAAACCTGCAAAGACAACAAGACAGAAGCGTCTCTAATGCTTTAATCTTATTAGCTAGCATTGCAGTTGCAGCCTCATCCAACAGCCCTGAGGCAGTTGTGGCTGGGCAACAAATTTTAACTCAACAAGCCTTATCCTATAGTCGTACAAACGAACTGGAAGCAGACAGAATTGGTTTTTTAACCATGATTTCTGCAGGTTTTGATCCTGAAGGACAGCCTCAAATGTTTGAAAAGTTACAGGCTCTGAGTAGATTAAGTGGAGCCAATGAACTTGAATTCCTTAGATCTCACCCTCTTACAAAAAGAAGGATAAGTGAATCGAGGATAAGGGCTCAAGAAATAAAGGGCTCAAACTATAAAAATAGTTTGGAATTTGAATTAATAAAACAAAGAATAAACATTGGTTTTTTTAAAACTTCACGCCAAGCAGTAACGCAATTAAAACAAGAACAAAGAAGAGCAAAAACTGAAAGGCAAAAAATTATTTCTGCATATGGAATGGGTTTGGCACTATCTAGAGATAATAAGTACAGTGAAGCCCTTGATGAAATAAGACAAGCCCTTAAGTTAGATCCAGAGAATTTGATATTACAAACAGCATTACTGGAAATTCACTTAAATGCAGGAAATGGACTAGAGGCAGTAGGCGTGGGAAAAAGTTTATTAGAAATGAATCCATCCAATTACCCTATTTCAATGCTTTATGCCAGAGCACTAATGAATCAAAAACAATACGATGAAGCTGAAGAGGTGCTAAAGACTTTGTTACTAAAAAGAAAAGAAGATCCTCAGATTTGGTATTGGTTAGCGGAAGTTCAGGGCCTAGCAAGAAAAATAATAGGTTTGCACCAGTCAAGAGCAGAATATTTTTATCTCACTGGCAATTATGATCGATCTATTGAACACCTGAGATACGCCTTAGAGCTAGCAGGAAATAACTTTCAACTAAATGAAGTTTTGCAAACTAAAATAGAGAATGTCTTTGCTACGAAAGAAGAACTAAAGGACTTTACTTAACCAGGGGGCCAATTAAATTCCCTTCCAGCAATAAGGTGAATATGGAGATGAAAAACTGTTTGCTGAGCCCCTGCCCCATTATTTACTACTAATCTAAAAGCATCCTCAATACCTAGGTCTCTGGCTATATTACCTGCGACTAAAAATAAGTGTCCCAATAATTCTTTATCTTCTGTGTTCGAATCAGAAATTTTTTCTATCCTTTTTTTGGGGATTACTAAAATATGTATAGGAGCAACGGGGTTGATGTCTTTAAAGGCCAAACAACTGTCATCTTCATAGACAATATCTGCAGGTAATTCTTTATCAATTATTTTTTGAAATATCGTTTCACTCATGAGGTTCTATAGCTTTTTTGATTCATCATACCCAAGAATTTTTTCTTCTTTAGAATTTTCTCCTTCTTCTAAAGAAACCTTGTATCCATCAACATAAGACAGATCTTTTATTCCATCTATATGCATTTTCTTATCTTGAAATTCTTTTAGATTTAAGATGTTGTCTTTAGCTTTTTTTGGATCTTCAGCTACAGTGAAGAAATTCATATGAACCTCATAAAGCCCTTCTCCAATTGACGGATCGTAGAAACCGACATGCACCATATATAATTTCATAACGTAACCTTATTTAATTTGATTCAAATTTATAAACGAATCCCTAAACGTGAAAGTAAAGCAATATATAACCAGTAAACTAAAACAGTAGCAATAATTGAAATAAAAATAGAATAAATAAAATCTAATTTTTTTAAGGCTAAAGGTAAAACAACGAAAAAAGTTAGAGAAGGAGGGATTAATAAGAGTATAGAGTTGGTAAGATCAACCACTGGTTTAACTTCCTTTGTATCAAAATACAACCAAGTTATTGCCAGAGCAGAGGTTAGGGGTATCGAAGCTAATATTCCTGCAATAAAGCTTGATCTTCTTGCAATTTCCGAAATGGCAACAATGATTATTACCGTAATGATAGTTTTAACGACTAAATACATAACTTATAGATTTCTACTTATTTTTAATTCTCAAGTATCATTATAGAAAATAATGTCTAATAAGAATAAAGATAAAGATGCCGAACTAGAAATTTCTCAAAAGGAGCTACAAGAATTTATTGAAACTTTGGATCCTAAAAGGAATATTCAAGATTTAGCTGCTTCAGCAGCAGAGATAATAGCCAATGCAGGTTTTTCAACTCAATGGGATGATATTTTACCCATGTTAGATGATGAGCATATTCTAGAGCAGTTAAGACTAGCTGCACATATTATTTTTAGAGCCAAGTTGGTGTTAGAAGAAATGGAGAAAGATTCTTCTTTAGACAATATTGTTTACAACACGATGCTAATGATGGATGCCCTAGAGGTTGCTAATTTAAAAGGATATATCCCTCCTACCTCTGAGGTAAATTTTAAGAAGATGAAAGCCAAGACTTCGACTATGAATATGGCAATCAAAAAGGAAAAAATTATAGACACCATTAGGCAATTGGCAAAAGAAAACCCAGATAAAGGTATAACTTGGTTAAGAAAAAGAGCTTCTACTCTATTAAGTTCCGAAGAAAGCAAAGGTTATAGCTATAGGCAAATACAAAGAGACACAAAAGGAATGAGAATCAGAAAAGATTGAATCTAGTGTTTGATTATCTGCATACCAATCCAAGTAGCAATTAGGCAACCAACTACAGTAAAAATAATATAACTTAATACTGCTAACCAATTTCCCTGTTCTATTAATTGAAAGGTTTCTTTCGAGAAAGCAGAAAACGTAGTAAAAGCACCTAAAAAACCTATTAATAATAGAGGTTCATAGATCTCCTCATATTTGGGGTCAATAAGATTAATAAGAATTCCTAGTAAGAAACAGCCTAAAATATTTACTGAAATAATGCCCAATGGGAAAAAAAGAAATTGGGATTTTTCAATCAACTCAGAAATAATAACTCTAGAAAGAGCTCCGGTAGCACCGCCTATAAGGATCAGAAAATATTTCATCTTTTAAATGGTGGGCCGTCTGCGACTCGAACGCAGGACCAATTCCTTAAAAGGGAACTGCTCTACCAAACTGAGCTAACGGCCCAAGGTCGGCATTATACATATTAATAATTAATAATTTGATGTAGTCAAATTATAAAAATACTTCTCTTCAAGGTATTTCTTCAAATGATGAGATACTATTAATTAAAAAGATTTAATTTTATATGAATTCTTCCTTAAATTTAATTTGGACTAGAACTCAAAATGTTATTGGTTTTGTTTTAATGATAGTTTTCTTGGCTTATCCTTTCCCTAGACTTGTTTTTATTTCAATAGCTTTCTGGATTTTTATTTCTACCACAGTCACGGCAATTTTACTAAAAACTACCTTTACCATAGCCAATACAGTTACTATTTCAAGAGCATATGGATTGGTAATTTTTTCTTTTTTGCTTGCTTACAATCAATCTGTCACTAACTTATCTATTTTTATTTTGGGAATCTGTTTGATGGCAGATTTTTTTGATGGTTACCTTGCCAGAATCTTTACTACAAGTTCTGCAGGAAAAGTGCTTGATGGAGAGACTGATCAACAGTTTGTGTTAGTAGCAGCTTCTGCAGCTTTTCTTTTCTTAAACATGCCATATTGGTTATTACTTTTTCCTGGTATTAAGTATATTTTTGGAATTTGTTACGACTTATTCAACTTAAGGCTCAAAGAAAAAATTGGGGAAAAAAGGAGGAAAATTGTTGCTGCATGTGTGATGATTTCTTTATTTATTAACTTGGCTTTCCTAGTTAGTGAAAAGGCTAGTTTAATGTTGTATTTAATTTTTTCAAAATT
>LUMD01000950.1_pt1 | contig 14004 bp, 21 predicted proteins | sample 729651 | NCBI WGS metagenome assembly LUMD01 (sample SAMN03860272, study PRJNA289734) | marine metagenome | biome: seawater column; feature: ocean; material: water; isolation source: Red Sea water column Station 34 - depth 258m | place: Saudi Arabia: Red Sea | collected 2011-10-15 | depth 258 m | reverse complement strand
GAATGGATCTAATATAACGTCGGTAGGATTTCTTGCATATTTTTGAATAATTCTTCTGGCAATTTCAGGGTGCATTCTTGCTGGATATTGATGAAATCCATGTGAATACTGATTAGTGCTAATCTCTTTGAATGTCCAATCTTCTTTTGTTACTGCTACCATTGAAACCATTTTGAATACCTAATTGTTAAATTAAAACTGACCGAATTATAAGATCAGGTTATTATACAATAATTCAAATTCATCTTATGGAATATGGAAAATCTATTTCGCCCAGTGAAGCTAAATACAAATATCTAGGATTGCCAAAAAAAATTCGTGTTGAGTTTCCTCCAAAAGATGAAATATTTCAAATGAAATTCAAAGGAAAGTTATACAAAATGAAAGTAAACAACAAAGACAGCATTATGATTAGCCAGCTTTATGACGCTCATCAATTTCAAGCATCAGATTCCATTAAAATAGTGAAAAATGATGATACGAGTTTTTCCTTTTCAGTGGATAGGTAAAACATTTCTGTTTCATCAACGTCTGATCTAGATCTATATACAATATCCACGTAATCATTTCATGCTAAGCAAGAGGGAGAGAGAATATCTTTCGGGGGAACTAAAACTCTCAAACAATTACCAACGCAAGATAGAACATTCCATTCGCAAGAAGATGAGGGCATTTTATCAGTCAGATCTTCCACTTTTACAGAAAGCAGAGATCATAAGAGGTGCAACCTCTTATCTTGGGAAGCTGACGTCCTGCCAGTCTGGACTAACTCCGCGTAATTCGAGTTTTGAAATTAATATTATATAGTTTGATTGATAATTTTTTTCATGGATGCAAGATGTCCAGAATGTGAAAAGGTTGCGGTTCTTGACGATGAGATTACAAAAGTAAAATGTCCACACTGTAGCTTTGAGGCAGATTATGAAACTTACTTGGAGATTATGAAAGAGAAGGCACTGAATATGTCTGCGGATTATATTCCAGACAGACCAGGTTTCTAGCTAACAAACTCCAAAGGTTAATTAGTAGTTTGGTGATTTTTTCGAATGCTTGGCCAACTTCAAGATAACAATATCTGACACAAAAGGAAAATCAATTACTAGAGAACTAAAAGATAACGATGCGAATCCTTTGGTTGGATTACTAATAGGTCAAGAAACAGATGCCTCTCTTGTGGGATTAGAAGGAAAGATCAAGATTACAGGCGGTAGTGATAAATCGGGTATTCCTATGAGATCAGATCTACTTAGCTCTACAAGAAAACGTATTCTAATACCAAAAGGAATTGGTTTACGACAAACAGAAAAAGGTTTGCGAAAACGGAAGCTATTAAGAGGAAATACAATATCTGAAGAAATAAACCAAAGGCAGAAGCTCCTAAAGAAAAACCAAAGGCAGAAGCTCCTAAAGAAAAACCAAAGGCAGAAGCTCCTAAAGAAAAAAAGGAATAGGTTAACATAACAGAATTTTTAATTCTTAATCATGCATTGGAAAGATTCACTTCCTGATTGGTACATAAAAAAATATGGAAAACAACCATGTGTCAATATTGGTACTGCGGGTCATGTAGATCACGGAAAAACAACTCTAATTCAGGCACTAACTGGAAATTGGACTAGCGTACATAGTCAAGAGCTAAAAAGAGGCATCACCATACGTGTTGGATATTCAGATGCGGCATTTTACAAATGTAAAGACTGTGAATCGCCATTGGGATATTCAACTGAGCCAAAATGTCATAACTGTGGAAAAGAAAGCGAATTATCAAGAGTCATAAGTTTTGTAGATAGTCCAGGTCACGAAAGTTTGATGGCAAACATGCTTTCAGGTTCTGCATTAATGGACGGTGCTTTGCTGTTGGTTGCTGCAAATTCTAAAGTTCCACAGCCTCAAACAAAAGAACACCTTCTAGCTTTGCAAATATTGGGAATAAAGCAAATTGTAATCGTTCAAAACAAAGTTGATCTCATATCACACCAAGATGCTTTATCAAACTACTCTGAAATTACAAAGTTTGTAAAGGGAACAAAGGCAGCTAGTTCCCCAATTATACCAATTAGCGCACAGTCATCTCTTAACATGGATGCTTTGATAGGTGCTATTGAAGAAACGATTGAAACACCAGTTAGAGATGAAGCTAGTGACACTGTGATGCATGTTTTACGATCTTTTGATATTAACAAACCTGGAACTAAAATAAAAAATCTCAAAGGTGGAGTAATTGGTGGTAGCATAACTCAGGGAAAGTTATCAGTGGGTGATGAAATTGAGATCAAACCAGGAATAATTAATCCAAAGAAGAAATCTTATCAATCTATACAGACAGAAATAGTTTCTTTAGGAACAGGCGCTGGCATTGTAGATGAAGTAAAATCAGGAGGTCTGGTGGCAATTGGAACAAAACTTGATCCCTCTCTTTCAACAAGTGATTCACTGATAGGCTCCGTAGTTGGCAAGCCTGGCACTCTACCTGAAAATTCTACAGAAGCAAAACTAAAAATCAGTTTATTTGATACTGCGGTTGGTTCTGCCGGAGAAACCAAAGTTGTACCTGTGGAAGTGTTGCGCTTAGTAGAAGAATTGCAGAAAGGTGGAGACTTATCGGTGCAGGAATAGTTGGTTGAAGTCATCTGTGATACAAGCTTTCTGATTCACTTAGCTACTAGAAAGATCAAGAATATAGATTCTGTAAACACAGAGATTGGTCAAATCCAGTTTGTTGTTCCGTCTGCAGTACTAAATGAGCTGAGAAAACTTTCTAAATCACAAAAGAAAAAACAAGATGCTACAACAACTCTTGAGTTTGCACGAAATTTGAAAACTACCCAAATGTCTGGTAAGTTTGCAGATCAAGCGATAATTGAACGTATAAGAAAGCGTGGAGGTATAATTGCCACGATTGACAACGAATTAAAAAATAAAATTAAAAACTTGGGCGGCTCAGTCATGTCACTTTCAAACGACAAAATTGTTTTGGAATCCTAGTAAAATTTAACTGTAAAAGCATGCAAAATTAAGCAAATGGGAAACCTGAAACTGACAAGCTCCGCTTTTTCACATGGTGGTGAGATACCGCGAGAATGTGGATATAAGAATGGAAATAAAATTACACCCTTGACCGTTAGTGGAATCCCTGATGGAACAAAATCTCTAGCTCTCATTATGGATGATCCCGATGCGGTGGGAGCTGTTGGTAAGATTTGGGTGCATTGGGTTGCATGGAACATAGACCCAACTAAAACAGAACTAGAACTAGCAAAGTCAACAGAGGGAATGACAGACTTTGGTGAAGTAGGATATGGTGGACCTGCACCTCCTGACAAAAGGCACACATATGTATTCAAGCTTTACGCACTTGACAGCGAATTGGATCTTCCTGGCAAGTCTACAAAGGCTGACGTTGAAAAAGCAATGGAAGATCACATCATAGAACAAGCAACTCTTGAAGGTACATACGCACCTTGAGAATCTAATTCTGTTTGTCTGCTATACGCAGTCTTGCGTATTTGTCATCGGGAGAAAATTTTGCTGGATGCACTAATGTAGTTTTTTTATTACATTTTTTGCATTCATCTTTTAATGTATATCGTCCACACTCAGAACACTTTCTTAGCTGAAACCGCATTATTCCCCACCAGTTTTTCTAGATTCTTCTCTAGTGAATTTAAAACTACCCTTGTTTTTTTCAATATTTTTTTGTATGTCTTCTAAGATAGGCTTGAGAGTTTTTTCTGCAGATTTAAAATCAGCAGCAGTTACAGTTATTCTATATTTTGGGGCTCCTACGTACAAAATTTTTACGTTATTTTGATCCGCCTTTTCAAAACCATGTAAGCTGTTCTTTATGGTTTCTACTCCATTTGAGCTGTTATCTACTAATTCTAAAATACCCCTAATTTCTACTGAAGGCAGTTTAATTTTCATACTTACTTCTTCAATTACATCCAAAGTTTTTTTAGGTAATTTCAAATCGCCAAAAACTTTAATTCCGTTTGTAGCAATGTCAACAACTCCATCATAAACAGAATCATATTTTGAAAAAATCTTATCTTCTAGTTTTTCAACATCACTACTTGATAATTTTGCTTTCTCTTGCACACTTTTGATAATGCTTTTTCCTTTTTCAAATCGTTTTACATCAACAAATTTCTTTTTTTGTTGATCCCTTGAAACCTGTTTAAGTGATAAATCAATTTCTTCCCTGCCTTCCTTAATCCTCTTTACAAGTAGAACTTTTTTCTCTCCTGATTTTACAAATTTGTTAATATTCCGTACCCATCCGTGTGCTACTTCTGAAGCATGCAAAAATCCCTGAATATTGTTATACTCATCTAGAGTTGCATAAGCACCGTGATCTGTTATCTTAGTAATTGTAGCAACAACAATTTCTCCTATTTCTGGTAATTCATGTACTTCAGTTGTCATTTGCTGTATTTTTTTAACTAGGTAATTTATTGTTGCTGTCTAGAAATCTATTCCTTTCTTTGCTTTTATGCCAGATTTGAATGGATGTTTGATTTCTTTCATTTCAGTCACAAGATCTGCCAATTCTATGACTTTCTCTTCTGCATGATTGCCTGTCAACACAAGATCAAGTTTAGGTGGCTTTGACTTTATGAGATCTATCACATCATCTAAATTCAGTAATTTCAGTTGTAACGCATAGTTAATCTCGTCCAGTATAACAACGTCAAAGTTACCCAACATTATCTTTTCCTTACTAATCTCCAGCGTATCGTTTGCTGCCTTTACGTGATCCTCGCGTGGACTTTTGTCATCTAAAATACCCACAAATCCCTTGCCTGCCGTAATCAGCTCAAATTCTGGTGCTAATCTTTTTGCGGAATCGAGCTCACCATAATGCCAAGAGCCTTTTACAAATTGTATCATGCAAACTTTATGGTTGTATCCTACAGCTCTTAGTACAAGTCCTAGTGCGGCTGAGGTTTTTCCCTTGCCTCCACCAGTATATACAATAACGAGTCCCTTTTGGCTCACGTTTACTTTGAATTTTCTCTAAACTAAAAAGATTGATAGTGATGAAATTCCTAGACAAAGAATTGAAGATTCCAAGGTTAGTTGTTGCTGGGGTAACCAGCGGAGTTGGCAAGACATCGATCACATCCGCGATAATTTATGGGATCAAGAAACGTGGCTATGGGATACAGCCATTCAAGGTTGGTCCTGATTATATTGATCCCAGTTATCTTTCTGCAATATCAGGTAAGGATGCAAAAAATTTGGATGTATGGTTAATGGGAGAAAGTGAACTACAACATAGTTTTGTAAAAAATTCCACATCTGATATTTCTGTAATTGAGGGCGTGATGGGTTATTATGATGGGTTTGGTGGAAAGACAAACTATGCTAGTACACATCATGTTGCATCGCTGCTAAAATCTCCTACCATTTTAATTTTGGACGCAAGTAAAACAGCACGTTCCATTGCTGCGACTGCACTAGGATTTGCAAAGTTTCATCGTAATTCTAGGATCGTTGGCATAATTTTGAACAAAATTGGCAGTAAGAAACATGAAAGTATGTGCAAGCAAGCACTTGCAAGCCTGAAGGTTCCGATACTTGGATCTATACTAAGAAATTCTGAGAGCTTGGAATCACGGCATCTCGGACTTATTCCTGTAAAGGAACAAAGGTCACTGCAAAATAAAATTAGGAAAGTTTCACGTGAGGTTTCTGACAGTCTTGACATTGATAAAATAATTCAGATTTGTAAAAACGTATCAGACCTTCCAAAGATTCGGTCAAAAAAAATCAAAAAACCTATAGCTACGGTAGCGGTTGCACTTGACTCTTCGTTTAATTTTTACTATCATGACAACTTGGAGGCGCTACGTAGGGAAGGAGCAAAATTAAAATTTTTTAGTCCAGTAGGCGACAAAAAAATTCCAAAATGCGACTTAATCTACATTGGAGGTGGATTTCCTGAAGTCTTAGGGCAGTCACTTGAGCGGAACACAATCATGAGGAAGATGATAAAAGAACACGCTGAAGAGGGAATACCAATCTATGCAGAGTGTGGGGGACTGATGTATCTGACAAAATCGATAAGCTTTGGCAAAAAAAAGTATAAGATGGTAGGCTTGTTCGATGCAGAAACTCGGATGACTAAGAAGATGACGCTAAACTATACCGAAGGGAGAATCACATCAAGCTGCTTGGTCTCTGGTCCGGCAAAGTTTCGTGCACACGAGTTTCATTACTCAAAGATTGGCAATCTAGCAAGAGATGCTAAACTTGTATATGATCTGAAGATCGGCGAGGGGATATCTGGTAAAAAGGATGCTCTTTCTGAATACAATACGCTTGCATCATACTGTCACCTATACTTTGATAGCGCAAGGTATGCTACAAAACTTGTTAGCAAGAGAGTTTAGATTGGTTTCAGTTTAGCTGAATTTTTTAATAAATAAAAACCTGAAGCAGTCATAACAATTCCAACAATTGTCCAAACTACATCAACTTCAAATCCATCAATTCCATATATGTAATTGAATGGTATGGCTACAATAATTCCAATAATTATAATACACATAGACGCAGCTTTTTTGCCAAGCATCTACTAATTTTCCCGTAACAATTTGAATAATGCATTAACAATTGACGCAGCGCAGGAACTTCCACCCTTTCTACCAATATTGGTGATAAACGGTGCATCAATCTTTTGTAATTCTTCTTTAGATTCCACTGCAGATACGAATCCTACGGGAATTCCTATAATTAATGCAGGTTTTGTAACTTTCTCTTGAATCATCTTGATTACTTCCAGTAATGCAGTTGGAGCATTACCTATTACCACAATTCCACCATTCATATCAGAAGCTGCAACTCGCATGGACATTTGTGCCCTAGTTTTGTTCTCTTGCTTTGCCTTTTCAGCCAGACCTGGATCCGAAATATTGCATATTAATCTTGTTTTTTCCAGCAAAATCAAAATCCGCTGTGGCATGAATAATTCTTCTGACTATCGGCCATTCCATATCGGTATATGGATGAGATCCAATCTCACGCTCAATGATCTCCATGCTTTCATCCTCTATTGATTGTCCTTTTCTAGTTTGCATTTTCTACCTCCTTGGCCCTTTCAATGATGAGGTCAACCATCTTGTCATCAGTTCCGATATGTTTTGTAATTAGTACTTTCTGCAATTTTGCTTCTTCCAATGCAGGATTTAGATCTTCATATATGTCTCGTTTTACATGTGCGCCTTCATGCAAAAAATAAAAGACAACCACCAATACCTCCGGACTGTCATTTTTGCATTTGATAATTCCCTGTTTAATGTTAGGCTCCTCGATTTCCAAAAAGCAGAAACTTACATTTCTGTATGTAGGTTTTATCCCATCAACCACATATTCCATGGAACGTTTGGCGTTCGGATCCTTACTCCCATGCCCAATAATAAGCACATCCACAGCATTTTTCGGCAGGTTAACAGAGTTTTCACTTAACGCCGATGTAATTCTGTTATCTACAAGATCAATCATAGTTTTGTGCATGCTCATTGGCTTGGTTATTCGAAGTTTTACGTCTGTTTTTTCCTGAAATCCAATTGATTCGTTTACGGCAGCTTTGATCTTTTTTCCAGGATAAAGAAAGTACGGAACAATCGTTAATTCATCAATGTTGTGAGTGAGACTTTGGTTAATTCCCTCTTCAATATACGGTGGTATAACTTCCAAGAAACAATAGTTAGAAAATTCATAATCTCCCTTTTCCTTTATCTTCTTGCAGATCACTTCCAACTCTTGCTTTGCCTCCTTTTCTCGGCTTCCTCTGTCAATTAATAACAAACCTCTTTTCAATTTGGTATCCTCGCAATTGCTATCGTCAAGTTTGGAGGGAATTTTTGTTTTTCAACTACTAATTTTCCTTCAGAGCTCCTAATTGCTGCAGCTTCCGACACACTTGGTGTACCCTCAAATGTTTGGACTGTATTCGATGGATTAGGTGTAGCAATAGAAGCAAGCTCCTCTTTTTCAAAATATTGTATATGTATAGACATCTCTTTTGCAAGTTCAACAAGACCAACCACGTCTTTTTCTTTCTTAATTGAGACAAACCTTGCAATAGATTTTTCACCAAGTTTGAATTTATTCATGCAGCTCATTAAGCCATCTTTGATGGTATCCTTTGTGGTATCCCAATGTAACCCAATTCCTACTACTAGACTCGGTGGTCTATACACTACAGCATTTTGCAGTAGACTATTATCATCAACAACCTCATCTGTTATAATCAGGTATCCCTTTGAATCTGAATTTTTTAGTTCATTAATTGTAGGATATATAGTAACATTCGCCGGTAGCTTATCTCCCCACCAATCTTTTCTTCCACAGTTTTGATACACAGCAATTTTTTCCTCGTTGACCATAAACGCGCTAATCTTAGTTACATTGGAGTCATCATCAATCTTCCACCCAAAATCTTTTCCAACAAGATCCACCGCAATGGTTTTGTTTACATCAGCTGCTGTTGTTATTACAGGTGTTGCACCAAGTCTGTCTGAAATGTCGTTTGTAAGTTTGTTTGCTCCACCTAGATGTCCAGAAAGTGTACTGATTACAAACTGAGCCTTATCGTCAATTACAATAACGGCAGGATCAGTTTTCTTGTCTTTCAAGTGTGGCGAGATTAATCTTACAACTGCACCTAATGAGAACAAACAAACTAGCGCATCATTTGATTTGAATAATTCTACAATTTTTGTCGATGTGTTATCGCCATACCAGTTAATGCTCGTGTTACCATCAGAGAATTTATTGGGCGCAAATACTTCCCAGGAAGAGAATTTTTCCTTCAGTTCTTTTGCGATCTTAATGCCATTTTTAGTAATGGCTAAAATTGCTACTTTTTCCATGCGTTGATTGTATGCTAGTTTAATAAAATTCCTTACTGTTTGGGATAGCGAGCCAAAACACTTCCATCGAAATTAAACAGTATAATTTCAATAGGGATCTTATTTTCTGAATGACCTCTCATTTGTTTGTAAACTTCTGAACAAATCAAATCAAAGAATCCATCAATATTATTTTCAAGAATAATCTCTTGAACATTTCTAGCAGTATTTGCATTTTTTATTTTCTGAACAACATCCTCATCAGCCTTGCATTTTTTTGCCAATTCTGAGAGAAAATCCATGTTAACTTTTGAGCCCTTTACATGCGTCTGTTTGACACCAGTTGCCATCTTGGCAAACTTTCCGATAAATCCACCAATATGCGCTTTACTCATTCCTTTTTTTGCGCATTGTGAGATTGTATATCCAGAAAAATCTCCAAACTGTACGAATGAATGATCAGGAAGATCAAAAATATTCCTTGCAAAATCCTCGCTTCTTCCACCGGTTGTTAGGACAACTGTGTCATCTCCCATCGAAAGTACAACATCAAGCTGCTGTCTAATAGCAGCTGCAAATGATGCAGTTGAGTATGGCATTACAATTCCACTTGTTCCTAGAATTGATATTCCGTCAACGATTCCAATTCGAGGGTTGTCAGTCTTTGGTCCAAGCTCCTTACCCTTTGGAACTGATATTATTACCTTGATTCCATTTTTTTCTAAAATTTCTTTACCAACTTCAGTTAAATTTTCAATGATCATTTTTCGTGGAGTTGGATTAATTGCAGCTTGGCCAATATCTAATCCTATTCCAGGTTTTGTTACTCTACCCACACCTTCACCACCATCTATTTCAATGGAATTTGGGTTTGGTGTTAGTTCCAAGTCAACTACAATTTCTGCACCATGCGTTACATCTGGATCATCACCCGCGTCTTTAATTACCGAGCAATGCGCCTTGTTTTTTTCAAATTCACAACTATTGATATTAATTGTGATTCTAGATTTTTTTGGAAGTAAAACATCAACCGATTCAGTTTTTTTCTGATTAATAATTGATAAAACAGCCGCAACTGAGGCAGCTGCAGCACTTGTACCAGTAGTGAATCCAGTACGTAAATTACCTACAGGTTTTTCTGGAATATCCACGATGAATAACTAATGATATCCTTAAAATCAATTGTTGTGTGATTTTTTTCATGTCAAGCATATCTAGAGGTATAGTAGTTACTGGCGCTAATGGCTTTGTAGGTAAAAATCTAAGAAATTTTCTTCACAAAAATAAAATCAATGTTTTAGGAGTTTCCCGAAAAAATTTTCGTAAACATGTCTCTGAAGTAAAGATAACATCTACAAATCTCTTAGAACCAAAACTTCAAACTAAACTAAAAAATTACGATGCTTTGATACATCTAATTGGTATAGGAAGACAATCATCAAAATCTACGTTTGAAGAAATCAATCTTAATCTGACAAAAAATGTAATTAAAGCGTGTAAAAATGCAGGCATTAAAAAAATTATTTTTATCAGTGGTCTTGGTGTTTCTAGAAGCAACAAGTCGGATTATTTTGTTTCAAAATACAAGGCTGAACGTGAAATAATTAACTCTGGATTGGATTATACTATATTTCGCGCCTCCTACATTATAGGAAAAACAGACTACCTAACCAAAGCTCTTTCCAAGCAGATGAAAAAAGGTGTTATTATCATTCCAGGTTCTGGCAAATATAGATTACAGCCAATATCCGTGGTAGATGTAGCAAAAATTATCCTAGAAGCCATTAATGAGAAAAAATTTTCTAAGAAGATTTTAGATCTAGTGGGACCACAAAAAATGAGCTTTGAAGATTTTGTGAAGCTTTTTACTAAAAACACTAGTGTAAAAATTCAAAAAATCAATCTAGAGAGTGCGTATGATGAAGCAAAACGTAATACAAGAAGTGTTTACGGTTTAGAATCGCTAAACATCCTAGTTGGAGATTACACAAGTGATGGAAAACAACTTAAAAAATTATCTGGTGTTAAATTAACAACAGTTGCAGAATTTTTACAGTCCAGCCGCCTTTCTTAGCTCTTCAGCTTTGTCCGTCTTTTCCCAGGTAAATTCTGATTCATTTCTACCAAAATGACCATAACCTGCAGTTTTTTTGTAAATTGGTCTCTTTAGGTCTAGATGAGAAACTATTGAGGCTGGCTTCATGTCAAAGTGTGAGTTTAGAATTTTCTCAATTTCCTCTTCAGGTATTTTGTTTGTTTTAAATGTGTTAACCATCAATGACAGCGGCTGGCAAACTCCAATGGAATAAGCAATTTGTATCTCACATCTATCAGCAAGACCTGCAGCCACTAAATTTTTTGCAACATATCTACACATGTAACATGCTGACCTATCCACCTTTGATGGATCCTTTCCTGAAAATGCACCACCACCATGTCTTCCCATTCCACCATAAGAATCAACAATAATTTTTCTACCGGTAAGGCCTGCATCACCATGCGGTCCCCCAATTTCAAATTTTCCGGTTGGATTTACATGAATTGTAATATCTTCGTGCCACCAATTTCCACAAACAGGCTTAATCACTTTATCAATAATCTGTTTTCTAATCTCTTCATTTGATATTTCAGGATCATGCTGCGTTGAAATGACAATGGTTTCAACCCTTTCTGGTTTGTCATCTACATATGCGATAGAAACTTGAGACTTGCCATCAGGTCTAACCCATGCTAATTCTTTTGATTTTCTAACATCAGCAAGTTTTTTTGTAAGCTTATGAGCCAGCGATATTGGTAAAGGCATAAACTCGTCAGTTTCGTTTGTTGCATATCCAAACATCAATCCTTGGTCTCCTGCACCTTGTTCCTTTTGTGTTTGTGATACCGTTACTCCTTGAGAAATATTTGGGCTCTGTGGATCTATTTTCACAACAACTTTACAGGTTTTTGCATCAAACTTCAATGCAGGATCGTCATAACCAATTTCCGCAATAGTATCCCTGACAACTTTCTCAATGTCAAACTTACCTTTTGATGTAACCTCACCAGCAACTGTAACAAAGTCTGTTGTTACGAGTGTCTCAACTGCTACCCTTGAATCTGGATCCAGCCTAAGAAATTCGTCCAATATTGCATCAGAAATGTGGTCAGACACCTTGTCTGGATGACCTTCAGTTACGGACTCTGATGTGAAAATATAGGTTTTTGACATTTGTAATTACAGTTTAAAGTTCGTTTTCTAATTTGATGAACAACACGTTATTTCCCCGTAAAATTACTCTTCCAAACTTCTCAACGGCCTTTCCATCTTTTAGTTCTTCAGCATCAGTCATTATCAAATTCATATAAGAATCAACATTATCTATCTTACCTTTATACTCAACATCATTTTTCAATCTAACAATAACGCTTTTTTTTGTGTTTTTTTGTAAGGTTGTTAATGGTCTTTTTGCTGTTGTTTGTGACACTTGTTATCCACTTAATGCAATTTTCTTTGGTTACTATAATTAAAGCCTTGCCTATCGATTATTTAGGAAAATCTCTTTAGTTTTTTAGCGTAAACAAAGACATGATCGAAACAGGATTAAAAGAACTTGATAAATTTCTTGGCGGTGGTATTAAAGAGGGATTAATTACTAGTATTTCTGGACAAAGCGCTACAGGAAAAACGCAGTTGATATTCCAAATTTGCGTTAATGCTTTACATAATGGAAAAAAGATTCTTTTCCAAGATACGATCGGTGAGTTCAGACCTGAAAGACTTGTTGAAATGATGCAATTACAAAAAATTAACTCATCATTACTTGATAAAATCAAGGTAAATCGTATTACCAATACCGCACAGCAGATTGATTGTTTATCAAAAACATCGCCCGAGAGCTATTCTTTGATTATAGTTGATAGCGTAACGGATCTTTTCTCGTTTGAGTATTCAAAAAAAGAACAATCTCTTGAAAAATACATTTCCTTTATGAAATACATGCATAATTTATCAAGCATTGCCATTGACGGCAAAATTCCTATAATTGTTACTAACATTGTTAGAACTGTTAACAAACATGAAAAGGAAAACTTGGAAGAATCAATCAGCATGTATATACATACTAAAATTAAACTTTCAAAAAATAACAATGGATATTCATGCCAAGCCATTTCTCCCTTTGCAAATAAACAATTTCAATATACTATAACATCGAAAGGTCTTACTGATCAATCTTAATCTATTTAATATGCTAGGAATGTGTATATTCAATGGCAGAACTTTTTGATTATATTCCTATTATTGGAATTATTTTATTTGCTGCAGGGATCGTAGGTGCAATAGTTTATGAGCGACTTAGAACAAAAAATATTGAAGAGTCATCGAAACAAAAAAGCAGGGAAAGATCAAGGTGCTTTACATTACACCATTAAGAGCACTTAACCGCGATGTTTTTCGACGAATAACCAAATACGCTGAATTAGATGGTCTAACAATTCAAGTTAGACATGGCGATACACCTCAATCACTTAAGAAAAAAATTTCAGACTCACCACCCGATGTATTAATAACAACGCCAGAAACACTTGTCATTCTTCTTACTCAGCAGAAAATGTTAACTGCACTTTCTGAATTGGAACGAGTCATAATTGATGAAGTACATGAGCTTTTGTCAAGTGAAAGAGGTTCCCAACTATCAATAAGCCTAGAAAGGTTACAACTTAACTCAAACCAAAAAATCATCCGAACTGGCTTATCAGCAACTGTTGGAAATATTGAGGATGCTGGACATTTTCTTGTCGGAACAGAGAAACCATGTAAGATAATTCAGGATAAATCAATGAGAAAATATGATGTTGAAGTCAAATTTGTGAAAGGCTCAATATCTGAAGTAGCTGATTCAACTATTCAATATATTGAAAAATCAGGCATAAACTCTCCAATTCTTTTGTTTACTAACACTAGGGGCGAATCTGAATTTTTAGCTTCAGTACTAAGAGAAAAGACTTTGATGAATATAGAATTACATCATGGTTCATTATCAAAACAAGTTAGAGAAGAAACAGAAAGCATACTTCGGAGTGGGTCAAGTGGTATAGTTGTATGCACATCATCTCTTGAATTAGGATTAGATATTGGTTCGGTAGAACTTGTAATTCATTATGG
>LUMD01001409.1_pt1 | contig 14112 bp, 14 predicted proteins | sample 729651 | NCBI WGS metagenome assembly LUMD01 (sample SAMN03860272, study PRJNA289734) | marine metagenome | biome: seawater column; feature: ocean; material: water; isolation source: Red Sea water column Station 34 - depth 258m | place: Saudi Arabia: Red Sea | collected 2011-10-15 | depth 258 m | reverse complement strand
ATGGGGAAGAGGCCATGAATCTGATGCCCCTTATGGTGTGGTTGGAGCATACAGAAACTGGGGATATGGATGAATGTCCCGGTTTTACAAATGGATTTACATTTAGACTGATGGCATTGGTTCAAAGTGAGCCGGGATTCTGTACCTCGCCCATTTGCGCCAAACACGGGGGATGTTTTTTCGGCCCACTACGGAAAATGGTTTATCAAGCCAATCTCGTGGTGGTGAACCATGCCCTATTAATTTCGGAAGCGAAAGCACGATCTATGGCCGATGAAGCCATGGGATTTCTACCGGAACATAAATCAGTCATTATCGATGAGGCCCATAATCTGCCCCAAGCGGCCTACCATCAATTAACAGCCATTTTAGATCAGCGATCATTAGGTTATTTCTTAGATCGAATCGATCCGGATCATAGTCACTCTGTTCGTTGGAATAATCAATTAAAATCCTTGGGTGGCCTCCATCCGCAGTTTGAAGGGCACCGCCGGGATTTGGTCAGATCCGTTGCCGGTTGCCGAGAAGGATTGAAAGCATTTTTTGATCAAATGGTGGGAAACTGTCTTCACAAATTCGATCCCGATGCGAAGTATTCTACTAAACTAATCATTAAAGATTTAATTGAAGAATTCGCCCCATTGCAAAGTGAATTGGAAATGATGAATCGGGGATTTCATTCCGTACGAAATCAAGTACGCCGTTTGAGAGAATCTCTTCTGGATATTGATGAAACTCGGGAAGATTTTATCGAACTCCACCAATTGTTGGATCGGGGCGAAGGCTTCATAACGGATGCCTTGATGCTCATCCAAATGGTGACCACCAATCAGCAAGAGGATGGCGTTTATTGGTATGAAGGCAATTTCAAAAATTTCGGCGGGAAGACCCAGTTGATTTTAACGGTAAATGCGGCCCCGATTGACCTGGCAGAAGATTTGTCAAAAGGATTATTTAAATCTCTGGATCATTGCATACTTACCAGTGCAACGCTGAGGACGGATCAAACATTTGATTATTACCTCCAGAGAACGGGATTGAATGGTGTGGAATTTGACGATGTAAAGACTGCCGTCTTTGATAGTCCATTTCACTATAATGAACAGGTAACCTATTATCAGTATTCCGGCTCAGATGGTCAACGGCCTGAAGTGTTGGCCAATATGATTTATACCTGCCATGAGCGGTATAATAAACGAATGATGGTTTTATTCACCAATCGAAGTCAATTGGAAGCCACCCTTCAATTATTGCAGCAGAAACAGGGTGGACGTGATTTACCCATTTTTGCACAAAAACGACAGACATCCCGCTCCGGATTGGTACGAGGTATGCATCAAACATCCAATGGAATATTACTTGGAACGAATGCCTTTTGGGAAGGGGTGGACTTACCGGGCGATCTCCTGGAAATTTTATTTATTGTAAAAATGCCCTTTGATGTACCCACAGAACCATTGGTGAAGGCCTATGGCGATATGATTGAATCTCAAGGAGGGAACCGGTTTATGCAATATGCCCTACCCGAATCGGTAATCCGATTCAGACAAGGCTTTGGCCGACTGATTCGAACTGCATATGATGAGGGAATCTTTATTGTCATGGATGACAGGGTAATAAATAAACGGTATGGTGTGGCATTCAGTGATGCGATTCCGGTAGATATGAAAGAGTTCAATCGGGTGAATTCAATTGATTAAACTCTGATTGATTTAAGGCGTCCGCAAGATTTTCTCAATTTTTTGGCCCCTCGTCAGTTCATCGATTAATTTGTCTAAGTATCGCACCTGTTGCGTTAAAGGGGTTTCAATTTCTTCTACACGATGTCCGCAGATGACCCCTTTAATCAGATTTGCATTTGGGTTTAGCGTTGCTTCGGCGAAAAATTGCTGAAATGTGGCACCCTTTTTAACATAATCTTGAATTTCCTTATCGCTAAACCCAGTAAGCCATGAGATTACCTTATGAAGTTCTTCAACAGTTCTACCTTTCTTTTCAACCTTTGCAAGGTAGAGTGGATAGATCAACCCAAATTTCATATTGGCAATCCGTTCATCATGTTTTTGAGTCGATTTCATTTTATTATTTTCCCAATTAATTCTTTCAATAATTTTGCGCTTACCGTTGCGGTTATGTCATTGATATCCCTATCAGGATTGAATTCCACGATATCACCACCTACCACTTGGCCATCCATATGATGAATGAGGTTTATCAATTCCCGAGATGAAAGTCCACCTGGCTCATGGTGGGAAACACCGGGGGCAAAGGCTGGGTCGAGGCCATCTAAGTCAATAGATACATACACTGGACCATCAAAACTGAGTGATATTGATGAGTCGAAGTCTCTCATTTCAATCACCTCTACACCAAATCGTTCCACCTGTTCTTTTTGGTGATCATTCAAAGTGCGAATACCTACTTGTACCAACCGCTTTACCAATCCATTTTCCATAATTCGGGCAAAAGGGGAGGCGTGGGAATAAGGGTTGTTCTCAAAATTGTCATAAAGATCAGGATGGGCATCCACATGGAAAATATTTAAATCTGAATAGGATTGGCTAAAGGCTTGAATGATGGGGAAGGTGACGGAATGATCCCCGCCTAGTGAAATGACTTTTTGCCCGTGATTCAACTCTTTTTGCACGGTCTTTCGGATGGAAACCATGGATAATTCACCGGAAGAAAGCTGCATGTCTCCCAAATCGGTAATGGTATTTGGTTCGGCACAATTCACCCCGTTTTCTGAAAACATATTGGATGCATCTGAATGAAAAGCATCCATGATGAGTCGGGGTGCCTTAGCCGCCCCTTTTAGAAAAGATGAATTTTCATCTAAGGGGATGCCAAGAATTGAGATCATTATTTTATTCTAATTGGCTTTACTTCTGCCAACTGATATTCATGGCGGGGAAGGGTACAATATTAGTATTTCGATCTGAATACAGCCGCACTACGGTGCTAATCCCCAAATTCAAATATAGCTTCTTGGTTATTTTCTTTTCGCCACCTATAGATAAATATGGGGCCACCACTTCCCCGCCCATTGCATTGATTTGTTGGATAGAAATAACCGAGTAGTATTGAATAGGGCCTTCATTCATATAATATTTCCAACCTAGAGATAGTGTGCCCGCAGGCATTATACCCAATCCAGCAAAAATTTCATGTTGATTGGTTTGATATAATGCCCTTCTTGAGCCAGCCCTATTGATAAAAAATAGAGCATCAGAGCTATAAGATATTTAGCCATTAACCCTTAATTTAATCCTCTCCTGTCCAAAAGGGGTTGGATATTGGGTTCGCCGCCACTGCGGTTGGTTCAGATTTAGTATTTTGCACAGCGCATCCCTCGATGATGATTACACATGATACGATTCCTGTAAATAGTTTTGTTTTCATTGGTGATAAACTCCCCGTTTAAATGTTTCATTTGCGGAGCGAAAATAAGGGAAAGGAAGGAAAATAATGAAGAATGAATTTTGATTAATGATTTAATCTGCAATCAACAATTAAATGTAATTATTAATCAACATCGAATAAATTCATTTCACTATGCTTGGTCAATGTTTATAAAAAGTCCTAAATTACTTGATGGGTAGACTAACGATTTCAACAAATTCGATTCACTGGTGTGATCTTGCGCCACTTCTGAACAATCCTGCACGCGTGAGCCTCAGTCCTGAGGCAAAGAAATCCATTAAAGATTCTCATAAAGTACTGAAGAAAATCCTCTCATCGGGGCAGCAAGTTTATGGTGTCAATACGGGTTTTGGTCAACTGAGTACGGTTTCCATTGATGCGGCCGATCTCAAGCAACTTCAATTGAACCTCGTCCGATCTCACGCCTCTGGTGTGGGCAAACCGTTGGATTTAGGCGTAACGCGGATTACCATGATTCTAAAGCTCTTGACATGGGCCAAAGGGCACAGCGGTATTCGACCTGAATTGGCGAAGTTAATGGTGGGGATGCTAAATCATGACATTTTGCCCCTTATCCCCCGACAAGGTTCTGTAGGAGCATCAGGCGATTTAGCGCCATTGTCTCACATGGCACGGGCTATGATCGGCGAAGGAGATGTCCATTTTCAAGACCGCATCATGCCCGCCATGATTGCCTTAAAAGAAGCTAATTTAGAGCCCACAGTTCTTGAGGCAAAAGAAGGCTTGAGCCTCATCAATGGTACACAAGTGTCCACCGCTTTGGCTATCCGGGCATTGGCTGAATCAAAAAAGATTCTAGAAACAGCGGACATTGCCGGTGCCCTAAGTGCAGAAGCGAGCCTTTCTACCCGCACGGTATTCACACCCAAAATTCATCAATTAAAAAAGCACAGTGGCCAATTGGCTTCTGCTACCAATGTATATCAACTCCTTAGAGACAGTGAGGTGGTTCAATCTCATGATGATTGCGGCCGCATTCAAGATCCATATTGTGTTCGGTGTATTCCTCATGTTCACGGCTCCAGTCGAGAAGTGTTCACCAATGCAGAGAAGATTATTCAAAATGAAATGAATTCCGTATCGGATAATCCGCTGGTTTTTCCCAATGGAAAAGTAATGAATTCTGGCCATTTCCATGCGGAACCCGTGGCGCAAGCATTGGATACATTATCAATTGCCCTTGCAGAAATTGGCGCCATTGCAGAACGACGGGTGAATTATTTTATGAAAGGAATCGGAGATCGTGTTCCCATGTTCGGTGCTGTAGATCCGGGATTAGAATCTGGTTTCATGCTGGCCCAAGTGACGGCAGCTTCATTGGCATCTGAGAATAAAACATTGGCCCATCCCGCCAGTGTGGATTCGATTTCTACTTCTGCAGGACAAGAAGACTTTGTTAGTATGGCTCCATGGGCAGGTCGAAAATGTCTGCGGATTTTACACAATGTAAATATGATTTTGGCCATTGAGCTCTTGGTGGCAGGGAATGTGAATTACCGCTTCCACAGACGATATAAATCGTCTCCGGGACTCATGCCGGTTATGCGATTGCTCATGCGATCGAAAGTGCTTCACAAAGCAGATAGGCCTTTGTCCGAAGATATTCAAACTGTTTCCAATTTGATCCAATCCGGAACGATTTTAGATCGAGTTCAAAAAATTAATCAATTAAAGTAATCCATGAAAAACAGACCACCATTTATACAAGCACTTACTTTTGATGATGTCCTTCTGGTGCCGCAGGAATCCCATATTCTCCCGCGGGAAGTCAATTTGCAGACGAGATTAACCCAAAAAATATCAATGAATATTCCATTACTATCTGCAGCCATGGATACAGTTACCGAAAGTGAAATGGCAGTGGCACTGGCTCGAGAAGGTGGAATTGGCATCATTCACAAAAATTTGTCCATTGAAAGTCAGGTCCTCATGGTGGATCGGGTCAAACGATCTGAAAGTGGCATGATTTTAAACCCGGTTACTTTATCCGCGGATAAAACCATAGCGGATGCTAAAACTGTAATGGCCAATTATCATATTAGCGGTTTACCGGTTGTGGAGGGTAAAAAATTAATCGGGATTATTACCAACCGGGATATTCGTTTTGAGACCGATACTACCTTATCCGTGCGTGATCGAATGACTGGAGATAATTTAGTAACCGTTCCTCAAGGGACCACCTTAGAAGAAGCAAAAAAAGTTCTGCAAGAACATCGAATTGAAAAATTACTGGTTGTTGATGATAATGGGCGTTTGGCCGGTCTCATTACCGTAAAGGATATTCAGAAGAAAGAAGATTTCCCCAATGCCTGCAAAGATGGAAAAGGTCGTTTGCGCGTAGGCGCTGCTGTGGGTGTAAGTGGCGATGCCATGGAACGGGCGCAAGCCCTTACCGATGCAGATGTGGATGTAATTGTGATTGATACCGCCCACGGTCATTCTGTCGGTGTATTGAATACCATCAAAAATATTAAAAAATCTGTCGGTGACCTTCAGGTCATTGCAGGAAATGTGGCAACTGCAGACGGAACAAAAGCATTGATTGATGCGGGCGTAGATTGTGTAAAAGTAGGGATTGGTGCCGGTGCTAGCTGTACAACACGGATTGTGTCCGGTGTAGGTATGCCTCAACTTTCTGGTGTTATGAATTGTGTGGATGAAGCGCAAAAGCATGATATTCCTGTGATTGCTGATGGCGGTATTCGCTACAGTGGAGATTTATCCAAAGCTATTGCTGCGGGCGCAGAAGTGGTTATGTTAGGCTCCATGTTGGCGGGGATGGATGAAAGTCCTGGTGAATTTATTTTGTTTGAGGGCCGACAGTATAAATCCTATCGTGGTATGGGATCGTTGGGTGCCATGCAGGAGGGCAGTGGTGATCGGTATTTTCAAGAAGGTGCCGAAGCAACGAAGTTAGTGCCAGAAGGAATTGAAGGTATGGTGCCTTACCGTGGTTCGGTTCGAAATACAATTCATCAACTGATGGGTGGTTTAAGATCGTCTATGGGTTATTGCGGTGCAAAGGATATTCAAGATTTTCATGAAAAAGCGGAATTTATTCAGACCACATCCGCCGGCGTGAAAGAGAGTCACCCCCATGAAGTGAAAATTATGAAAGAAGCACCCAACTATCAGGTGTCAGATAATTAATGAAGTCGTGAACCCTTCAAGATTGCTCAGGTGTTAGAATAAAAACAAAAAACTGAGATTTTCTTCGGGCAGCTGTATTCTTTTTTAATCCGCCTTTGCTGACCATTTTATCAATCGTGCTTACCGCTTTGGTGTAAAGTGCCTGTGCTTCAGTGGCATCAGTAGACGCTAACACACGTTTGATGGCTGTCTTCATATCAGACGTTTTAGCCACATTGATGGCGTGTCTTTTTTTGTCCTGACGTTCCCGCTTAATTTGTTGTGGATGTCTATCCATTTAAATCCTCAAATAATGATTGAAATTTCGGATGCGAAGTTATTCTTTAATGAAGCACTTCGCCAAAAGAAATAATCAGAATAAAATAGTAAAAAATATTGAAAATCTGTGAGATTGGTCACAACGACATAATTGAAATGGTTATAACTTTACCGATTCCATCTGTCATATAAATATTAGTATTTTCGGCCATGAGTAAAGTTGATCATCTGCGGAACGTACCCATATTTTCGGATCTTTCTGATTCTGACCTCACCAAAATTTCGAATAAAATGATTCCCCGCGAATATGATAAAGGCCAAATGATTTTATTAGAAGAAAGTCAGGGAGAAACATTTTTTATCATTACGGGTGGCGCCGTTAAAGTTACCCGCCTCAGTGATGACGGTCGGGAAGTTATTCTGGCTATTTTAGGTGAAAGTGACTTCTTTGGTGAAATGTCCCTTTTGGATGGAGAAGGTCGTTCAGCCAATATTGTTGCCAATGAACCGGCAAAAATGCTCACCCTCTCACGGAGCGACTTTCTCGCTTGTTTAGAATCTTATCCTAAAATTGCCATTGCACTCTTAGAAGAGTTGGCCATTCGTTTACGTAAAAGTGATCAGCAAATTGAAAGTTTATCTCTCAGCGATTCAGAACAGCGGATTGGAATTACCATTATTCGTTTGGCGGAGGAATTGGGTACCATCAAGCAAGGCCATGTTAATATTCAAAATCTCCCTTATCAGCAGGATATTGCCAATATGGCCGGCACGTCCAGAGAGACAGTATCCCGCACGTTGAAATTGTTAGAAGAAAAAGCATGGGTCAAACGGGAAAATCGTGATTTGATAATTTATAATTTTGACACCTTTCGTCAAGCATTCTCTTAAACCGCACCAAATAATCTAATGGATCAACACACGCTTGATCGGATTCGATCGAATGATCATCGTGCCCTATCCCGGGTAATTACTCAAATTGAATCTGGTCAACCCATTTCTGATACTTTTTTTAAGGAAGTGCATACCCTTAGTCATGATGCACTCCGAATCGGAATTACAGGTCCGCCGGGCGCAGGGAAGAGTACACTTGCCGACCAATTAATCCAGATTCTGATCAATGATGGTAAAAGCGTAGGTGTGGTTGCAGTGGATCCTACAAGCCCTTTCACCGGTGGTGCTCTTTTGGGTGATCGTGTGCGCATGAATCACTATTTATTCAATGATAACGTGTTTATCCGAAGTATGGGTTCCCATGGCGATTTAGGTGGATTGGCCAGAAAAGCGCAGGATGTAGGTGATCTTTTGGCCGCCAGCGGAAAGGATGTAATTATCTTCGAAACTGTCGGTGTGGGACAAGGTGAACATGATGTGGCCAAAGCCGTGGATATGACAGTGGTTGTATTGGTTCCTGAATCGGGGGATGAAATCCAATTGATGAAAGCAGGATTGATTGAAATTTCCGATATTTTTGTGGTAAATAAATCTGATCGAGATGGTGCAGGACGTTTGGCGCAATCTTTGAAAGCCATCCTCCATACATTTACCCAAAAAGGGAAATTGGAACCGCCTGTGTTCAATACTTCTGCCGATAGAAAAGAAGGGGTAGCAGATCTTTACCAAGGCATAATAGATCATCTGGCACTCATGAAGGATGAAGGAGTGTTAAAGGCGAAACAATTAGAGCGCTATCGAAACAGGATTTTTAATCTAATTCAAGATCGATTATTGCGGAAATTCTGGACACAGGAAAAACTGGATCAAATGGAATTGTCAATTCAAAACTTAGAATTAACCAACACCTCTCCACATGAGGTAGCTAATTCATTACTGAAAGGCAGTCATGACTGATGAAAATTCATCCATGCCATTTTTAGACCATTTGGAAGAATTGCGTTGGCGATTGGTCAAATCATTGGGATCTGTATTGGTGGGCGCCGTCATTACATTTTATTTTATTGATTCATTAATTGATTTTTTAATTCAACCCACCCAAAATTTAGCCACTCCTATGGACCTACAGGTATTGAAGGTGCAGGGGATGTTTATGATTAAGTGGGGCATCTCACTCATTGGTGGATTCGTATTAGCCATCCCTGTCCTGACCTACCAGATTTGGAAGTTCATTGCTCCGGGATTATATATGAATGAACGTCGGTATGTGGCGCCATTAATTATTTTTACATACCTTTCATTCTTGATGCTTATACCGTCATCATTCCATTTTCATTAGAATTTTTTACTTCTGTGGGTATGGAAGGGATTCAGAACAACTTCTCCATTAATTACTATTTTAATTTTATCACATGGATCATGATCGGGAGTGGTCTAATCTTTGAATTGCCCGTATTGGTATTTATTTTATCTGTATTTGGATTATTGACACCGGCATTTATGGGACACTACCGCCGTCATGCCATTGTGGTTGTTTTAATCCTAAGTGCATTTATTACACCGCCTGACCCGGTCAGTTTGGTATTAATGTCTATACCGCTTATGCTTTTATACGAGTTAAGTATTGGTGTGAGTTGGTTGGTAAATCGGAATAAACAGGGGTAATTTCAGGCCGTGAAAAACGACCTTAAATCTCTAAAGCATATTACGGATCCTATTTTTGAGGATATCAAACTTTTCGAAGAAGAATTTCGGAATGCCCTTCGGTCAGAAGTCCGCCTCATAAACCTCATCGGTAAATATATAATTCGGCACAAGGGGAAGCATATACGGCCAGTATTGACAATTCTGTCTTCTCGGGTCTGCGGTCAGCCAACCTTGAATAGTTATAGAGCTGCGGCCATGATTGAATTGCTTCACATTGCCACCCTTATTCATGATGATGTGGTGGATGAAGCAGAGAAACGCCGTGGATTCCCATCCATCAATCGGGTATGGAAGAATAAAATTGCCGTGCTTATGGGTGATTTCATCCTGAGTAAAACGCTAATCAATATGGTAGGATTAAAAGATTTTGCTGCGCTTCAACTCATTGCGGATACGGCGGAGAAACTGGCGGCGGGAGAAATTCTGCAAATAGAAAAATCCCTCACACGATCTATGAATGAAGATGTCTATTTCGATATGATTTATCAAAAAACAGCTTCTTTAATTTCTACCAGTTGTGAATTGGGTGCTATTACCTCTACAGGTAAAGATTACGATCGAAATGCCATGGTTACTTATGGCACTAAATTGGGGATGGCATTTCAGGTGAAGGATGATTTATTTGACCTATTGGGTAGCGAACAGCAAACGGGGAAAGATTTGGGCGCCGATGTAAAGCGAAATATGGTTACACTGCCTTTGATTCATACCTATGAAAATCTAACACGTACTGAAACACGTCAGGTGAAAAAGATTTTGGGATTGAAAAAGAAATCCAAGTCTGATTTAAATACCTTAAAAGACATTGTGAATGATGCAGGCGGATTTACATATGCCGAACAAAAAATAGACGAATTCAACCATCAGGCTTTGGATGCCATTTCACCTTATCCAGATTCGCCTTATAAACAATCTATGGTCGATCTGATCAGTTTTAACGCCCAACGAACGGGCTAAAACCATTATGACCCAGCCACGGGCCATATTGGTCCTGCGATTCAGTTCAATAGGGGATATTGTTCAAACCACATCAGTGGTTGGCACACTAAAATCAAACTTCCCCGAAGCTGTAATCGACTTTATGACATTATCCAAATATGCATCTTTACTAGAGGGACACCCCCATATCAATAGAGTTCATGCTGTGGATATTGGCGCCGGTTTTATGGCATTAAAAAGAACCGGATTTGAAATGGAAACCATGGGATATGATTTGTTGATCGATCTCCATAATACAACTCGGTCTAGAATTGTTCGGAAAGCCATGGTGAAAACGCCTTCGGTGTGGGTAAAAAAACCACGCTGGAATCGCTTCAAACTATTTGCCCTTCGTCAAAATCATTTTTCGTCAGACTTTACAGTTCGATCTTGGCTCCATGACCCTGTTCGTTCCATCCTCCCCGCATCATTTGAAATTTCACCCACAACACTTACGGTGTCAGATATAGAGAAATCTCGTGTGCGATCCTTCTTGGAGACAAAAGGTGTGTCAGAAAATTATTGTGTCATTACACCTGGTGCAGCGTGGTCACAAAAACAATGGATTGGTGAAAGATACGCCGCTGTAATTGATGGCTGTATTGCGCAATTGGACCTCACTCCCGTATTAATCGGAGGTCCAAATGATGCCATTTGTGAATTGATAAAAAATACTGCAGATTCCAAGGTTGTGGATATACATGGTAAAACCAATTTAAGAGAATCGATGGCCATTGTGGGTGGTGCGCAATTTGTTATGGGAAGCGATACGGGATTACTTCATGCTGGTGAAGCATTAAATGTGCCTGCAATTGCCATTTTAGGTCCCACATCTAGAGAAACAGGGGCCAGTGTGTTTAATAGCCATTCTAAAGTGGTGGCTCAAACTGATCTTAAATGCAGACCCTGTTCACAAAATGGAAGCTTTCCTTGTTACCGCAAGGAGCAATACTGCATGACATCGATCTATCCTGAAGCAGTGATGGATGCGATTCACAGGGTAGTACAAGTATGATTTGGCGATTGATATATAATTTAATTTTGCTGCCCATTTTACTTATCTTTGGGTTTTTGGGCAGTTTGTTAAATAAAAAGGTGCGAACAGGGATGATTGGACGGATGAAATCTCATAATCAATTGAAAGATTTCATGGTTTCAAAGGGAAAAGGCAAAACCATTTATTGGTTTCACGCAGCATCTCTTGGTGAATTTGAACAAGTAAAACCGGTGCTGACCGGTTTAAAAGAAGTGGAACCCCATTCATTATCCATCGTGAGTTTTTTCTCACCATCCGGATTTAACCATGTAAATGATGACCATATCGACTGTAAAATATATTTACCCATCGATTTGCCTTGGGTAGTTAAAAAATCACTCCAATTGGTAAAGCCTGCAAAACTGATATTGGCTGCATATGATGTGTGGCCCAACTTAATTTGGGAAGCGAACAGCAAAGGAATTCATTCTACATTATTTGCGGCACGGTTTTCTGAATATACATCCAAACTCTTTCCAGTGATTCGAAATTTTTACCAAAACGTTTATAGCAGTTTTTCAGCTATTTATACCATTTCAGAACCGGATCACGATCGACTACAACGTATTTTATTTTCCCAGGGAAAACCCATTGTTCGCGTCTTAGGAAATCCACGATATGATCAGGTGAAACTGAAAGCAGATAAATTTACCCAAGAGCGGACCGAATCTGTATTGTTGCGGCCAAAACGACTTCTTGTAGGAAGTGTCCATACAGAAGATGAACAAGTCATTATCGAATCGGTAATTAGTCTCATGCGGAATATAGATGACTTGTCATTGATATGGGTCCCTCATGAACCCACTGAAAGAGTGGTGGAGACTATAGAATCATTTTTTGAAGAGAAACACTTTTCCGTTGAACGGTTGGGACATAATGATCCTGATGATTTGGATGCACGCATCATTATTGTAGATACCATTGGTAGACTATCTCAGCTATACTGGAGCGGTCAAATTGCTTATATCGGCGGTGGATTTTCAACTGGTGTCCATAACGTCATGGAGCCGGCCATTGCTCGTCTGCCTGTATTCTTTGGTCCTCGATATAGAAACTTTCATGAAGCAGAAGAACTCATTGCAGATGGGGGTGGTTTTTCAATCGAGAACGGGACAGATTTATATTTAGGAATTAAAGAGCTTTTCGAAGATCGATCTGCATTCATTAAAGCCAGTTATGCAGCCACGAATGTCATCCATCGGAATTTAGGTTCCGCCACAAGGGTGGTCCGAAACCTGATTCATGATTAATCCTGTTTTATTTCAATTAGACTTTCAAAAATTCGGCCGATCAGAACGGATTGAGTTGAATCCAGGATTGCACGTTGTTTATGGCGAAAGTGGATGCGGTAAATCTCAACTTATTCGCTGTTTGGCGGGTATAAGTGGGGAAGAGTCTGTTCATTTCACATTGGTTGAAAAAGATTTGCCTGAATTGGTACAGATTATTTTTCAAAATCCCGAAAATCAGATTTTATCCCATACATTAGATTCAGAGTTGGCTTTTGGGTTGGAATGTCTATCCACGGATACAAAATGGCTTCAAGATGAGCTAAAACAGTTAAAGTCAGATTTACCATTTATTGAAAATTGGGATCGTCATCCTGCGTCTCTAAGCGGTGGTGAGATGGAAATGCTCAATCTGGTGACTGCTTTGAACACGGAATCGGAATTGATCTTAATCGATGATGGATTATCTTTTTTAGATAGTACTACCAAAACTCAATGGGTGAATTGGCTTCGAAATAAAGTTTCAAATGGAAAAACCGTATTATGGTTTACTTCAGATATGACCGATTTGACCTTCGGTGATACCCGGTGGAATTTATCTCTATCTGGATTTGAACCCCATAATCAGCGCCTATCAGAAGGCGAATATCAATATAAAACTAACGGCGGTGAGTTGGGCCTAGATATGGATAATTTATGCTTTTCATACGCCGATGAGAGCTCGCCCTTAATTAAAAATTGGCAATGCAAAATATCCAATGCAAGAGCTGTCGGATTGATCGGAAAAAATGGAAAAGGGAAGACCACGCTTTCCCAATTGATGACGGGTTTTCTTCAGCCAGAATCCGGTAATATTAAATTGCATTTCAAAGGGATTCCTGTTGCCGCGGCCACCTTAGATCAATTTCCAGAACGAATGCTCGGTCCTGATTCAATGGAATCATTTATCTCTGAACTGATTCTCCATCAAAAAATGAATCAACGATTATTGAATAAATGTATTAATCGACTCAATTCATATCAAATTAATTGGGAAATGGTGAAAGGTCAACCGGCATTGGACATCCCATGGTCAACATTACGCATGGCGTTAATTATCATCTTGGCTCATTGTGAATATGAGGTCTTAATTTTAGATGAGCCAACCTTTGGATTGGGGTGGGAACAAAAGTTAATTTTGAGCCGATTTTTTCAGGAAATATTACATCAAAAGCACCTGATACTGATTTCACATGATTCCACATTTGTCTATGCCCACTGTGATCAGATATACGATTTAGATACTCAAACTGTAAAACAAAATGCATCCGTATTGACTCATGTCACCTAAAACAAAAATTACAGATCCAACACGTATTCTCACATTGGCCAATTTTATTAGCCTGAGTCGGGCCCTATTGGCCGTGCCCATTGTAT